>JGI24021J15306_10010393_pt1 | contig 11545 bp, 8 predicted proteins | sample Ectturendosymbi1_FD_15306 | JGI IMG/M metagenome (IMG submission 15306)
CATAGCATGTATGAAGCGGTTTCTCTCAATGCCATTATGACTCATGAATCGCAACGTCTTTATCGAAAAGCGACATTCAGCGAGGGTTTCCTAGTCTTAGCACGATTTGCTTATTGCAATTGAAGTGTAACACTCGTAACGTAACAAGGTAACAGATCACTACACCACTAGTTATAATTGAAATCTTTATATAGCTATGTATGCATGTGCGGATTTGTTTTGTGTTTTAACAAATGTCAGCAACAAATTTGTGTTTAGGCGATTTCCGCTAAGGGGGGGCACTAGCCCCCTCAGCCCTCCTGAATATACCCCAGCGGTACATGTATCCCAGGGTTGGTAACTTCTGTTACAGAACTTACTCATTAAGTTTCATTATGCATGGACTTGGGATGCAAACTGCTTTTATGAATTAGTAAGGTAAGGTACAAAGATATTTCAACTACCACATCACAGTTGTAGAAATATTTATCAAACGCAATACATACTGTAATGCGCATGGTTGATTGATGAAATAGAAGCATATAGTCGCCAAACATATTGGTAAACAGGAACGAGTGTGCTGGATAACAATCACAATTTTTGCGAAATACTGTCCAAAAACAGAAGAATCTTTCGAGAACTGAACAACGTTGCGTCAGCGGAACTCCCATCAAAGTTTAATAAGACAGACACTCGCCTTGGCCTGTTTATTGCGAGTTGAATCACTACACACCTTGTTTGCAGTAACTTTTGGTCTACTTCAGTCCCAAATGGCACTAGTAACACCAAATTCTATCCACAAAGAGTGGGACGTGGTGGAGCGCAGTGCCCAGATATAACGCTCTGCATGAGAATTGAGCACTTTTGATAACGTTCGATAATAAATAGAGGAAATTCATCGTTCATTCAAACGAGATAAGTATTTGCTAACAATGAGATTTCTAAACCTTTACACAATTCTCGGGCTCAAGGTGTATCTGGCAAAAATAAACAACCTGACCAACCACCATGGCGTTGGGCCCAATGCAGCCGCATCGGCTCAAGGCCGGCCCTGAATGCATTGAGCTGAAAGTACTATGGCAACTCTGCCGGTAGTTAACTGTTGCTCCTTTTTCTTTCGTTTTTATCGCTAAAATCGAAATAACATTTTGAAATACGTTCACGGGGCAATAAACGAGGTTCAAATTTGGAACGGAGCCGTCAGCCTCCTCTGCTGCTGTGGTGAGAGAATTATTGATGTTTGCAGCCTTCCAACTCACAAAAAATAAACGCTCCATCAGCCAGAGCCCAGTTTTGGTGTTTATCCGTATTAGAGTTCTTTTCTCGATGGTGACTCCTACAGCGGTGATTCTCACGTGACATTCGCGGTCGTTAAGCCGTGACCGTAACGCAACATGTTCATGTCTTCCCTTGCAAACAGAGTGAATCAAAGTGAGTAAATCACTATATATAAATGCGGCAAATCGGTCTTTAACTCATTGTTTCTGTCGTTAGTAACACAGTCACGAAAAACAACGCAATTTATTGATGTCATCAAAGAAAAGATATTCCGAAATCGAGACACTGGAGCACGACAGACGCAATAACCGCGTGACGGCAGTGCTGCGGAATGCATGGCCGTTGCAAACTCATGTTTGGTATCGGCAAAAATCACAATTTTTAACAACGCAGCTCACAAGTCTTGACTATTTCAGCGACGTCGACAGAAGTTCTACACGAAAGCAACAGATTGACACTGCCAACACAAAGGTTTGCAACACGATCGATATTCAAATCTTTTTGCACGTTGTTTTGCAAAATGGAAGGTTGATCTTATATTTGCAACGGTGAAGTCTTCCAAAACCGTTATGTGAATAATGGTACGCTACGAAGGCTGTGTGCAGTAACCGCATATTCAAAGCAGATGGCTCTGATTTTGTAGAGAAGCTCGTACGGCTGTCGATCAAAGCAATTTTTTCCTTGGACTACACCAAGCATATTTAAGCTAAAAATAAAACGCTATTGGTACTACGACAAAGTCTGCATCTAATGTAAAGCCTTTGGTCAGTCCGCTTTGATGCAGCCAATTCAACCATGATGTTGCACACGAATCTTATGCCACGCACACGGATTTCAAAATAAAATCCCAAATGGAAAACGACGATTTACAAAGTCAGCATTTCATCCCAGCATAATGTGACTGTGCAATATATAACGGTGCGCTGGACGCAAGCATTGTCGCTCAATGACGACAAAACAAGTTCAGAAATCGGTAGCAAAAGCCTTTGTTGCTTTTACTGCTCTATCTCTCACGGTTTTTGTAATTACTGCATCGCTAAAACAAGCTTCACTGACGCAAACCAGCGTCTTTTGCGAAAGTCATCGTCCGAGATTGCCGGCTTCGCTTATGGACATACAGTTGAACTTCAGCTAGAAGTTATGCATCAATATGCCAAGGTGTCATAAAACGCATCAACATGTAAAAGCAAAAGGTTGCTACTTGCCAACTGGAGCTGGAGCGCCAGCAGTTTGACAAACAACCAAGTGTCAGTTTTCTCACGACAGTGGACGATCAAGCTTCTTCCTCGTCTTCGTGTTTTCGCTTGATGCCGCGTGCAGTGGTATCGCCGCCTGAACATGTCAAGCAGAAAAAAACAGCAGTTAAAACTTACACGCAACTGGCCGTATGAGCACAAGTGTGCGCCTGTGCTTTTACTCTAGAACCGAGCACGCTTGCCCAAGTAGTATTTTACGTGAAGCTTTGTTGACGAAAGGCACATGAGTTGCGCGAACAATCGTTTGCCACTTCAACATGTTTGAATATAACCGAAAAAAGGTTTTCGATGAAATGCTATAGTTAGTTGGTACTTCACAGTTGTGCTTTTGAGCTGCTGCCAGTAGCGAAACACACCAAAGCTTTTCTTTCGTAAACTTTCTTTTCCAGCTTTTTTTCTCAATCAAAACAAGCGTATGGCGTCTCAAGATCTGTCAAAGACACATAAACATATGCGTGTCTGCATTGCGTACAAAGTACAATAACTGTTGTTTCGGCAAAATGCGTTCTTCCCCTTGGTGGCGTGGATTGGCATGGAAATTTGAAAAACGCGTTGTTTGGTTTCAGCGTAGACAGCAGCGATAATGAAATGATTATTTTGTGAAGTCGCAGTCGCCTCTGCGGGTAACCCCAGATCAAGTTTTGGCCGAGCTTGATTCACAGCGCTAGTTGCGGCGAGGCAGCTTCAGGCAGAGGAGCAAAAAATCATTTTAATCGCTTGCTCGCACGCTTGTTGTGGTGACTTTAGTAGGTGGTCTTGTAATTCTATTAGATTCTTCAGAGCGCAATCGAGTGCTGAGGCAGTTGTAGTCTTATGCGCTTCCATGCAGCACAAGTCCATAATCCATTACATCATTTAACAAAAGCACTACGTCGAAAAACTGGACTTTGCAACAGAAAGCACTGTACAATTAATTGTTGGCCGATTTCCAGGCGGTAAATTTCAAACCTACTTTGCAGTGCTTGAGCGTTTGCATACAAGCAATCAAAAGGTAATTGTTTGTACAAAGAGGAAAGTACGCTGAACAAACCCAGCGGGGCAACAAGGTCTTGTTGAAATTTCCACCGTTGGTTTTAGTCGCTCAGTACAAACATACGGATCTCCGCAAAAAAGCACCACAACGGTCTTGAGTCTAAACTTAATAATTTATTAACATTTTCCATCTTATTGGGCGACGTTGTCTACGTCCTGGTCATCAGCTTTCATTCCTTGCCACCAGACCAGGAGCCAGCCGGATCGCCCGTGCCTTTAAAAGTTTATGCTTCTTCCTAACTTGGTTGTTCATTTTTTGTAACCAGACGAGCTTGTTCAGTGAAAGCAAAGGCGCAAAACTGTAATATAACCTGATGGTCTATCTACATTGTCACACTTACAAGCGTCCTCGTCTTCCTCGTCGATGTCGTCATCCTCTTGTTCCTCGCCTTCCTGGTAGTCGTCGTCATCTTCGTCGTCCTGAAAGATATTGCGTTTGGTAATGATCAGTTGTTCAACAACGTAACTGACCGACAAACAGAGAATCTCAACCAAAACATATTTTTTAAAATGGGCCTGCAACTACGAGGTGTCACGTGACGCGAGGTTGGTTGCGTCCAGGACGCACGTGACGAGGGCTTAGTCAACATAGATAATTATGAAGACGAAAGTGTCCGAAACAATGCAGGCATATTTCAAAAAATAACATTTTGTGTGCGCAGAAATTTCATTCTACAACAAAACGTTTTAACAAAGATTACAGATTCCAAGATTGTTAATCAGGTCCACCGAACATCGATGAAATCAGCAGGCTGTTCCTAGGTGTTTTTCGATCATAGACCAAATTTGTTTGAAATGACCTAAAAAAATATGTCAGTTCGGTGATAATATCTGAAAACACAGACCAGTGAACAGTGAACACTGTTACGGCAAGTTTCAAAACTATTATGGGACAAATGACCGAAATGTCTCAGCGCAAAAAACGATGGCTGTTCACATGTGTGCTCTTTCAGTAAAAATGTGCGCAATTTTTCAAGTGACTTGGATTGTTATCAAGTAGAACACACTAGAAATGTGCTTCTCTGATCGCTTTTACGACATGTCATCAAACCTCAGAACAACCGGCATTACACATGCCGATGATGCGACGCTAGCACACATAGGCGGAGGGTGCTAAAAATCTGGGGGCTACAGCATTTTTCCCAGAAAAGTATGTTCATACCTAAACAGAATATTTTTAGAAAGTAATGAAACAAGACATGTACCGCAATTTCCCCCCCATTAATACCAGAAAAGTGTTAAATTGACAAAAAAATGTTTTTAAAGGATTACAATTTCCGCTTCCTACGCCTATGCTGGCACATGCTATAGTCAGGGCTACAACCGATCTACCAAAAATAAGGACTGGGGAAAATTTGTTTTTCTTATCCAAAATTAAACAAATTTCAGTGAAATCGTTTGTTTTGCACGACTAACGACAGATCATATACAGTATGTGCATATTCATCACACGAAAATCTGTTTCGTCAACGTCTTATTCTTAGAAACACCTCGTGAATCTCGAATTCCTTCTCGTACTTGTTCGCTCATTTCTTTACTCAATAATTAAATACTAAACCTTCACAACAAAATTAGCCTTCCTAAAAATCCTAACCAGTCTAGAGTGTGCAGTGCTAACACTGCCCGATAAAACTGTTACGTCTATGTGCTGCAGGATTACCCTACTCTTATGGCGCAACAAAACTTTGAACACAAAATGTTTACGATAAGATAGAAAAGGTCTGTATCTCTACTGCCTATCTGAAATCGTTACTTTTATGAAACGTAAGGACGTAAGTCACATTAAGGACATTTCTCAGAAATAACAACAAAAATATATTTAAGACGCAGTTAAAAATAAGGACAAATCTTAGGACAGCATGGTAGTCCTGCCTATAGCGTACTAGTGGTTCCATGCTCTACAGTTGTTGTTCGGCAACTAGAGCTCGAGGGAAAAAAGGTTTCAATGAAATAGTGAATTTAAGCCTTGTTTTAGCCAATTTGTTCGATTTTTCTTATTGGTGGTTATAATACGCCAGATTTCTATAATTTTTCTGGAACAATCAAAGTTGTTTAACTGCTACCTTTATCACGAAACACCGCATTAGTTTTTACTTAAAAAGCTTTTATAATTACGTGTGGAGGCCTGTAGGTTTGCCACTTTCTCAAAGTGGCGCATGACCAGCTAAATGTTGGGAAGCACTGCTTCATGCCGTCATGGCCTGGATACATAGTAGAAAAATGGAATGCTATAAACATTTAAGGTTTGCTGTCAGCCAGGGGGAAAACTGAAGAACTTAGAGAAAACGAATCCAACGTCCTCGAAGGTTCACAGTTTTGTTCAATTGCTTTGAAAATCCTTAAGCATATCAAATTTAAGGATCATCCAGGCTGTTGTGATGTTTAAACATCGGCCAGGTTGGAAGTGAAATTGAGTTTTTTTTTCAGAAACACAAGGCTTAGTTCTGTTCGCCACAGTGTCGTGGAGTGAATTGCGCAGCACTTCACCGCGAATGGCGGCGTAGAACTTCTGCAAGCAGGTGCGCTACCGAATAAACAACAGGGCACCTTCTACGTGATTTTATGGCGAGCCATTTCAGTCTGACGCTCAGATGTCCATGCCAGGAGTAAAACAATGGAAATGCCAGAACATCAAGCACTTTATTTCAAATCTAATATCGTGCATCTTTTCAGTGAATACGTTTCCGTACAAAAATTCCGCTCATGCCACGTCACTTTAAGGTGCTTAGTAAGTTCTAAGCTCCTGACGCAAACAGACTTAGATGCGCTATTTTACGCCGTAACATAAACAAGAGCATGGTATAGAAAAATTGGCTTGGGGTGTGTAATTCGTACCGGCCAGAAAGGAGAGAGCATTTAAGAGAAACAGTTCAAAAATCTAAAATATCGTTTTAAAAAAATGCAGAATGTGTTTTTTCGGTGCTGTTTGTCAAAAATGATTAAAAGCACGTTCTTATAGCGAAAACACTGAAAATTGTCGGTCGTTCACCACCAGGCAAAACGACTTACGTCATCTGAAGCTGCTCACAATCAAGATGCATAGACTTATTTCGCGTGAAAAAGGTAACAATGGGCCATTTCAAACGCGTATCGGTAACCGACTGATCTACCTGCTTCCAACAAACGTGTCGCAGCAGCCATAAGCCTTGTAGTGTTCCTTTTGCAGCCCGACAGAACTGCTGGGCTAGCGTAAACAATAGCAATGTTTTGCACCGGTGCTGACTGTGCGGGAGGCACCGTCATGAGAGCGGCAGTAAACAAGCAGATGCGCGATAAGCTTGACATGCAATAGCTAAAGGTTATCAATCACGCGGGACGTGTCATGTGATATTCCTATCGATACCACCTTCCAACAACATTCTCTGTGGAAGTCGCAATACTTGTCTGAAACAAATCTTCGATATAATCAAAAAATCTATTGTGCCAATTCCCCAGGGTTCCCACACATTTTGAAAAACCATTTTCCATACCTTTTCAATACCAAATTAAAAGACTTTAATACCACCATTTAGCTCCATTTTTCGAAAATTTTAATCATGGAACACAATACAAAAAACATCTGAAGAACTGCCGTCAGCAGTCAAAAACAAAATTTGAATAAAAAATGGTTGAATTTAGAATTTCCATACTTTTTTAATTCCTAATGTAAATTTTGGCCAAATTCAATACTTTTTCAAGGTCTTGAAAACCGATTTCACAATTCAATGCTTTTTCAATACTTTCAATAGCGCGTGGGAACCCTCATTCCAAGCGACAGGTTTTACAAAAATCATTTAAATCCTGTCAGCTGTCTCAGAAAATATGAATGAGGGAGTGCAATAAGAACATAACCTTAAAAATCTCACCTGTATATCATCTCCTTCAAGATACGATAAGCCATACTCTTCTTCTTCCTCGTCGTCCTCTTCTTCATCATCATCTTCACCGTCATCAACTTCCTCCTCGCCTTCGTCCGACTCACCAGCGCTGCCTTCGTCATCAACTGCTTCGGTGGCTTGCTCCTCGCCATCAACAACTTGCTCATCATCCACATCTTCGTCGTCACCGTTTGCGCCATTACTTTCTTTGTGTCCGTTTTCAGGTACTTTTGAGCAAAAACCGTAACATGCCATTACTTTCGTTACTGTAGCAAACGCCATAAAAATGTCAACTTGCTCGTCATCGCCATTTCCGCCAAAAATATCGAGCCACGAAGTGTCATCGTTAAATTAGGAATCATCTTGAGCTTGTTGCTCAATACATGAGCTATGCCATTAGTGGTGAACTTACATAATTTGAAAACGATGCTTTCTTGAAAAGGCAGGAGACGATCAAGCATTTTTGGCAATTAACAGTTGCTTTCTGTGCATTTAAACAATTTTTTTTCACAAACCTGTACTTCTTCATCAATTCTATTTATAGTGACATTTTATTACAATTTTACCCCCATTCCGTGCACGGCGCTTTCCAACGCTGCGCAACAAAGAACAGCTGTATTCACGAACACATTACCAGGAACAAAAAGGTAAGCCAACTTACATAATAGCCAAGAACTTCAAAAAATAATGTCACTTCTTGAAACCGTTGTACGACACTATTACAGTGGTCTATGGCGAAAAATTGCAAAAGTGGTATGTAACGTCAATTTATGGGGGCAGGAGAACCTTGGGGGTTGAACACCTATACGGCGCTAATTCATACAAACACCAAATCACTAATGAACTTGGACTTTTGACGACGCTGAAATCAGGCCAACTGCGTGGGATAAGCACCTCTATTAAATTGTGTATGGGCATTAGTTGGGGTCAAGCAAATTAACAAACAATGATATGGTTGCGAACATTTGGCTGCAAGAAGTCAAGTGCCTAACAGATCTATGAAGAAAATTGATACATGATACTTTTCGTTCCAAAATTCGGAAAATTTGGCCGAAAAAAATATTCTTTTTAAAATTGCTATAGCGTCGGCGGGTTTGGCAAAATCTCGATACGTTTCGTGGCGATAGCCATAGTGACTTTGTGACACATCCACCATCCTTACAATTCAAGGGGCTAGCTGAACCGATTTCGTTGGCAATCCGGAGAACCCTTGCCTGGTGAAGGGTGTTACGTAGTCAGAATAGCGGCTTGCTGGCGTTGCTGCTGTAGCAGAGAATAGCTGAAATGTCGTTGGGATGTCACACATGACACGAACCTCATTAAGCTGTTTTGTAGGTTGCATGAAGCACGAAAGATCGACGACGCAACGCTTGCTTGGGCAAAGCAAGCGCGCGGTACGATGGAATCCTGATTCAAAACCATTTTTATCCGTGGGTTTATACGGGAAACGCGCGTTGCGTATTACAGCCTCTATGAAAAGTTTTAAGCTGACCTCTCGACCAAGTTGCGCCAACAGCAGCCTCGAGTTCACAACACGGCTCATGCGGTTGCGTTGCCTTCGCGCGACATCTTTCGGTTCCTTGTCATGTCGCACCGTAAATACTGGCCAGGTTGATTGCGAGTCTGACGAGACTCTAACCACTTTGTTTGAATGCAATCCAACCGCGGCATGGCAGCCAATCCACGCCTTTGTATCGGTTGAACAATGCGCTTCCCAGATCAAGTAAATCCGGACAGCAGCCTGCTCGTGCGACGGCTTATGAGCTTAACCACAATAAAGTTTTCGGCAAACGTTGAACAGAAACGGCTTACAGCATGAGACCTATCATCACGTATAAAACTTCACTTGAAATAAGTTTTTTTTTATACATTGTAACCAAGCACTTTATTTCAATTCCCGCCGAATTTCAGTAAACGGAAAATGTGCATCAAACGGCGGTTAAGTGGTAATTAAAATTTCTGTATTGTTTATCCTTTCTGCTAACAGAAGCTCATAGTCATCATCAGATTTCTAGTAAGCTTCGCTTGAAAGCATGGTTTGTTAAGCGCAGTTGCAATTGTGCCAAAACCTAAACCAAACTTGCTGCGGGAACCTGACAAAGTGTAAGGCTGCATCGTTTAAATGGTCATTTACTAATCTGAGGCCTTAAGCCAGGGATGTAGTGCTAATAAAAGAGGTGTGGCAACGCACCCCCACAAACTTGCCATTTCTAAAAAGGTTCTAACTCATTTTAAAGCACAGCACGAAGGTGTGGGAACGCGGTTCCCGCCGAACTACACCCATGCTTTGAGCAGAGGTTACTTGTTCGCAAAACACTTGAGAAGATAAAAAGAAGACATTACAAAACGGAAGTTCCGATAGAGATTTTAGCTGGACAAGATGACTGACGCAAAAAGGCAAAAACCTCAGGTTCAGGGAAAATTTAAGGTATACTAATCTTAGACTTGTAACCTTACGAGACTTCACTTGCTCATATATGTTCCCTAGTTTTGAATGTTGCTACTGCACTTCATTTATGAGCTTAACCTTTCCTAGTGGGATGGAGCAACCGATCGATGAAGTGAAAGTAGCCATCCTACTGAAATTACGATTCAAGATATTGAAAAATAAACCTTCATTTTCCTCGTCTGAGTCCACAGCCTCTTGATCGTCGCGGTCAAAGCCATCCAAATATTTCAAATTGGGGAGAAGCTTGAAAACCGCTTCCCTGTAGCCAGATACTTTTGTGACTTCACAGTTTGTCAGGTCAAGCTGTGAGAGGTTGGTCAAGTCGCTCTGCAAAAAAATCCAAAATGTTCAGGTTCACAATGCCTTCATAACTAGTGGAGTTAAGATCAGCAGCACATTCACTTAGCTGGCGGCAGGATTCATTTTCGCAAAAAATTGGTTCATCACCAAACGTACAGCACGAAAAACGAGGAACCAAAAGTTGAAGTTGTGAAGACGCAACATCATCATTCAGAATGTTTGTACCCCATGAAGAAAAAACTTGCGCTGAATAAACTGGTGATGCTATTTTACTTAAGAGTACTGATGCCCAACGCACTCCAAGTAACAATCAAGAAGATTACAGCAAACAGTCACAAATTTTACAAAACCAACGTAATTCCACTACAGTTATTACTTAAATCATGTGCAAAAATTTATTTTATAAATATAAAAAGCACGCGCCGAGTGTTTCGCTTCAAAGGTTTAGCGAAAGCTGCCAATGCGAACTACATAAATCTAAATAGATGCAGAAGGCAAACAATTAACGGTCTCATCCCAACAATGTTTGGATTAAGATACAACCAAGGCTACGCACTAATTTTATTGCAGTCAAGAGAACGAAACAGAAGACTTCACCAATTTCTTACTTACCAAAGGTTCAAGCGATTCGGTGTTTTCAATTTTATTTCCGCTTAGATTTAAGGTCTTCAAAGACGAGCAGCCGTTTAGGCACGACAAAGTGCCAGAAATGCGGTTGTCACTTAATTCAAGCTGCAACAATACATGGTTGATATATGTTTGCTTTGCAGAACAAAACTTACGAAGAAATCAACTCATGCAATCTTCTCCACATACGTTTCTTTTTCCACATGACCGATATGAGACAGCAGCATAGCAACGAACCAACTCACTTTTTGCAGAGCTGCTAGTTTGGGGAAGCCTTTTAGGGTGGTGAGTCCAGCGTTTACCATGGACAGCTTGGTGAGCGAAGTGAACTCATCGGTCAACCCTTCAGGTTCACCAGCGCTTCTGCAATTGTCAATGCTTAGCTCGTCAACCTGCGCGAAAAAACTTCGGCGTTAAAATAAAACGCAGCCGCAAAACTGTAACAAACTAACGAAAATTAACCAATACGTGTAGTTTTTTGCGCAGTTAAAGATCACTAACTAGCAAGCCATTCGATTGTCCAGTCATCCAGAATCGTCAGACCATGCACTCCATGGAGAGGTCGATGGATTGCACAGTGAAGGACATGGTCAACGGTCTGTTGTTCTGCGCCACACTCACAAGCCACAGAAGGGGTCATGCCCCATTTGTGTAAGCAGGAGCGGAAACGTCCGACACCGGTGCGGAGGCGGTCAAGCCGGAACAACGCTGTTCTTGGCAGGGCCATTCGGGGAGGGTGGGTGCAGATGACGGGTATGAAAGTACGC
>JGI24021J15306_10010395_pt1 | contig 11542 bp, 9 predicted proteins | sample Ectturendosymbi1_FD_15306 | JGI IMG/M metagenome (IMG submission 15306)
CTGCTGTCGTCCTTGCAAGTAGCTAGCCAGCAATTTGAGAGGTAAACCTCTTATTCCAAAAAAATTATTCAATTTCCACAGTAGCACATCATGATCTATAGTATCAAATGCTTTAGACAAGTCACAAAAGATAGTACAAGTAATGAAACCCTTTTCTAGACTACCTCTTGTGTCCAGCGTTTTGGTTTTCGAACCTTTAGAATGTAACTGAAAGACGGACACTTGCAGAAAAGACAGTTATGTTATTGGGCAACTGCATTACGATGGTAGTTTTGCTTCAGATTCATCGTTTTTGTCATTTCATTTTTGCACCCCACAGTCAAGTCATAGCAACTCCATAAATTTACCACAAAAAGAAAGCTAGCTTAAAAAATTTTCGGAAGTTAAGACACAAAAGAAACTTACCAAGTATTTCACGAAGTAGACAAATATTTACAGATACGCAGTCCACTTTTTCTAGCAGCACTTATGAAGAAGGTGATGACAAAGCAATTTGACTGATAAATATGTTTAAGTTTTGGATAAGAATTAAAATGAGTTTCCTGGTTCATCAAGGTTGGCTGGACGTGTTCTGTGTATTCCAGTCACTTGTGCATCTAATGAAACAGTTCTTTCATTGAGTGGAAGGGTTTGTGAATAAAGAACTCGCCTCTGTGCGAAAAGCTTGAACTCTGTACTAGTTTTGAACAGAGATAAAATAATTTTGAAGAAATTATATGACTCTGAGGAGATAGAGCAATAGTGGAAGATCGATAGTTATGTACTTTGTAGTAAAGCTTTGCTCATCGATTCAACTTTATCACCTTTGTGGAGACTAGTTACTTGAAAATGAATAGGTATTTTTTACATGCACCAAATCACAATCGCTTTATAAGTTAATTTTTTTCGACATTTGTAAGTAAACCACATTATTGTTTAGGTACTGTCTATTTTTCCTCTTGAAGCAAAAACTCTGCTGGAGATACTTTGCCTTCAGTCGAACATGATTGGTTGACGTGGTCAAGTGTAGGGCCGGCCTTAAGCCGATGCAACGATGCGGTTGCATCAGGCCCCGCGCCTCTGGGGGCCCCGCGCCACGTGTTTGGATAGTAGTTCATTTTTGCCAAATACTCCTTGCGCTCAATATCAGTAGAAACGGCTGATAAAATCTCATTGATAGCAAACAATTCTCTCGTTAGAACGAACAGTGACACAAAAGATGAAAGGTTAAACTCGTAGACGCAGACCTTCTATTCGAGTCCGAAGACTCCAACATTGGCCATTCAACCATAGCAGCAAGAAATGTTGTATTTTGCATTTTTTGCTTGGTCTGTATTGGACACTGAACCGTGTCAGCCTGTCTGGGCAGTCGGTCAAAAGCTGTTGAGTAGCGTGCAATGGTAGTTGTGCCAAAATGTTTGTTGGTTGTTGTTCCGAAAAAAATGCAAGCTGGAGCCTTCGCTTTGGGATAAGTGTCCAGTGCGCTCAGGGGTGTAATGGGGCGGGAATGCATGGGAACGTCATTCACACACCTTTTTCATGTTTTGCTTTAAAATGAGTTTGAAGCTGTTTTAAAATACCTAGTTTTTTGGGTGCGTTCCCATATACCTTTTTGTTAGCACTACATCCCTGAGTGCGCTAGAGTTTATTTTCACTATACCCCAAACTTTTTCATTTGTGATGGCCCTAATGTTAGCTTTATCGAAAACTGTGGGATCGTGGGTCTTGACCCGAACCTCTTTCAACGGCTAAGCGAGATTTTCCAATCGCGAAAAGCCCAGACAAGTTGGATTTGAATTATGAATTTCCCAAAGATGTAGCAGGAGGGAGTTTTTCAAATTGTTGTTTGCAACGTAAATTATATCCCATGGAGAGGTGATGCTACTGAAATGTCTGGTGCACTCAACTGGAAAAAATGGAGACTTTACTTTTTTTGTAAGCATTTTGCAAGGTTCATGTCGCGCTATCCATTCAGTGGTGTAGAGCTGAGGGGTCAAGCGCATCCCAAACATTTTGATTTGTCGAAAATTCGGGTGAAATTCCTGGAAGTTGGGAACGGAAGTTTCGACACCTTTGTTTCCTATTGAGTGATCAATGAGTCTGACTGAATAAAAGAATATAAAAGTCAGACCGACTTTTTTTCTCAAAAAAAAACATTTTTGGTCCAGTGCTAGCGTGCGCTTAGCTGAGCATGAAAAGACCAGTTGTCACTTACAGGCAGGTGTTCAATGGTTTGAGGCTGAGCAAAGACCAACGATGGGTTGCTCGTTGGATTCAATTCATCATATTTATCATTTGCCGCTCTACCAAACTTTCATTGTGTTTGGCTATTTGCGAGTGTAACTAGGTAAAAAAAACACTACTTTCAAAGCCCAGGTACATAAACGTTAAGCACACCCCCAACTCCTACACCACTGAATGAAAGCTGCAGTGTGGTTTAACTAGGCAAAGCAAAATTTGTGAATGTCATCCAGCACACTCGTTCCTGTTCATATATATTGCGTTTGGTACATTTTTTCTACGTTCTGTGACGTGAAAGTTGTGAAATATTTCTAATTCACGAAGGACAGCTTGCATTGGTGTCTAAGTCCATGCATTAAGAATGCATATACCATTGGGCTTTTGCGGAACTTTGGGCGTATGTATGGTTTGCTCTCTAGTGAAGACTATTTTTTTCGTGTATTGCGTCATACAAAGTACAGTTGATCGTGCGCCCAGACGTTACCTTTATACAAGAATGCGTCTGCGCGTCTGGTTACAGAAAGTGAGAAAGGTTAAATCAGTGTATGTTAGCAGCTTTCTCCAAGTCGGTCGTTCTTTGCAGGCCCGTAGTCAGGTTTTAAGGTTTGGGGGAGAAAATACATTTTTAGGAGACAATATTTTTCTTTTTGTTATATGTTTAAGACAAATTGGACACAACTAAATTTGGGAGGGGCACAAAAAAACTTGGGGGGCCTGCCCCCGAATGTCCCGCCCTGTGGCTACGGGCCGGGTTCTTCGAAGGAAAATGGTGTTCAACAAGAGTGAAGTATATTGCATTGTAAGTTCAAATCGCTTGTTCGGTTTGCCTGACGTAATTACGTAACTTTCCACTTGCGCTCGCCACTCAAATCTCCATTGCGGACCTTCCTTCAGAACTTTCGGCTTAATTACGAGTAGTAGCGGTACGCTGTCTAATGTCCACCACAGCAGCACATTAGTCATAAACATGGACGTAGTTCGTGGACACATCAGCTATGCTCACACCCCTGCAAATGAAAAGGATACTTTGTGATTTCATCTACATACAGATCAATTCCAATAATTTGCCGTGTTTTTTTATATTTATATAGGCTATTTTCTCAAAAAGGTCGTAGCACGATTGGCTGAGCACGATGGCGTCATAAAACACTGCTCAGAGCAGGGCCCCCGCGCCTAAGTCTTGCATTGGGCCCGCACCTGCTAGGGCCCGCCCTGGTCACGTGACAAGTATGATACGCAAAGTCATGATAGGATTAGCGTTGAGGAATTACAATGCTAAAGATTTTAGGTTCATACACTAATCCAAGCATGTCACACTGTGTATTGTACTTGTCACGTGACAATTTCAACAAATTGGGTTTCAATAAAGGGAAAATAACCCAAGCAGTTATTTTTCCTCAGGAGGCAAAATAGACTCTGTCAATTGTGTATCGGGCTACGGGCGGGGCGGCTTGCAAAACAAGCAATGTTCTCCAGTCAGTGCCGTAACAGCCCAAGTCTGGGCTCCCCCAAAATGCTTAGAGGAGCTCCCTTAATGGTGATTTATAACAAAATATCCTGATTGCGGCCACAATTTTGGAAGAACAAGGCCTGTAGCCAGGTTTTAAGATTTGGGGGCAAAATACAATTTTAGGGGGAACGATTTTGTTTTTATCATATATTTGAAACAAATTTTTCTGAGCAAAACAAATTGTGGGGTCACTTCCCACAAATGCGCCCCCCGTATCTGCGGGACTGGTCAGAACCGTCGCCAAAAAATCTTCATTGGGGGGCTTCGGATTTGTGCAAGGGGGCTAGACATTCTGAAAATTTATATTTAGTTCACAACATGCACAGCATTTGCAGATTGTGCAAATGAATTATAAATGTTTTCCCGCAAATACCCATAATAGACACGTAGTTTCCAACTAAAATTCTTTGAACGAGCTAAACAAAAGCAATATATGGTCGTAAAATCACNTTGTCATTCAATTCACGGCGACTATTCAGAGATGTCNTAATGAAATGCAAATGTAAAAAAATTTGCTAGGAACAAATCTAAGGCCGTTAAAGCAATGCGCTGCGGTGAACATTTTCTTTCATTAGCGCAAATTGATACATTTTACTATGAGCTTAAATGAAATATGCTTGTAAAGCTTGCGCATTGGGCTTTTTACTGGCCGAAATATGCATACACAAACCTTGCTGATGTCTAGACTTGTTAATCTCCTGGTGCATGGCACATGTTCAGATTAATGATATTTTGTATCTCAGATCGCCTATAAATGTTAACAAATGTAGACTAAGGCCTACGTGGATGCAACGGTTAACATCCATAAGTCACTAACTGCACTACTCTGTTTTGGGACAACTTAGGAATGATTGCTAAATGTACTCTTCTAACTACACAATTAACTCCATCTGGCTGTCTGAACAACAGGCTGTGCAAGTGTGTTACTTTGGTGGTGAGCACCAAAGGTATCTTATTTCTATGCAGTACAAAATAAAAGAAGACTACTTTGGCTTGACATGGTACATTTTTTGCAACAATCACTACACAAAACACGTTGATCAAGTGGAAGTCTGACTTCTGGATGTATACAACTAGGCATGAAGGCAGGGCCAGATAAATGAACGAGAGGCCCAGGGCAAAGACTTGACAGCAAGGTCCCCTAAACACTTAGCGCAACTGCGAAGTTCGCTCTTGTCCGATCTTTTGCCCGCAGAGGCAGGTTGCAAAACTTGCTAACGGAAGCGGATTGTTTTACTCTTGGTCTTCTACTGCGTAACAATAACATGTGTAAAGGTTTTCCACTGTATACACACTATTTAGAGACTAATCTCCAAACAATATGTATCAGTGGAGACCCACTTAGTTACACCCGTAATTTGCACGTGGGTTCGCTCGTAGGTGTAACAAGGACGATATTCACGAAAGCTAAGTTCGCTTGATCTCCCTGAGATTCCTGACGACTCTGCCATTCAATCACTAATGATAGATTCAGACTTTTGTCAAGTATTTCATTAATTTTATTCTTTAAAAGAAATACGCACGAATATCGATAACTCACCGATAATGAAATCTTCATTATTACGATGCTCTCGAACACAGTGATACAGACAACTTTTCACAAATATAGCCATTCCTACATCAATCCACATATTTAAGTCTAGAGATTCCTACTCTAACGTTTTCTGTGTCAACAGCATACAATATGCTTGGCGAATCATTCTTAGTTTCAGTTACATCGTGACTAGGCTCTCAGTGATTTTCCTGAGAAAAAGGTTGCTACTCGATTTCCTTATGTCGCAACATGAATGTGGAAACGTTCGTTTTCTGTTGACACGGTCAATGTGACTGAATTTATTGCTTGACAGGTTTTTCCTAAAGGTCAAAGGTTAACTTTGTTTTGACTTGTCAGACAAACTGACAGAGGTTCGCTTCAGGCCTACGCTGTTGCATACAAAGTAACAAGAATCCGCTTTACACTGTTTTTATGAGACAGAGTAACAGGGATTCGCCTTATGTCGGTGAAAAGCAATAAATTGCTTTTCTAGGCGATCCCGTGTGGCTTAGGAACGCTTGACTAGGGGTCGAGCAAGGCAATGAATAGCCTTTTGACAATATCGACCCACCAGACTGCCGGGAGAGTACCACTAGGACTGAGCAAGGCAGCCGCCTTTTGACAATACCAGTCCACGTGGCAGGCGGCCAATTTGGACAAGCCAAATTTGCAGTGTCGGGTGTCAGAATCTCCCCCGGGCAAGCCACAAGTTTTTCGACTAGTAAAACAGAATCAGAGAACCTGTAATGCCAATCGAAGGCTCACGTCAGCCCGGAACCTGCCCCGCGGAGCCGCAGCCTATCGCAATTTGGGTGGTGAACCGGTCGACACTCACATCAACCCATCGAGCGAGGATATCTGTGAAGCAGAGCCTGATCGAGAACTCACGTCGTCCCGGAACCTGCCCCGCGGAGCCGCAGCCTATCGCAATTTGGGTGGTGAACCGGTCGACACTCACATCAACCCGTCGAGCTAGGATATTTGTGAGGCAGAGTCTCTATTTTAGTTCAAAAGCTGAGCTACTCAAAAGGTAGGGCAGACTAGTGAAGGAGCTCATAAAAGCGGACTTAAACGAACTGATTTGGTAGTCAAAAATCGGGGTTTATATACTCAGATTGATTGGAAACTACCTAATTAATTATCTTTTGATTAGTCACAAGACAATACCATATAAGGCGATTCGTGATGTCCAATAATTACTCATTATTTGATTGGTCACAAGACACAACCATATAAGGTAATCCGTGTAGCCCAATAGTTAATCATTATTTGATTAGGTCCTGAACATTGCCTTATAAGGCAATTTTATGGGGCTTTCTGTCATGATTTTTGATTACATCATTAGTGGAAAGTTTTCTGTATTTTTCCATGACATCATCTTCTTGTGCTTTCAGTATTTCTGTTTGTTTCTTTTTCTTTGTTCTTCTCTCTTCCTTTTTCCACATTGGGTTTTATTTAATTCGATTGTCACTCTGTATTGGTTTTGGATTCAGGAGTGNATCTGTTGAAGTTTTGTGTTGCTTGGCAACGCTATGAGAATCGTGATGGCTTGTTGGTCACGTTTTTNGTGCTTGGCTGATCACAGCCTTTGGACTGTTCTCCAGTAAGCTCTGTTCCAATTGTTTGAGTCTTGCTAGGATGCTTTCTTTTCCAAGAAAGCAACATTTATTATGTACAGACCATAAAGTGTCTGCTACACATGGCAATAAATATTCAAACGTTCACTTCACGTTACGGTATTAGGCGTTTTTCCGCATGTGACCAGGGCTCCCACTGAGTGTTTTCCACCCAGATCTGCTATTTTTAGTCGACCTGGGTGTCTAGGTTCAATTATAAAAAATCGCGTTGAATCTGTTTTTTGAAGTGGTAAATTCATCAGCAACTTCAATGTGTTCAATAATATAAAGATAACTTTATATCACCGTGTTTACATGCGCAAATCAGGTGAGAATATACGCATATCGGATGAAGCAGAACGTGTTCAATCGGTTTCATATCCTCATATAAGATCATTGTAGGTGTTATATTCAATGGTGTATTTAACGGAATGCAAGCGAGGCATTTGCCTCCGGTTCTCTTTTCTTAGGGGTCCCCCTCAAGGTAAGCTAAAGAAAAGAACATGACAGTGGTAACATTAGTAAGCCACAAAAAACAACACATAATTTTGTTAAAATTAAATATCAAATGACAAAACCAAACGTCTTCTTATTTATAATACCATACATTGCCAATGTTAATGTAAAAATTTTATATAAAAATCAGGTATGGAAGTTTGTATCATAACTTAGCACTCAGTTTCTTTCACGGCCGCGTTCGAAGACATTCTGGTTTATGTTTGTTAATTTGTATTAATCATGTCTGATTTGTGTATGTTTCTACGTTTCGAATTTTTTCATTTAGCCAATTTAATGTTCGTCGCAGTTCTATCGAGAAGTAGAGTAAATGCCTGTTTGAATTTCTTATGGCACCAAGCTGTCCAGTAAACACTCATTTCGTAGTGTTTGAATCATAGCATTTGTTAAGAATCCTGAAACAACTGATATGCAAGCACCTGATGGCTTTGGATTGATTTAGCGTCAAAGTGCTTACCACCTTTTAAATTTCCGACTACGGACCCTTTTTGTTGTATGCATTTGAAAAAGTATTTTTTACCAATGAATCCCTTCTTTTTACTTTACACCTCATTGTCTTCCTCGCAGATTGCTTGATTGTTGCGAGGTTGACTTTTAGTTTGTTGAAGAGCGCTACCGAGCTTCTCTGTTCTGGCACTTTACCACTAGACATATCTGACTTAGGTTGCACTTCTAAATCTCTTTGGTGAAATCGCTGTTTTTAAAAAATATTCATTTTAACCCATTTTAAAGATAACCCTTGTTCACACATTAGAACCACCTATAATTTTCTTCAAGTATTTCGTGCTACCACGACTGACAACCCACGCATGTGTAAATAGATAGGCTTTCATCGGTGTTTACCGACATGCGCGTGGTAAGCAGATGAAATCGACGCAACCGACTAAAACCAAATCACAAACGTCAACTTTTTCAAAATACCAGATGAAGATTATTTAGATTGACATGCTTTGTGTAATTTGATTTGTTACATCTTTATCTTTCCTATGACACTCGTTCTTTAGCAGGACGTCGCCTGCAGCTTATGTCGAGAAAGTGGGGGTTTGGAAACGAGGCAATTAACTTATTCCGCGTGGATGTGTACCTGCTTCTTACTGATTTGAACTGTCAAACAAGAACAACATGCCTTCTTTATTCAAACATGTAAAACGTCTGCAGACTCAAGCGCAACGAGTACAGACGTAAAAACAGGAGCAGGCAGGGAGGGTTGCTCTGTGGTGCATACAGAAAAAGTCACATTTACAGACTAATCTTTTATCGACATTTCACACACGTCTCGCATGGTAGATGTTAATATGCAAAATTCCTCTGCACCACATCCTACATCTCTCCCTTTTCATCGAACATCGAGTCTCTTTACTGGACACATTGCAGCCGTTCCCCGTAGTGTCTTCGGAAAGTGCAACGCCATGCGACTACGCAGCAGGCGATCGTAAAGAGGAACGTCAGAACAACTGCCAACGCGATAGAGCCGGCTGGAGACTTGCACACCTGAGAGGTTGAAGCTGCAAAAACGGAGTGACCTGTATTACGCCCATTAACGATTTATGACTTCAAGAGTTCTTAAACGAGTCTGAAACGTGTCGTTCAAGATGGAAGACCTATGCGGCAATTGCTTTGGTAAGTAATGGTTTCAAGCAAACTGTGAACATGTTGCAGAATATAGAAGTCATTTCTTTTTTTGCCAGCTAATTACTTTGCAGTGCTAATCAGCTGTTTTGTCTAAGCCAGGAGTCACCAACGTGGTGCCCGCGGGCAGCAGGTCGCTCGCAAGGACCAAGTAGGTCGCCCGCAGGCCTGTTCTAAAAATAACATTAGCATGATCAACGTCTTCACATTAACGAATATCAATACTAAAATAATTGAAGGTAAATTGAGTAAAATTTTTTATTCATCAGTGTGTATCAAACTAGTAGCCCTTCGCATTAATCGGTACACAAGAAGCAGCTCGCAGTTTTGAAAAGGTTGCTGACCCCTGGTCGAAGCGAATTTGCATTGGCAAAGATTAACATTTAACTCTCCTGATACCGCGTACACTGTGAGGAGTATTTTTATATAGCCTACAAGCCTTTTTGCTGACTAAATGATGTGGATGTTGAAATGATAACCTACCAGTATAAATTGTTGCAAAATTATTTCTGATTTTTTGTCATACTTGCACATCATGAAAGAATAACTGCAACGTGAATCATTATTGTTTGAGAGTTGGTAGTTGGAATACATATGTTTTGACAGTTGCACATGGTAAAATGGTTCATACACGTGTGGATTATGGCTCTAACCCTGGATATATCACAAAACATGAAAAAGTGGATGGATTTTCTTTTCCTTTCAACAAACTCGATTTCTTAAGAAAGTGGATCGAGTTTGTCAACTGATCTGACTGGAAGCCAACCAAAAATTCCAGTGTGCATAAAACATTTTAAGGATGAATTTATAAAAAGTGAAATTGAGTGAAATCAAAATGGGAAATGCATCCAGTTCCAACAATTTATACAGAAAGAGCTTTAAAACGACTTTCAACATTGCGTACTGGTGGCTTGACAAGAAAGACTCCTAAGCAGAGAATTTATCAGGTTGATCAACTGAAAGTTTTGAAGTTGGGTATTTGACCTTGAAGCCATTTCATGATTTGAGCTATTTAACTCACCGTTTAGTTGCTTGTGCAAGAAATCAAGTGCATAGATAATATTTTACAAATTTGTTTTAAATGAGGTGACAGGCTTTCCGTTAATGCAAGAAGCCATAAAAGTTGAAGATTTGCAAGTGCAACTTCAGTTTTGCAGTCACCCACTGACACTTTCATTATGGTTTGTTGATGGTAGAATAAAACTTGTTACAAACGTAAAAGTTGTTATTAGAACATTTTCCTTTGGCTTCAATTTCCTTGTTGAAAATGCTCACAAAAGGTAGGCTAATCTAGATGCAATGCAAGCGGCAAAAGGCTCTGCTTGAAAGTGACACAATTTCTCCGGGTGTAATATTAATGCTGGATGATATGTATCTTCAAATATGTGCGCACTACAGTGGTGGTGATTTCACTCGATGTGATGAACATGGAAACGTGTTCAAAGGTTTTGGCAATTTTTCTGGTTCAAGGTCTGAAAAAATCTGTATCTGTGGTGACCAGGTTTTCTTAGACTCATCGTCTAGTTACATTGCATAGGCAGATCTTTACTATGTTCATGAGCATGAGAACAAGCTTTCAGCTAATTTAAGAAAAGCTCACAAACTTACTTTTAAAACCTTTCAATAACAAAACAAATTTTGGTATATCTTGCAACAAGTCTGGGCACACTGGTAGCAAAACTTTTGCATTGTTGCACAGAGGTGTGTTGCATTTTTCTGGAGAAAGATTGTTTGCGAAAGTGTCCATATTTTACTTAGAAACTGGTCTTGGGTATGCTTTAAATATCCTTATAAAATATATTTTATGTTTTCCGGAATCTTTACTCTAGCTTTGGATCATTTTTCAGACTGCATGATTGAACAAAAGCATGGTAAAGCTTTAAAAAAGTCCTGTAAACCGCGAGTGCAAGTGGCATTACTGTCACAGTCACGAACTAAAGGTACGTGATCCAGTTTAGCCTACTTGCATTTTGAAATAAACCAAATCGGCCTGCTAACGATGGCCTGCAAAATGTGACATACCAGGCCGTATCTTAAATAGGCCGTGGCATTACAATGGCATGCTGTTTCCTCAGCACTTCCTCAAGTGTGGCTGTTGGAGATGCGAAACACACAATGCGATGCGACGAAACTTCAAATGGAATCCAGGCTGTTGCCATGAAATAAATGCAGCAGGAGAAACAAGACAAGGGAAACAATATTTCTTGCGTTTTTGCCAATACAACGTCTACAATTTTTAGCTAATCACAAAATGAAGTGATTTTGATTCAGTTGCCGGATTTACCTAAAAACTTCAGAGAACATCAACAAAGTCTCTAATGCAGTAGATCCCCAAACAGGCGCGCAACCAAGGGGGGCATTTGAGGCANTTTCCCCCCCGAAATTTTCAAAACATTACATAGTAATTTTGACATTTGTAGAAAATTTCAAAGAATAAAGATGAAATTTTATATTCTAATCATTTTTAAGAAGTCTTATTGGAATTTTTCTTTGTCCTACTGGTAAATTATCTCCTTA
>JGI24021J15306_10010400_pt1 | contig 11539 bp, 8 predicted proteins | sample Ectturendosymbi1_FD_15306 | JGI IMG/M metagenome (IMG submission 15306)
TTTGCATTTCATTGCGACATCTATAAATAATCGCTGTCAACTAAATGACAATGATTTACGACCCAATTCCTTTTCTTAAGCTGGTTCAAAAAAGTTTAGTTGGAAACTACGAGCCTAATGTGGGTATTTCCGGAAATACATTTAAACTGTAATTAATTTGCACAATCTGCAAATGCTGTTCATGTTGTGAATTAAATGTAAATTTTCAGAATGTCTAGCCCCCTGCACAAACATGAAGGCCTCCAATGGAAGACTTTCTGGCGACGGTTCTGTCCAGGCCTGCAGACACGGGGATATTTCGGAGGACTTTGTTGTGCTCAGAAAATTTTTTTTTAAATATATGATAAAAACAAAACTCATCCCCCCTTGAAAATGTGTCTTTCCCCCCAAAACCTTAAAACCTGGCTACGGGCCTCGTTCTGCCAAAATTGTGTCTGCAATGGGATATTTTGTTTTGAAGGCCATTCAACCTCAAGATGTGGCATACCGTCGGAAACGTTTTTTATATATCACCGTTAGGGGGCCCCTGTGAGTATTTTGTGGGGTGGCAGAGTTGGGCTGCTATGGCACTGTTCCTATGACATTGGATATTGCCACTAGTCCTGAAGAACTTCAAATGGGCTTGGTGGAACTCCATTTTGATACGATTCGGAAGCCCAAATACACGGAGGTGGGCGTTCCAGATTTCTATAAGTTTCTTCATCGTGAAGATACCCGAAGCTGCATGCCTTGGCTCTTCGCATAATGGCTATGCTTGGTAACACCTACCTCTGTGAGCAGTTCTGTTCAAAAACGAAAACCAACAAATTTGCACTGCGGTCAAAACTTACAGATGATCATTTGGAGTCAGTTCTAAGGCTTGCTAATTTGCGTGAATTCGAGTCAAACACCCACTCGTTGGCTGCAAGTAAACGTTGTCAGATGTCATCTTGAAAATGAGCACTATTGAATTAGTTTCGTCAGAAACCTGACGAAACTCGTTTCTGTGTTTGTTTTTTGTTAACGTTTTGTGTTTTTACTTCGTTTGCAGTGAGTCCTTTTCCTAATTTCTAACGTCAGAAATGTAACAGCGCGTTGCGTCACATGCCCAGAGCGCGCAATCAGGCAGTGCTTCAAAAAGGCAGCTACGCACAAGCAACAACAGAGTGAACCTGGTCAAGTGGGGAATCTCTATTGTCGCTTTCCCGTTGCACTGGTTGCCTTGGCGTTCCAAACTCCCGTTAGGTTCCGCAACAAAAGAAAAACGTGTACACAACCACGGAAATATTTTGCCGAGCTGATACTCTTGCTATAAGTAGATTTTTGTGTGACTAATCTGAAACAGGCCTTCCGCCTTTCGGATCAGAATCAGATTGGTCGTTTTGTCCTCCCGAGTTTGAGACCTCTGAATTAGACTAAGAGCAGTGGTGCCATTGATTTTTTTTAATTGATGTTTGGAGCATCATAAGCAAAGCGAAGCGCTGCAGTTTTCACAATACCATGCAACAAACGCAAAGCAGTGCTCGAGAAAAACAAAACGAAATATTAAACGCGACGATCTTAGCGCAAAGCATGAACACACCAAACAAGGAAATGTAAAAAAGAGCAAAGTCCGAGAATAGAAGTTGTTCACGTTTCAAGAAGCAGAAAAACAAGTGAAATATCTTCCGTCACTCTTATCGTCACTTAACATATCAAAAACAAAATAAGATCACGAGTGTACAACCCATATTGCCATAGATTTCAAAGGGAGTTGAACTTTAAGGGGTACAGGGCGTTCAGTGTGACCTTCGAAAGCTTTAGAAGTAAACTGTCACCGTAAAAGTGCTTCGACCACAAGCTGTAAATAATCGTTCAATATCATTTGAACGCCCATTTTCTTTGTTTGTACTGTATTAAGAATTCGAAAACTTTTGCATGCGTACAAAAAGAAAGTTGTGGCAAGAAATCTGGTCGTAGCTTTTTCTTTTATCCAACTCTCCGCCGCAGCAGCGCTATGGTCAAACTTACAAATGTTTACCGCCACCTACCGACAGCAACTCTACGATCTTCCTGACTGCATGGTGTTGATGTTACGTCTCTGCAAAACCTTGCGTCTGTTGTAGCGCTGCCACAATTTGCGCCACCTGCGCTGCCCACGAGGGTAAGAGTTTGTTCTGGCAAGGGCGTACCTATTCAAATTGGGGCGAGATACTTGTACCGGAGCGTCCCACTGCTTCCGGCTTTGTCGCAAAGGCGCAGCATCCAAAGTTACTCCGCGACCTGTAACAGGTGGGTGTGGAGGGGTCGTGGTGTTCACGACCTGGTCCCACTCCTCCGATCCCGATTCGACATCAAGCAAGTTGTGGGCTTCGCACTTCTTTCCGTTCCCCTTGAAACCGGGTCTGCAGCGACAGGTGAAGGAGCCGCGGAGGTTGATGCAGTCAGCGTTGGGCGCACAGTCGTGCTCGCCGGTCAGACATTCGTTCACGTCTGCATATGTTCACAAAGCAATTTTTGTTTAAAATGTCGGTTTCCAGGATTTTTAAAGGTGTTTTAGGGACCCGCTTCGGGTCCCTAGAATCATAGAAAATTATCATCGGGTCCCTAGAATCAGAGAAATCGGGTCCCTACAGTCCATACCAGGCACCTAACATTCTCCTTAAAAAAAACTGCGTTTACTACGCATTTTTATCCTGGCAGTCTTTGCATACTTTGCAAAGCCAGTGTGAAAAACTGAACAGCATGATAAAGCAGCAGGGCACTCACAAAATTAGCTGAGAATGACTTTGGCTTCAAAATCAAAAAAATGTAACAAGTCGCATGGAAACCAGCGGCTTTTAATCAACGATTTGTGCTGGACATTAAAATACGGAAAAGCTTTTCGTCTCAAGTAAAAACAAAGCTTTACTTCTTTAAAAATCCGATTTTCACTGAAACGTGCGTCAGCATTGTTTGACCGGACGAAATTTATACCCAGAGTTCGCAGTAAAGCCTCTAAGAAGACTTCAATTAAGTCAATATTGCTTCATTCGAACAGGTATTAACGCTTTGCACTCGGGCGACATTCAGTTCAGACAGCCAATTCAGGAAGCTCTCGTTCAGTCCAACTACTTATTAGAGCAGTTTACGCAGACCAGCTGCAGGTGATGGGAGGCATCGCGGTCATTGTCGGGAACTGACTAGAATCACGTAATTGACACGATGCTTGAGTTCGCTGTGTTGATACGCCGATAAACAAACTCCCGAGTTATGCAGTGACCGTGTACGCAGCAAGTGAAATGGCGTGAAACTGACATTTGTCGAAAATGCGCGTCTGCCGAAATATAATGTGATGATTAGCTAAAGTCAATTAAAGAATATTTCGAGNAATAAAACGTGGTCTTCCAGTTTGAAAAAGAAAGGTTTCTACATATCTGAATAAGTTACAAAAACACCGCGACACATTGAAGCTTGTGTTTCTGACTCAGCCAATCTTGTATTTTGCAGATTCCACAAGCTTTGCGTTAGCGTGGCCGACAAATCGCAAATTCAGTAACCTTGAAACAAATGATGTTTGCATTCTGGGAACATGTCAACCGCATTACAGGTACTTCGATATCAACAATCAGGGCAGACGACATGCCTGGGTAAAGCGAATGAAGCTGTGAATAATTGCGCCACGTGCTATTGAGGTAATCAAGTGAGAGTTAACCAAAGCATACCCGTTGTATATTGACTTGCAGTGGGAAAGTAAAAAGCTTTTGAATTTTTTGAGTTAACGAAAGTTTTTTTGCCGAGCATTTTGCGAAATTTTGGCCAATTGGTTTAAAAACATTTTTGCCCAACCTACTGCAGAGTACCAGTCAAGTTGTTGCAATATATCAAGTGGCGGCCTCAGTTTGTTTTATTGTAACTTGCAAATTCGCTCATATAATTAACGGCTTCATTGCTGTTTTGTTGTTTCCTGCATCGATGCGACAAAGCTTGTGATCATGGTAAAAAAAGAAATGGCAACACTTGATGGATTAAGCCATTAAGGGGTTGATCGAGCGAAGGTTAATCAGTCACGACAGAAACAACACCGTTCAAGTCACGAGGTGGTTATTATCGCAAAAACGTTTTTTGATTCGTGAAAGGAGAGATGTCGTCGTTTGAACTTTATGGTGATTTCAAGTTTGGGGAACTTTGTTTGACAACATTCCTGGAATCCCATCAAGCAGAAAAAATATCCATACAATTACATTCATCGCCATCTATGCACATGGCGTCGGGGGGAGGTTCAGGGGAGGACCTTGTCCCCTGGATTTTGAAATTTGACATTTTTATTAGTATAAAATCTTTTCGCTTAGCTTCCAGTTGGTAAAATGAGATTTCACCAGTGTTGGCCCCCCCTGGAAAAATGCTTTTTGCCACCACATGGAAAAATCCACTATTGCCCCGCTGGAAAAAATTCCTTCCGACACCCATGCGCCATGAACATTGTACACACCACCATATGGCAATACAATTGGGGGGCGCACAGTCAAAACCATCTCACCTTGGCAAAACTTGTGAGTCCGATTGAATGCCAGCACGTAACCCTTTCCACACTTGCATTTGTAACCACCATGCGTGTTGTGACATTCCCTGGCAGAGGAGCATCGATGCAAGTTGAGTTTGCATTCGTTCACGTCTGCGTTCAAAGTGGTATTCAGTGGCCGCTCTGCGGGAATCACTTTAGCATGCCGCCTCAACCAGGGGGTAACTAGGTTCTTGTCTCCCCCAAATGGTAAACGCTGAAAGTCTAATGCACTTCTTTATAATTTCTGGCTGTTTGGGATAGTTGTGGAATGTGGAGATTTTGCCCCAGGGATATCATTTTAACGCACTGGAATTTTTGGAAGGTCGCGGCCTTGTTGGCGAACAACAACAAATCAACATTCGCAAATGCTCGTTATTCATGTCTGTTGGAGATGGGTCAAGGATAGCCACTGACCAAACCAACCGTTTTAAAAATATTCAGCCAAAAACTCGGAATTGCCTGAGGGAGGTGACTGAGGGAAATGACATGTTGAGTTACTCACTCCGGTATCGCGCAGAAAATGCAATTCTTTTTAGGATATACACATGACTTCTAACTGCAGTGTTAACTGTTGGCAAGCACGAGATTTTTCGTAAAGAGCGAAATATATAAAACAACTTTCTTCGTGGTTGAATTTCACAATTGACAAAAATCAAGCAGGTACTCTGTAAACACCATATTTTGCTTGATTCTTTGCTGTAAGCTTCCGATACAGGCTGTTTACAAAATATTAGCAATACTTAGATCTTTATGGAAGTTTCCTTTGAAAACCCACTATATCAGGTCATAAATCTGCGCCGGCTCAGTTTCGTGAACGAAATTTAATTGTACAAGACAAACGTGACTTTCAAATGTCTCTTATAGTCCCATGCAAAGGAGCCTTTGCTTCTCTCATATCGTCACTGCGGTTGAGGTAGTAATTTGAAGCAAGTCTATCATTTTGTTTACACGTTTTTAGTTCTACACAACAGGGAGTAGAGGACGGTTTTAACCTGCATGTACTGTGACCAACGATTCGCGTTGCAGTAATGCGTCATAAACGCGGCGTACAGTTCAGTTTATTTGTGCATCCGGACCAAGCACAAAATACTTTATCAGGAATACAGGGACAGGAAGCGACGGCCGTTGCTGTCATTTACGTCACTGCCCCCACGTACATGCGTTGAATCAATAAGTTTTTAAAAAAATCTTCTCGCTCACATCCAATGACTTCTGTGTTTGCACCGTATTGAAAACCACGATTTCTTAAGTAATCTACTCTGCTGCTCAAACTTAAAGCATTCCAGCGATTTTTTCTTAAACATGCGATTCATATTTTTCTATCCAACACATTATCTTTACATGAACTAAACAAAACGGTTAATAACGTTTTTAACGATTTATGTCAAAAGAGCAAAAGTCCTCCTTACAAGGGTGCGTAATGCCAATAATAGTTTTGTTCAGAAACAATAAATTTTCTAGACATGGCCATAAAAGCATTGTCTTCCCTTCGTTGTGAAGACCATGCAATTCACCAACATTTTAACGCGCTTGATCATCAAGGGTGCATCAGCCATGACAGAGTTTCCAAAACACCCGATTACCAGTTTTTCCAGAATAAAAATCTCCCTTTCAACGCGCACCTGCGACACCGTCTCAGCAAGCAATCAGTTTGTTTCCACGGCGAAACACGCAAGCCACCCGAGCGAAAAGCACCAATATGGGGCGGCGTTCGTAAAAATATTATATCTGACAGATTTGGCACAAAAACTGCTATCTCTGCTCAGAGATAACTAAATGCACGCAGAGATAGCTATCTCTGCGCAGAGATAGCTAAATATGCGCAGAGATAGCTAAATGTGCGCAGAGATAGCAGTTTTTGTGCTAAATCTGTCAGATATAATATTTTTACGAACGGCGCCCCGTACACCAGCGTTTACACCTCCGCATACCAAAGTACTCCTCACTCTGAAGGCGCGTTCGCTTGACTTACAGCAGCAAACAGAACGCGCATACATAATAAAGTCTTCGTCCGATATACACGAAGCTATAAAAGTACCGGTACGAAGAATACAAGCGGCATTGCCTAACGACAGGCTGCGTGCTCCACACCACAGAAGCTTCCCAGGCATCTTAAAACATTCCGGTCAGGTGAACAAATATTACCTATGCACTTTCTTCGGTTTTTACCGATTCGGTAACCTTTCGGGCAGACGCAGACTGCCCAAGTTTGGGCAAGCAGTCGGCATCTGTACTGACACCGAGCTGAGGCACATGCGTTCCTCACTGCAAGAAACCATAATAGAGAAGCTGTTATGGACCATGCAACTCGCCACCACGCAAGGGGCAAAAGCGCGACTTTGCTCACAACAGTATTTCCTCTCATCTCGACGTGGCAAAGGGCGTGGACTGCGTTTCGGGGTGGATGAATGAAGAGGAAGCATGCGAGCAGGTTCGAACATCTTTTACACTGGCTTTTACGCAAAGTTTAACTATGCCAATTAATGCATATATCTATCTACAGTAATTATCTACATGCTGTTTATCGGCCGTTCTCAGTCAAACAGAGACTAAAATTTGTCTTCTGTCTTTCAATTACATTCAAGCAAACATCGCCGGTAGAAACAAATTGACTCTAGTTGACGAGGGACCTCGATCCTTCAAAACACCTGACCAGTCCACGCCCTTGGCATGCTAATACTGTAACTAAAACAAAACAAGATGCACATGCGTTCAGTGGTGAGTAAACATCAGAAAGCACAAGCAATTAATAAAGTATTAGGTTAGTGTTTCCCAACCAGTAGACCATGGCCCTCTTTCGGGTCATGGGCCGTTGTTCAAGTGGATCACGACGTTAGTTGAAAAAGTACTTCCAATATTTTTGGGGAGTTGAGACAAAATAACAGACAGCCCAAGGATGACGCAATTAATTCTGGCATCATCAGTTTGCTTTATACATCAGTATGTAACAAAAATCTTGCTTTCTTGTACTCTACGCCCAAACAGGTTTTATTTATGACTACAGTGTGAAGCCATGACAATGCAGCCAACAACGTCAATCACATAACGGGCTTCGCCATTTGTACCTCAAAGCTGTGTGAATCACCAAGGAGAAAATGTTGGGAAACACTGCGTTAGCTTGAAGCATCCGACTTTTTTACGCAAGAAAGACACCACAACGGAAGATAAATTTGGATGGGGAGTACTACGCAGCGTATCGGCCAGGATTTCAAGTGAAAACGTATTAACCATTAATCGCACGTTACCAATACAAAAATCAATCATACTGCCACATTTATCAGCAGTAAATATTGCGAGACGCTTTGTGTGAGGTAACCTAATTTACCTAATTTTTAAATAATAACAAAGAAAATTGCAAACATGCACGCTTGCATATTTCTACACTGCCGTTTGGCTAAATGCGATATTTGGCAGAATCAGATCAACAGTCGTTTGGTTATCAACTAGTCGGTTTAGCAACCACTATGATCGAGAAATGAGACACATTGCGTCTCCTCAAGCGAAGTAAAGATGTTGAAAATGTTAAGTGGTTTTTCTCAAGCCTATCATTTGCAACCAACCCATGCGCGATTGCAAGACACTGGCTCGGCCAATCCGGTAAATTATATTAAATCATGCTATAGTAGCAGCGTGGCACATATTTTCAACATATGCGCCAATGGCGCTCGTTAGACGTGTCGCGATTAGCAGTAACGTTTCTCCCTTGTTAACATTCTTTTCGTAGGTCTACTTCTGGTGTTCCATGTGGTTGTGAGCAGGATGGCCGATGCAAAAAGTGTCCTGGCTCACGGAAACAAGCAACGTTTACGAGTAATTCAAGAGAACCTTTATAAAGGTTTTGTTGGTTCTGTTTTGAAACCGTTCGGTTTTCTCGAAAATTCCACACATTTCCCGCATTCCAATGCAATGTAGATCATATGACCTGGAGCAATAGCAACATTTCAAAACATTCCAGGCACTTTCTTTCAAGTATATTTGAGTACCTTCTGCGGCTTAAAATACTAAGGTCCAACACCAATCGTATTTTACTTGCGGCCCAGCATTAAGGTGCTGTAGCGTATGGAGTGAATTACTGGAATTTTGTTTCCGGGAAGTTGCTGCAAGGTTCGGTAGCGGCAATTTAGCACGGGAGTTCGTTTATCTGGTCAAGGAAAAAAGCGCTGAAACTGAAACCCTTCATTGTTAAAATCTGTTGCTTTTAAATGATGTTCTATCAACACTGTAAGTTAGCGATCCTATTGCTCCGCCTGCTGGGTCTGGGAATTTGGTTTTATAAAGAAAAAATGAGAATATCACAGGTGAAAAAGCATTTTGTATGAATGACTCACGTTTGGGTGAGCATCCAAGTAGGCACCTTCTTTGTTAATTTGTGATACGATGGATTATATTCGTTCCATTATTGACAGTCCTATAACTTTTTGAAGCGAAGCGTAAGTAAAACATTTAGAAAAAGCGTTAAAAACAAAACATATCAACTGTAAACTTACTGGACGTGGCCCTCGTACGTTGCGCCCTGTTTCTATGATAACTTAATGCAGAGTAGTAGCGGTTATTTTTCGTGGATGCAGCAGACGCAAGCAATTTCGCCCTCCTTGGCGACGTGCTCGTTCGTGGGCGAAAACGGCGCAAAGAGCCGCGCACGAGCGCTGCGGGACGACGGAGCTTGGCGTGGAGGAACGGCGAGGCGCCGTATTTGTGAGAAACGTCAGGCAGCGGCCTATCAGTTGGCTTTCGATGCTGATGCAGGCGCGACGCAAGCCGAGCGAAATTCCGGTTCGCAACCGTCGTCCGATTGCGACCTGGGGATGACGTAGGCGCGCGTTGCCTGCGACAGGTTCGCCCGTCTTCCTGAAGCTCGTAGCCTCCGTAGCAGCTGCAGCGATAGCTTCCTGCGGAATTCTCGCATAGCTGCGAACAGTGCTTGTGTCGTCTCTTCCGCGAACACTCGTTGATGTCTGGAAAGATAAAAATGACTGGGTCAAGACCGTAGCTGCGAACATGGTAGATAACAATCAGCGCCGTTTGCCTTAAAGGGCGCTGAGCATCCTGTGAAGTCCACTTGTGGTGAAATAATCTCGTAATAGAACTAGAACGCACTTTTGCGGCGTGAACTTAAGTGTGGATTTCAGTGATTAGAATGAGAGAGCGGACAGGATGCGTTCATAAAATATTACCAGATTGAAGATGGCGGAGAGGTAGACCCATAATTAAACGTTTTGAATAACGGCAGCTTAAGCTGTTTAAATAAAACACGCCTCTTCTGTCAACTGCAGGATTGTCACAATGAAATATGGAGAGAAATGAATAATTTGCTCGGTTATAATTTGTATACATCAAAAGGTAAAGTCATTTGGCAAAGCAGTGATGAAAAACCTTCAGTATAACATTCACATGATATTCCATTCACATGACATTCCATTACGAAAACAATGGAAATGCTGGACGTACAGTGAGTTTTTGATGGACACTGATGCTTGTTGCAGGAACGGATGTTCGAGAAAACAAACTTGGTAAAGTTTATCCAGTTCGTTGGTTGCCAGAAAGCACACCACTCAATAACCTTCAAATTGCCGATGTAGTTTTGAAAGAGCTTTTTCAGTAACTTCGGCGCAGTTCAGTTTCTCGCTTTCATCTCGCAAAGTTATAATGCAACGGTTCTTATCTCCAGGCCAGCGCTTCGAAATTCAGGCAATGCTTAACCTTTTATGATTGATGTCTGTGGTATTTTGTGTTCCGTTTGTGGTATTTTTTGTTCCAAATTTCATGGTGTGAGAGGCCACAGTCAGGCGTTCTCACCGCTAGACTACTGGGAAAACAGAACTTGAATTACCTGGTGGGTTGAGGATGGGACAGGTCGATAAAGAAGGCAACAACAAGCATGTGAACGAAAACGAACTTCGAAGAAGGTCTAGTCCGGTTTTTTTTTAAGGAAAATGTTAGATTCCCGATATGGATCTGTAGGGACCCGATGATAATTTTCTGTGATTCTAGGGACCCGATTTGAAATTCTAGGGACCCGAATCGGGTCTCTAAAACGCCTTAAAAAAAACCCTGGTCTAGTCGGTAGTCGGCACAAGTGAGTTTAAGAAAACAACCAAGAACTGACAGAAAACTCGTGCAAGTAACACATGAGCCACGTTTCGTTCACACAGTCACCGGGAACGAATGCGGTTGAGCTCCGGATTGTCGGCGTTGACGAAATGTCAGCGGCACATTCGCCACTTACCTCGCAGGCAATACTTCCCACGCCAACCCGGTTCGCAGACACATCTTCCAGCCACACACGATCCGTGCAAGCAACGCTTCGAACCGCACTTGCCTGTGACGAAACAATAGGTTGACGGATTGACGTCACGTTATTACAGAACACACGCGTAAATTGAAGTAACAGCACTGCGTCGAAGTTGGAGTTGTCAAAAACAAGAATCAACAATCATTTTTGAAACCTTTCATCGTTTAAACACAGGTCACACGCAAACAACCACATTTTTCAATCGTTCTTTTTTTAAACCAGTTGCACCAGTTTCTCTGCCGATCAACATACAGTGCAGCGATAACCGTGTAAACATGCGAAGACATAAATCCCAAGCGTTATTTTGTTTCGCCGAACGCCCAGCAACAGCAAATGTCATGCTGAACTGGTCATCAGAAACAAACTTCACGCGATCGGTAACTATGGCTGAGGATTACTTTCAAAATTTTGCAAAGTACGTTTGCACTTCACGCAAGGAATGACGTGTTTCTACGGCACCTTTCGCAGGTGGCCAAACGCGGGACGGCAACTCGATACGATGACTATCACATGGAGATCAGTTCATGCGCCGCGACGTTTTGCTTAAATCACGTTACATGTGTGAATGTCTAAGAATTTTCGAACCCTAGATAAAAATAGGAAGGAACAGGCATATGGTATCCTTCTTTGCCTAAAGCAGTGGTTCTCGAACTGTGGTACGCGTACCACTAGTGGTACGCGAGGGCTTTTCAGGTGGTACGCGAGCAGCTTTCCTGTCATATTCAAAAAGCTTTGTTAATTCGTTT
>JGI24021J15306_10010401_pt1 | contig 11539 bp, 7 predicted proteins | sample Ectturendosymbi1_FD_15306 | JGI IMG/M metagenome (IMG submission 15306)
CACAACTTTTGAACCAGAAACCCCAGCAGGTCATCCAAAGTATCAAAAGACTCAGATTGTAGCCTAGTTTCCAGTAAAAACTTCAGCGAAATACTACTACCTAACGGTTGGCACCCAGGGCCAGTCAAAGTGGGCCAAGGTAACCTAAAAGTCCTCCACTTATGACGTCACTCACAGACAACCTGCACCCCCCAAGCAAAAAAATTTTTTGTGAGTGCAGACTAGAAGACTTGCCGCATCTTTTGAGACTTTTACTGGGTCTGTAGAGCATGCTGGACTGGAGAAATTCCCGCGCAAAGCCACGTGCGTTTAGGCGTTTTTTTTCCGAAAATCCCCGAAACCTAGCGGACATGAAAGAGTTAAGGTATTTTGTATTTGAATGTGACATTTGTTTCTCAGGATTGAATCAATGCTCAGATATATACTCTTTACTTGTTCAATTTCTCACTATGCAAAGCAACTGAACTTTTGCATTTTTGGTTGGTACAAGAGTCCAATGTGATATCTTCTTACTTAGTTGAGAAAAAATTGTAAGCATGATGGCAGTGACTGCCTAGACTGTAGCTTCTTATGAGACTAACAAGTCTATCAAAACATCCAGACAAGCCCTTTCTATCAATAGGAATCCTTTCACAGCCAAGAATCAGACACTAACTATGATCTGATGAGAGTTTATATTTCACAAGCCAAACTGGCATCGTCAGCTTCTAAATTAAACTTTAACAGCTTTGATTTTACATTGGCATATACATATTGCATGCCAACATATAGATGCTTCCCTCTCAACATTTCAAAGTAGGAACAAGAAACATACAACAATAAAACTCTTTGATTTTATTTTAGAGAATAAACACTTTTCAGACCCCTTGGCCAGGTCAAGGTATGATAGCATCACACAGTGACTTGGTGATTGATTTCACAGACCAACACTTCTTGTGTCAGGCTCTTTTGTTGAAATGCATGATTCTGCATGACAAGATTGCTTCCGAGGTTGCTCCATACAAATTTAATAATTACCACACAGATTGAGTTTAAAATGTTGCAGTAGTAGAAATCTTTAATTTACACAAAAACTACGTTAAAACAAAAGTAGTCAGTTTTTCCTAATTTATGTATTGATGTACTCATACCCCTTACGAGCAATCAAAATGTTATAACTCACATTGATATATTTAAAAAAACAGCACAAAAATCTTAGGAGTATGGTTTTCAAGACAATATCATCAAAAAACCTTGCTTTGCATACTCATACGTATTTTCTCTGCAACTAAAGAGATGCTTGCAAGCCACTGCTAAAATGAAAATGTAAAAGCCCGAATTACAAATTGGACTTGCAATGATGAAAACTGACAAGTAAATGCCACTGATTGCCCAATGACATGTTACCACAATTTTTACAGCAAGCTCTACAAAATCTTTAGACAACAGTTATGTATTTTCCTTGAGCAATACAAAAACACCTTCGGCACCGGTCAGGGGCGCATCTATAGGGTCTGTTTGGCTGTGATGACAGACCCCTTTGCACCGCAGGTACTCAGAATTAAAGCCGATAAAATATCAAACACTGTCACCGCAGGTCTCTAATGCGGCTATTTTGGAACAAGCAACAGCCTACATGTCCTTTGTAATGTTGCATAGTACTATTACAAAACAACAATGTTAACTGCCTTGTCATAGTACTATTACGAAACAACAACATTACTGCCTTGTTGCCTCCGCAGTGACATGAAACAATCCACGTTTTTGAACACTCGAAATTGATATTGCGTCAAACACACATGTTTCTGAATTTCCTCCTCTGGCAGAGCCAGCTCTAATGCTGTCAGAATCTCATACACTGCCACGCACGAGCTGTTTTGTAATATTTCGCTTCATGGCGATAGGACAGTCTCTAATCACGATCGTTTTGTTTTGCAGTTTTGGGCTAATTTTATCTGCTGTTTACACCTACTAGGCTATGACAAAATTAAGTAAGTCTAGGCTTTCCTCAGCATCACGTCAAGTGACGTGGCTTTGTTTCCACCGACAAAAGGTCTGCAAAAAGTGATGAGATGGTTTCTGGAAGTAGACGATAACCAAGATTCCCACCAAAACCTATGTATTAATTTTTGGCCCATTTACAATGTTCCTCGAAATTTGCATGCAAAATCATTCCATAGTACTTGCACTAAGTTGACAAATTAGTCAGCAAAAAGTATGCAAATCAATTAATCTCCTTTGCGCAGGTAATAAAGTATTGGTAAAATATCCGGCTCAAGGGGGGGTTTAACCCCCTTACATTATGATGCCAAGTAATCAGAGCAATTGCAATTCAATCGTTCTTCTCCGGAGTGATTTTGCAAGTATATTTGAAACACTGCCATCTTGATAGATAGCGCGCTCCACAGACGCAGTTGTGTAGCTGGTTGTTAGCATTGATTTTATAAGTGTACGTACATTTGGATAAACAGCTCTCATTGCTGTACGATTGACATTTGCAGAATGTTCGAAAAGCTAAGTATCTTTTCAGCACCATATTCGTAGGAACAAACAGCGATTGTGATGTAATAAATGCGTTGTGCCTGAAAGCAATGATAACTTGGAAATTTTTTTCTTATGTGTTTTGACAATGAGATATCCCACTATCTATTCCAAATACAATCAGGCCTGTTTGTCCGAACTCCCATCAACCGGAATCCCCACTATCCNAAACAAATTGCTAGGAACGGATTTCTCCCAACGCATTTCACCCCTTTAATCCNGAAACCTCGCTGTCCGACACTGACTCGGAAATTTAGAAATGGATATGTCATATCAATAGGAAAAAAANGCTAAACCGGATTATGCCAACTGTTACTTAGTTGTTTGTGAAATCACAATGCAGTGNTGAATGTCAATTTTCTATGCANAATGAATGTAACAGTGGCAGACCCTGCGGGACGCAGTTATAGGTCTCCTGTACAGTTTTTTCGTGTTTAAATCTTATTCTGAATGCATACTTGCTTATGTATACGGATATGCTAATAAACAAAAACAACTATGAGAGTTTCATTTAGTCATGTTTCACATGCAGTCTACATATTTGCTGAAGTTGAGAGTTCGTCTGAGAGTCTCAGACTGAGACTACTCTACAGTTTGTTTCTGTTTCCCCTTTGAACGTTCGCTTAGGCCAGACCCGTAGCCTAGGCCTAAAGGTTTGGGGGGGCTAAAAACATTTTTAGGGGGTCAAGACTTCTTCTGTCTTTATTATATTTTTGATGAACATTTTTCTTGGCAAAACAAAATTTGGAGAAGCACAAAAGAATTTAGGGAGAATTGCCCCCAAATGCCCTTATGGTTACAGGTCTGATTCTGATATTGCGGATACCTTGCTAAACCGACTTTATTTGACAAAACAAAGTAGTTCGGATAAATGATGTTTGACTGTAGTTACCGTATTTTCAGGACCATAAGGTGCAGTATCAAAAATTGAATGCTAGCTATTCTTTTTTCATACATAAAGTGTACCTGATTATTAGGTGCATTAAATGGAAGCAAAACTTAGGTAAGTCAGACTCTATTCAACTCTTTCCCAATAACTCCCAAGTGCTGGAGTTGCATGAATGCCTGGGTCGCCACTGGAAGTTTAATCTGTCATTACCTACGAGGGTGTTTGATCTGTCACACACGCCTAATCCGTTAGACACGGATATAATAAAACATAAGTTGTACGCGTGTTTGATTTGGGGTGCGCCAATGTAGTCAGGAGCCTTGCTGAATTACACTATCTGTCCTATGCTAGCTACTCTCGTGTGCTGCTCATTGCAATTGTTGTTGGTTTATTACATCTGTTTGCAAAAAAATTGTAACTAGCAATTAAATAAATGGTACCGTTTACCACATAAAATTGGTTCAAGGTGAGCAAGCACAAGCAGATTCATACATTAGGCGCACTTTCCATTTTTGAGAAAATTGAAGGATTTTAAGTGCGCCTTATGGTCTGAAAAATACGGTAGTTGCCCTGATTTGTTCGCAGGCAATCATCTGCTTACTGCGCATGCNAAAACCTGTGAGTGAATNTTACGTCATAGAGCAGTTTATGGGGACAATTGTGGAGTGGTATGAGTATTGNGCACTACTCAGTGGTGCCACTCCTAGTGTTTTTCCACTAGATTTAGTGTTTTTTCATTTCATCTAGTGTTCTAGTGTTTTTTTTATGGCTATCTAGTGTTTTGCGTATGAGTGAGCTGAATGTAATTAATTGCAAAATAAATTATTTGTAACTGTAATTGAGACCTTTGATGTTGTGCAATTGTAATGAGCCAAAAATTATATCTAATTAAATTTTATATTGCACGAGACGATATAATATGTTTTGAGTTAAACCGCTGCGAAGTCACTTGGTCATCTGCTAAAAGTTTCAGTGAACTGTATAACAAACACAAGCATTGCTGCATCTCCTGTTTTCTTTGTCTCAAGTTTACAATGAGTTACACAATGTCTATGGTTGGCATTGCAACGCATTTTCTGGCCACTTCCACTGTGTGTAAGTTTGCTTTTTCAATCTAATATTATTTACCATGAAATGTAGTACTTTTCTGTAACAACAGAGTAGCAATACTGGCACTACTTGATGCTGTCGGAGGGCTGCGCATCCTAAGGAAGAGTACAGAGAATTTGCGTTAATTAATAATCAGAGACAAAGTAGCAACTAGGGTTTCCAAGAGTTGGCAAAATTGCAAAATTCATTGCTCGATTTCTAGTCTTAAAAGAAAATGTGGTTTTATGCTGAAAAGTGATATCAAAAGCTGCTCTTCCACGACAGACCCCTTTTTTCCAGGCTAGATGCACCACTGGCATCGGTGTATGAAATATTTGTACTTCACAACCATGCATTGAACTGTTATTTTCGTGCCGCTTTGCAAATCCATAACTCACTAGTCGATTGTGCTAGAGACAGCTGTTCAAACCCTCCAAAGATGCAGTGAGTCTTCTAGTTGGAATCAAAAAACAATTTTAAGTTTTGGGCTTCAGGTTTTTTGTGGGTGACGTCCTAAGTGGCGTACATTTAGGTCTTTTTGACCAAGGTTATTGAGCCCTGAGCCTCAACTGTAAGAGGGAAGTATTTTGCCCAAGTTTTCAGTGGGAACTAGGCCAAAATCTCAGTCTTTTGAGCCTTTGTTTGGCTTTCTAGCAATTCTGGTTCAAATGTTAGGGTAAAATAACCAAAATTTGGGCAAAAAGTATCAAAAAACTTGGATTGTAGCCTAGTTTAAAGTAAGAACTTCAGCGAAATACTACCACCTAACGGTTGGCGCCCAGGGCTAGGCAAAGTGGGCCAAGGTGGCTTAAAAGTCCTCCGCTTATGACGTCACTCACAAAAAACCTGCACCCCCCAAACAAAAATTTATTTCGAGTTCAGACTAGAAAACATGCCGCGTTTTTTGACGCTTCAACCAGGTTCGTAACCCGTACAGGAGTGGAGATATTCCCACGCAAAGCCACGTGGGTTTAAGTGTTCTTTTTGTGAAAATCCTCAAAAGCAGGCGGATGCCAAAGTGTAAAAACTAAACACTGAGTTTTTCTGATCATGAACGAAGTCTAGCAAAGAGATCAATGTTAACCAACAAAAAATTACCAGAAGTGGATGAAATCCAACAGCAAAGCATTCTGGAAGAACAGAAGTGAAAGCATATGGCAAAAAGCAAGTAACATTGTTACAACTGAGAGTTTGTTGAAAGCAACATCTGATTTAAAAAAACGGAATAACAACAATGAGTTATCAAAGAAAAACATCACTTACTATTCAAACACCATGTAAAGGAACCCATTTGAACTGTAAACCTCAACTAACTCCACTACATGAGGATGTTTCAACTGATGACAAATGTTAGCTTCCCTTTTCAGATCTGCAACAATTCAAAACTTGGACTGAATTATGATGAAATCATGAAAAATCACATAGTAACTACTTGTAGAGCTAAAAAAATAACATAATATAGAAGGAATTGCTGTGATTTGGGTAAAACTAATGTTCTAGAAACAACACAGGTCAAAATTCCACACTGCTACCACTACTCAATAGGTTAACACAAACTTATGTCTTAAGATCTCAGTAAGACCTTTGCACTACAGGCCAATCACACTCCTTTCACCCATTAACAAAATATTTGAAAAACTACTTTATAGCTGACTGCATACCTATATTTAACAACACAATGTGTACTCTGAACCCAAACACGGTTTTCAAAGTGGGTTATCAACATTTCTACCTATATATGACTTGCTACGAGAACTTTCTGCAAGAGACAAAGAAAAGACATAACACTTGTGCTGTATTCTGTGGTTTAACTAAGACCATTGATACCCTTCATCTTGAGAGACTTTTACGGAAGCTGGATCATCCTCAGGGGATTAGAGGTTTAACCCACAAGCTCTCACAAGCTATTTGCAAGACAGACAGCAGTATACTGTTGTTGGTCAGCTACCTGGGAGGTAATTATTGGAAATACCCAGAGGTCATTGCTAAGGCCCCCACTCTTTGCTTTGTACATGAATGATCTTCCTGAAGCATCAAACTTAACTCCTACGTTTTTTGCTGATGATACATTGTTGCATATATTTTTTGCTGATGATACATTGTTACATATATCCTGTACTATGCCAATTCTGCTAACTCACAAAATGGAGTAAATAGTGAACTCCAAAAGGTTAATGATTGGATGTAGATGTAATATAATAATTTGAGTGGCTGTAATATAATATTTTGTCTTTAAATTACATATATGCTTATCAACAACAACCTAACCAATATTCTGATTTTAAGGTTAAAATTAATGACTATAAAATCAATCACACGACTTGCACAAAGTATCTTGGGGCATACACTGACCAAAATCTTTTGTGGGCAGACAAATGCATAACTTTGAATTAAAACTGTCCCGCAATGTTGGAATATTTTATAGGATGAGATACTACCTTAACAATAATATGCATTGAGATTAGTTTACTACAGTTTGACTTATAGTCATCTTCAATATGCAATTGGTGTCTGGGGTGGAGCTAGAAAAACTGTATTGAACCAAATAAATGTTTTGCATAAGTAATAACCGCGTGACCTACAGTTCTTTTAAGACACTACTCTCTACATTGTATAAAAAGGTGAACCTTGAAATTACTGATATATACAATCTTGAAATAGGCAAATGTATTCATAATTTTCACTGAGTTAGACTTGCAATTAATTTTGACCATTTGTTTTCTTAATACTTTAGTTCTCAGCAGATGTAGATCTATGTCTGAGGAATTTGTTCACCTGTTCTCAGCATAAGCAAATTTTTGTTTCTACCGAAAACCGTGTTTTGGGGCACTGGTTCGCCTGGAAACGGTCTAAAAATATGGTCCTAGAGTGAGCTTAAATAATATTAGGTCTTGGAATGAGATTCCAAACTCTTTGTGGTTTCAGAGGCTGTTTGAAAGCATGAGTCTTTTGATTTGGTCCAGCTAGGCAGGAACAGGATCCTGCAGCAGTGACTGTGATTTTGTACAATGGAAGTGCTTTGATATGCTGGCAAATGCTGGGAAAGCAGGAAAGAATGTATTGCAAATGTTTGTGTAGATACATATACACAATACGCATGTTGAGAAAGTTTAATTGTTTAATTCAGTGTTAGCTGCTTTATGGTCTCAAAAATGCTTCCAATAAGTGAAACTTTTGCCAGAATAATGGTTCCGGTAGGCCCAAGCTTGTTGCAGTGGTATGTATCCCAAATTGTTTTGGAAATTATTTCATAATTGATTAGTGTAAAGACAACAAAATGTTTACTATTTACTGCTTCAGCCTATAGGTAGGTGGAAAACGCCTAGCAGTATCCAACTTCTGGGGTTTGAATTTCCCACCAAAAGCATCCAGTAACTGTAGATATTGCCACAGGGAAACCACTCGGTAACAGAAGTTATAAAGTCAGTTTCATTCTCCAAGCTGCAAATTAACTAATCCCCTAGGACAGTGGTTCCCTAACTTTTTCTTAGCACGTACTATTTGTGGGTCCCATACTGCCACCACGTACAACCTTGTTCTAGGAAAACTCAATCTACCAAATACCATTCAATCAAAAGTTTGGAAAACAAAAATTGACACAAATGTGACATGAACAAAATGTCTGTGAGAAATTATAATGACTATTTTTAAACCAACAAAGGAAGCACACAAAATTTTAGGAGTTCCCTGTATGTAAAAACTATAGCTGTGAATATATTTTTTCATGAAGAAAAACAGGAAGTAGACCTATTCGTGTACCACCTTGAAGGCCTTCACGTACCACTAGTGGCATGTGTGCCACAGTTTGGGAACCACTTTCCAAGGGATTAATTCATTAATTATCATTATTTGGCCATAACATGCCAACCACAAATGCTAGAAGGCCAATCAAGGGCTCTGAAGATGCAGATTTTACCTAGTTCTTTTAAAAGAAAAAACAAAGAAATTGCCCTTTGATTGTTTTCTCAGGTGCCGATGATGTCATCCTAGAATGACTTGACCCTCACTCACGTGTTACATCACCCCCAAAAGTTAAAAAAAATGCCCAGATTTTTAAAAAATTGAAGACTAGGAGTCTTCCTGCATTTTTAAAAGGTTCAAACAGCTCTACAGCTCTTATTAGCGCAGAGATGGCCAATCAGTGAGAGACCAAGAACCACATTTCTTACTGTGTTACTGCATCGAGCCACATGATACACATGGGCACACATGAACATCACTCCATCTCTTCTGCTTGCATTCATATGTGCTTGTGCAAGCCACCAAGCACACTTCCACACAATACGTGTGTAAGTTGCATCTCGCGTTTAGTTGCCCCCCAACTTTCAAGGTGAATAACTGATACAAAATTTTGCAACTTATACATGAATAAATATGGTATTTACATCAGAGCCACATGAAACCAGCCAAAGAGCTGCATGCGGCTCTGGTTGGCCATGCCTGGGCTAGCAAGTTATGGCTAGAAAAGTCGGCTTCTGCAGTCCTTAAATGGTTAAGCAGTGGTTCCCAAGTAGGAAGGAATTTCTACTTTACAGTTAAGTTACCCATTCATTGCAAGTGTTGCATTTTTTGCTTAGTTTGACATTGGATCTTTCAATCAGTTATATCACTTTATATTTGTAAGTTACTTAGTGGACTGAAGATGCCGTATGACTTGGACTGAAAGATGCCGTATGGCAAAATCGATTTCCATTAAATAACATCTATGCGTGCTGATTTCTGTCACTTGTGCACAATCACATGTTTTTGTTGATAAACTATAGTGCCAGTATTTGACATCAAACAGTTCTAGTCCCACTTTTGTTAATCAAGTTACAATTGTAGTTAATACTAGCCTGCAAACCTGAACTGGGGAGGAATGAAAGTTTCAAAATGAGCCAAGGGAGTAATGCATCAAAAAAGGTTGGGAACCACTGGGTTAAAGATAGGCTGGTTACTGCATATGGTGATTGACAGCATGGGGCTGTGTAATGGCTACCTAGTACTTAGGTATGTGCATTATGGAACATTTAGATGTTTTGGAATATTCCGGAAACTGTCCCAGCACTTTAACCTAAATTTGCCTGAAACTGTTTAATGTTTGTATCAATAAAATCAAGTCAACGACAAGTAGCAGAGTTTGTCTACATCAAATCATTTATACAGCAAAAAAAACACAACTCTACCAATCCAATGATTTTAACAAATTAAAAAGTATNGAACAACATGCAAGCTCTTCATGTTTTGCTAACTGCCATACACTTGAGAAGGTCTGAATGAAGAGCATAAAATAATTGGCTACGAGGCAAAAAAGTCAGTTTTTGGAGATTTTCACATTCATCCAGTTGAAACAACAATTGTAGAATATTGTCACAACAGAAAAACTAATGCATACCATGAGCACTTAGACCAGGACTGGAGGTGAATTTTGCCACATCTACAATTTTGACTGCAAACTGTTGGCTTGAGGCTTGGTGTACACATCTTCGAACAATGCTGAAGGGACCTCTGGTTGAACAAAAATTACTGATAGAATTGTGATATACATGATACACAAAAATAAAGCAATAAATATTCAAGTGGTATGTACAGAAAACAGACTAATTGACATAATTCTAAAAAGTTTCACATATAAATCCTCAAAAGTATGTCAATATTGCACTAAAATCACCATGGTCTGATTTTCATTTGAACAAGAAAATAGTCAATGACAAGAATTAAATTATAGGTACAATGCATTGTACAACAAAAAGCAAAACAAACCCATTACAAAGGCGGTTTGTTAATTCCGTGCAATTATGTCTCAAATTGTAACACATCTACAAATACTACAGTTGCCCCAATCAATAGGCAGATAATAATTGGTATCCAGCCATATCACACATTTCACTGATTAGTTGGTATTGTCTATGTTTGGCTGACCAAGCAGCTTTTGGCTATTCTGTTAGAAATATGTCAAAGGTTGTTTTAAGGGACAAAATGAGTGACCACATAATTTTTCTTGTCANCAATACTAGCAATAATTATTACAGAGTATATCGAAAAAGAATTGANACACAGTGTTTGTTTAAGGGCTGAAGCAATGTAATCTTAATGCATTGGCCTTANTTTTATNCATGAATTAATTGCTTACTCTGAAACANAATATAATTTGATATTTAATACATACTCTTTGTTTACAGAAGAAAATTNAGTCTTGTTGATGTGAAGTATACCCAAACAGTCATCTGACACACATTCATAATTGTAAGACACAAGATGCGACCCCTGTGGGGTGGCATAACAATGTGCTTTTGATCCAGTAGATATCGTTTGTGCATGGGTTCTCGTTACCGAATTAGGGACCGTTCTCGCAGAAACTATGTCTGGTTAACAGCCCCCATTAATTTCCCGAATATTAATTATTTCTCAATGGTTCACACTATAAAATATACACACCAGTAAAGCATATAATTTTTGGTTTTATAGCTTTTATTCATCACAATAAATATATTCAAAATAACACAAACTGGTACTCACCAATATACGATGTATCATAATATTCAAGCACTTCTCGACATGTCACAACGCTCATATAACTCTCATATTTTAAATCTGCATCCTAGTAATTTGCGATAAGGCGATCAACAGTCTATTCAGATCTGTTCTCCTATTCAAGCAATTTACTATACAAATAAGACTCTCTTTCTATTTATATCACAATGCATTTCTAGCTGTAAATATACTTCGTTAAGTAGATGCATACTCAATCGGCCAACGCTGAATTAAAGTCATCATGCTTTCACTTCACTACCCGCAAGTTGCGCAGCTCGGAGCAGCACTTGGCAAGTAGTAGTAACTCAGGCGGAAGTTTATCATCAGTTGAAATTTCAAATATTACTGTAATTAGTTGAAAGTAAGTTCAGTCAAAAGGGGTGATCCAAAGAAGGACCAAAGATATTTTTAATGACCACTGCCAAGCTGGATTCGATCCAAGCGGGCTACAAAGGGATGCAACCGACATGACGAACAGGAACGGGTATACACCAAGGTGTACACGTGTGTTTGAGAAGTTTCATGTGA
>JGI24021J15306_10010403_pt1 | contig 11538 bp, 9 predicted proteins | sample Ectturendosymbi1_FD_15306 | JGI IMG/M metagenome (IMG submission 15306)
CTTCAAGGGTCAACACCTTAATTATGCCGCGATTTTTGTGCTTCAGCAGATGGTTACATGTGACATACTCTTTGATGTCGGTTATAGAAAAAGACTTTGTACAATCATAATTTGACAAAAGCATTGTATCACAAGAATCAGCTTCGGAGCTGGATCAAAACTGACAAGATTCAACACATCAAGTGCATGACTTTCAAAAGCACTTTATTTGAGCGCATTTGTAAAGTTTAGTTAGGATTGGGGTGATTTTCTCCAAAATTGGGGTGATTTGCTGATTCCTAAAAAGGTCACCATTTTACCATTTAATGTCCTCTGATTAACCAATAGATTGAGAGGCAGGCCCGTAACCAAGGTGGGCGAAGCACCCCCTAGAAAAATTTTCTACCACTCTTGGGTGATAGTTTGAAATTTACGACAGAACTGATTGCTTTTTAGTCGATTTTACAATTTGAGATACAGACTCTGAAGTTCTTCCTTGGATCCTGAAGAGCAAAATGCTAAAGAGCGCTTGGAACCAATATTAGAACAAGATGTTTCATAGCTGAAGTATAATCACTTTCAGATTCTATATTTTTCTTGGCGTTGAAAAATAACTGCACCACTTAGTAATATTCTATTTTTTCCCGTCTTCAAATTAAGCGACTTTGTCAGCCCTTGCTCACGTTGGTGGTTTTGTCCCGTCTGATTGCAGCAATTAAGTAGACAGAAAATTGTATGAATTTAAATTGGATCTGAACGTGATGTACCCAAGAAATTTACCTCGAAATCGATCGGATTCGGGCAAGCGCTCAGCTCGTTGTAATTGCGCTGCCTCAGCAAGGAGTTAGAGGTTGAGGTGGATTTGGTTATAACCCACCTTGTCCATCTACCGTCTGAAAGGTGAACGCGTTTCTGTTACTTTTTACGTATTTCACAAAAAATTTTAAAGCTAGTCCAGTTGGCGACATGTTAAAACGAAGTACCACCGCATTTATAGATATCGGAACAAACACGTATCTTAGTAACTACTGCCTGTTGAATTTATTTAGCAAATGCATACTCCTCAGCGAATTACCCCTAAATAAAACGAACAGTCGGAAAAACAATAAATGTACCTCCACTATATTAAAAATTGAATTCCGTGTCCTTGTTGGAAAAAAGTTCATAGCAAATCTAACTCTTAATTAAAAGGCAGCTTTACTGAAGGAGATAATGAAGAAAAATCATTAGATTCTCACCTTGACGGCCATCAAAATGTTTCCATGCGGTCAGATCCATTTCAGGCAAACTGGAACAAGGCACTCGAGCATTGAAACCTTTGGGTTGCAGCATGGCATTTGGAGACACAGTGCGCATTCCTTCCAGATTGTCGCACATCAAACGACTGAACTTGACCTTGCGCAACTCTCGCAGCTGATCTGAAATTTCGTTATATTAATTCAGTATTGCCACGCTGCTCAGACCACGAGCGTCTCTCACGATGGGCTTCGTGCATTTGCAGCTAGCGTTTTTGCAGCAAATTGGGAAACTTCTACTACTTTCTTATATTTGAGCTTTTGCCCTTTGTAAGCATTTCAGGAGATTTTTGTAGCAAACGGAAAGATATCCATTATATCTCCTAACTTGTTTTATGTTACAAGTCTTCAGTATCTATCAAAAGGAGCCCCAGCAAAGAAGTAGGGATCCTCAGTTCTTACTCAATACCTGAAATCGTTAAATATATATGATAGAAATATTTTTCCGTATCGTACATTCCGCGGCAGGTCTATTTAAAAGAGTAATCCCTTTGAGTTGTTTCACGTATGTTGTAGTCTTTGGTACATATTTTTACAAACTCAGATAGATATAGCAGGAATAACGAACAGATTGCGACATTGCACTGGTTTTCGTGCCGGTAAGCAAGCCACACCCCAAAAGATCTGGTAAAAACCATTGTTATAGCCCAATACATACCAAAGCAAACACCTAATCCATCAGAAAACCAGAACGTTAACAGAAATGAAAGCCAAATAACCGAATAAAATGTAATAACTGCAAGACACAATTGTATTGCTTGGTCAGTGATGTAAGTGAAAGTTGCTGTCAAGGGTGTTTCATTGCCAGGCCATACGCAGGACCACGAACAAACGAGCTTTCTTTTTTTATAATTTGCTTTTTAGTCCGCAGGAAAGCAGTGCTGCTTAAAACAAACATAAAATGGTCGATCACAGCACACCACGCTTGCCTACGCTGAATTGGCCTGGATTTTCAAACCAGAAACGATCGCCTTTCCTGAGATCGCGAAACTGATAAGCAAACAAGCAAGCAAATGTCGGACCAAGAGCTCCTCCTTCGACCGGGTTCTCCGCAAGACCCCCAACGTAAAGATCTACGTCATCAACGTGTCTGCAAAACACGTTTTTCTGTGAAAAATCCATTGCAGTCGTTCAGGGAACGTTGGTTTTCGTTCAGTGCGTTACACAAAATGTATGTCAAACATTTAGAAATAATCCAGTAATCCAGTAAACTCAATTTCCGCAATTGAAAGGCCGAAAAGCACTATAGCAGACGAGCATTGCATCATTGTATTATGCCAGTGTTTCTCACTTGGTGGGCCATGAACCAGGCCATGGTGGTTGGCCACAGCGCAGTTTTCGAGTGGGCTACGGAGTTAAGGCAAAAATATGTTAGAATACAGTTATCACACACATCTAGTCACTACCGCGTGTGAACACATTGATTGTGTTCAACAGCAATTTTCTCACTGAATTGCATTTCCTGTAGGATAATTGTTCCTTACTTTGGAATAAATGTATCTTTGAGTATGCTTGTACAAGCGTAATTAACAAGGTAGTGGCCCAAGCAGTTTTTGCTGCAACTTATTTGGGCCACGTAAGTGAAAAACGTGAGAAACACTGTCCTATTCAAAACAATATTGAAACGATTAAGACTTACTTGTATACTGCTTGAAATTTTTGTATTATTGACGCATTGATGTGGTCTGAATATTCGTTCCAAGCTCCTGCCCTTGATAATCCACAAAATTCACGAAATTGGTTGTATGCAGGCAAACCATGCTCCCTTCCTCGCTGGATGTTCATCGCAAACAGATCTTGCCCCACTTTTACAGATGACTCGAACATTCGACTGAAACACCAGCAACTTTTTCTGTAAAGCGTCGTGTCCGAATAGCACTTAAGGCATCACATTGTTCTTATGAAAACTAAGAATTTGATCTCACTTGCTTTTCCAACACTTTCTAAATTTATAAAATACAGCCAGTAATTCAGCAGCAGGAATTTTAAAATATAAGTCGCAACATACATTACGTCTCTGTACAAAGCAGTGATTATATCCTAACAGTCTTCCACTTTCCCAAAACTTGGAAAACATTTTTCGTGATTCCTCTTCACAAATTAGGATCTCTAAATCAAGTTGAAAATTACAGACATATTTAACTTTCTTTCTTTTGTGTAAATATGCTTTGAAAAGTACATCAACACCTTTAGATACATCTTGTAATTGTAATAAAAAAACCTGCCTTTGATCGCAATTCTGGGTTTTGCAAGCATCATTCCACAACTTCCAACCTACTGAAGTTACTCATAAACATCTTGTTGCTAAAGACAGTGACTTTTCATCACGGGTTGTGTTCCAGGATATGTCAAAGGCGTTTGACAATTTTTTTTATTCCGCTCCTCGTTTTAAACTGAGCCAGGTGGGGGTTACTGATTTTCTTCTCAAAGAAAGTCATGGACAAATCTGGAAATCACTGCCTTGCGACTTGTTTGCTTTGATTTCTCACCAAATCCGCAGTAAGGTATTTAACTTATTCATTAACAAGCCATGTAACGTGTAGTATTTTCACAGTTATAACCCACACGCAACCGCAATTTTGTCCACATGTCTTTTGGGCCACAGTACGATAGACTCAATATCCATAGCCACTGCAATCGAATGTGCCAATGTGTTGCTGTAAAGACCAAACATCATGGATTGCTTGAATGACCTTCAACTTACACCCCGCAACAGTTCCTACTGACAAATATTCAAATTGTTTTGTAAGGTAGGTGAATGAATCATCTCATGTACGACCTTTAGGTCCTTAGATTTTTAAGAGCCAACCTAAATACTCGGGCATCCAGATTTACTTTGATTGTCTACGTTTCTTCCGCGTGTGTGCGTCTGTTTGTTATTACTATTTTTCATTGAGTTGGTTGCTTTATTATATTGTTTCTCTCTTTCTACTGTTGCGAAATACGTCATTGATATTTTCAGGCCCTGGCCTGCCATCATATATATTTTTGATTATAGACATGAAAAATCCACGGTGCAGCAAGTGTGAATTCGTGGGAAGAATTCATGCATTCCTTAGGCTCTCGCCAAGTGCCTCAGGTTTATTACCAGAACTGCAGTGATGTAGATGTCTGTACTTACTTCCGTAAATCTGTGACGAACCGATGGTCAACGCCAAATGCGGGGTCAGAGGTCAGTCCTCTGAAGAGAGCAGCAGACGACTTGTTGACCATCGCTTCCTGTTGGAACAGAGTCTTAAACATAGGCAGGTCTGGTGCTTCTTGCGTGACGTAATCAGGTCCTGGTCGTGAGAAATGATCAGGAACTTGAGTGTGACCATATCTACAATAGTATACACCGAAGTGATAGGCATATTATTGGAAATGAATAAATAGATTCGTTTTTGGTGTGCTGAGGTGACCAATAAAATACACCAGCACCTCAAAAAAACAAAATAAAATGAATTGAGTCAACCGCAGGGAATGATGTTTGACAGTGAAGTTTGTGCTGAATTACAGAATTTAAAACAACATTCATCTGATTATAAATTTTAAAAAGAAACCTTGACCAACGTCACATGCATGCACTGCGCGAAAAATGTGTTTGCACGAATCCTTGTTATTTGCTTTTTACTGGTGGCTGGTTCCTCTTCGTTCAAATAAAATCAGGACAGCCCGGTGGACATTGAACAGCCAACTTGATTCAAAAATTTTGTATCAAATATTGTTGACCATATGTAGTTAACAACTACACGCCACAAACCAATATGGTACAGAAATATTTTTGCAATAAATCTAACACTTTTGGTAAATGGTAACTATTCTATCTGAAGCGTTTTTGGAAAATAAACTTAATGCTTTCGTTTGCAAATCATTAAAACGCCCGCAATTTTTTTCTACCTCAAAGCGACAGTGGCAAATTCGTTGTAAATACTGGCGTCGACGGAAGCATCGTATCCATAAAAATATCCATTGTTAAGAACCTCGAGATCAGCTTGCTTCATTAGTTTTGCTCCTAAAAGAGGTGGAAGAAACTCTCTGCAAAAAAATTGAGCTCCAGTGTGCTGGGAGCAAAAGGGTTTTCAAACAGAAAAATTTTATCAGGCTTCTCAACCAAATTTGCTTTCAAATGTTATCTATAACTTATACAACAAAAACAAAAGATGCTTGGAGATGGTCTTCAGGGGAAAACTTACTGAGTGAGGCGATGTGCAAACACGACAAATATGAAAACATTAGGTCTACTAGCCGCAATTCAAGACTCAGTTTCTGCTTGACCAGAGGCAACTTCATGAACTGCTACATTTATGTTAAAATATCGGGTCTCTAAAGACGCTACTTCACACTTTTACATCTTCATTCACCTGTAGGTAATGATCTGATGGATGGCAATGTTGATTCGTCTCGCTTCGTTGAACACGGTCTCCGAACTCCATTGTGGGTTCAAGATTTTTAATCTCCTGGCGATTCGGTTGTGCTCTCTGACGAACAGCAGATGAGTAGAAGCCAGCCCCACGTTCTCGTTAACGCGAATATCACCTGATGCAAGGGCAGTTTATACAAGTAACCAAAGAGTTGACGTTTTCGCAAAACATGATCAAGGTTTTACAGTTTTACCAAAGCAAACATATCGTATCATATTACGCAAACAAAGGCACATCAGTGTTTCCAGCATGTTTGGATGCATCTTTGCCGTTTGACAGAACTAACCAGAACACATTGTTTATAAAACTGTTGAAGCGTAGTGGACTTATGTGCATAGTGAGACTTCTGGAGTTGGTATCGGATCCAGATCCATAGGCGCAGCCAGGGGGGGACAAAGGGGCCATGTCCCCCCAAAATTTTTAGAAAACATAGTCATTTTGTGCTTTCAGAGGCGTTTTTTTTAAACAAAATAGTGTCATTAGCCTAAAATCAAACATTTTGGCCCTCCCCAAATTTTTTGGGCCCCAAAAAAATTTTGGGCTGGCTACGCCACTGTCCAGATCATGCAAGTGAAGTGGAGCACTTGTCTTTCAGACTTTTCAAAGAAAACATTGGTCTAAGACAAAGGGCGTTCACAGTCCATAACTATTCTCTTCTTGCTTTGATGAATTATCACCCCAGCTGGGTACAACCAGAGCAGGATGAACTGTCGGATAAATGGCTGTGAATCACCTATTGTTTGCTTATGAAATATGCGTGTTTGATCCCAGTATAAGCGGTCTTGAACACCGTTTGAATATCAGTTACGATTACGCCACTGGTACTAAAATTCTTTTTAATTCGAACAAAGAAGTCAGTGTATTTTCCCTTTTAAAAGTAAAAACAACCTGCAACACCAGTTGCATCCCTGAATGGCGTAAATTTGAAGTTTGCGGACCAAGTTAAATGCCATTGGTGATAATTGACTTGATCTGCCAACCTGCAACGTACTTCATGCCTCATGGAAGGATTAAAATGACACTCTACACGTCTCCGTACTTTCATCCCCGACATCGGCACCCACCCTGCCGGAACGGACCTGCCAAAAATAGCCTAGGTCCAACTTAACCGCCTGCGCACCGGTGTCGGAATTTTCCGTTCCTGCTTACACAAACGGGTATTGCCCCTTTTGCGGCTGTGAGTGTGGCGCACAAGAGCAGACCGTTGAGTGTTGACCATGTTGTACTCGGCTATTCAGTCCATCGAACTCCAACCGCGTGGAGTGCATGGCCTGACGGTTCTGGATGACAAGATAATCGAATGGCTGCTCATCATCTGCCCCGAGATGTAGTGCTGCTAAAGCAGTGGATCGAAAGAACTGCTCATACGAAGAAGAAGAATGGCACTCGTGAGATCACTATATAATGCTGGAAACATGGTCAGAGACATCTTTGCTCAGTGCTTTAATACAACTAAAAAAATTGTTTTCTGCATGTTTCATGGCAATGTATGCCTGCCAATTATGGTGCAAGTGCACATACACACAGTCTAATATTAACCGCGCTGGCGTTGCATACAATGCGTATGAAATTTTGCATTTGCATTTCCAAAAATGTAAGTGTCCGCCCACATCAAGTTGGATATTTCGTTTGAACTTTTGAAGCCTTGATTAGAAATAAGTTGTATGCTTTTGTTCAACGATGTGCATCTTTGCTCAACAATCTATCTGCTAAATTCATTTGTCTGATACACCTTGGAAGTCTCCATTTTTCTCCCAATGCGTAACTCTTCTCTATGACGATGATGGAATGCACTAGTTGCCAGTGCTTTTTCCCGTGTTTGTTCCTCTTGAGCAGGGGTGACCAATCAGTCAGAGACCAAGAGCCATATTTCTCACTGTGCTACCGCAAACACATCATACACATGGGCACGCATGAACATCACCCTATATCTCTTCCTCACTCGCACACATACCTTTATCCGTAAATATCAGACACAAACATGATAATAACAGAAATTTACCAGCCATTTATTGTTATGCACGTTACCTCCACGCAAACACGGTAACTAACACGTGTGTCGCGAAAATGCGCTCGCGAGGGTGTGTGCTTCCGCGCAACGCGGTAACTAACACGCGCGTCGTGTAAATGCGCTCGCGAGGGTGTGTGCTTGCAAAAGCCACAAAGCACGCTTTCACGCAATGCATGTGCAAGTCGCACCCCGACTTTCAAGGCGACCCATTGGCACAAAATTTTGCAACTTATACACGGTTAAATACGGTATTTACGTGAGGGCCGCATGAAACCGAGCAGAACGGCATGCGGCTCGTGAGCTGCGGGTTGGCAAGGCCTACTCTTGAGTATTGATGGCGTGAAATAACTGACACCCGTACCCAGTGATGCACTGTAGCTGATAATTTTTGTACACTTGTTTTCTGAAACTAGCTCGTGTGGTATGGACCGTGTGGCTGAGCCAAACATGTAAATGAAAAAGATTATGCACAAAGAAACAGAATAAATTGCACGAATGGTGTGCGTTATTGGCACTGCAGAATCAATGCTTGTGCTGCAATCTGTTTGAAACAGTTTTGTTTGGTGGAGGGAACTAACAGCCAAAGTAAACAGCCGAGAAATAACTGAAGCTGAAACACTTTCGAAGCTTTGTTTTAGTTGCAATAAGTTTTTTTCCCTTCACGTCAATCATCAGCAGCATTTCCGGTTTCATTCTCAAAATTTCTTTTTACACTCTTAGCGCAAATAGAATTCTGTTGCTAGAAAAATTGCTGTGTCATATAAAAATATACCTTATGATTGAATTGTTTGTAATCGCAGAGTATCACTACAATCAATTGCAGACTGACATTTTGATCGTACAGCAATGGTTGTCAAAATGTAGGTAAATTTTCCTTAGGGCGAAATAAACCTTTTGAACAGTTTTGATGGTAGTCGTGACTTTGTGTATTGTAAATATGTTACCAATTACGTGCAGCATTTCAACTGTTTTGAAATCGGCGAAAGGAAAGCCTATCAGCAGTCTATCATCGACCAGATAATGCAAAACGTATCAGCAGTCTCTCATCGGCAAATTGAGATAAAAACTGTCGCAGTCTCTTATTAACAAATCAATATTAAGCTGTTACTTTTTTCACCGCTAATGTTTACATGTGCCTATGAAATTTTCAGAAAATATTTTTTTGAATGTGACAAAGCAGGTGATGAAAAGTTTGTGTTTTTTCTCAACCACATACGACGAATTTGTTACTTGTTTTTAAAACGTCTTTTCAATTTCCCAGCTGTTGTGTACCATGTTTACTAGTAATATATGCAACTTTATCTGATGTGAGTGTCTTCCAGATTTTCGAGATTTCTTTCGACATCGATAGAATGTACTGAAAACAAACACAATGTTCATAAAAGAGAACATTTTCGTCAAACTCTTACCAGCTACAAAACAAGTTGATCCAGGTGGATTAAGATGAGCCATACACGACATTCGTTTTGCAATCTTGAGCGAGACGTTTGATCTATCAGGCAATGCGTCTTTGTTGCTGTGAAACGGACAACCGTTTGCTTTGCCTCCAATTGTCAGCAACTCTCCACTCTCTGTGAGCAAACACGTGAAATGGCGGAGGAAAAGTTTGATACTCAGATATAACAGCTTTTCTTGGTATTTCATGTCGCTGCAATCAGTCTCGAATTGGAAAAGTAAGACAGTGCAAACATCTTTTCCACATGTTAGGTTGGACAACTTTTGCATATATTTTGAAATATCAACACTGCAATTAAGTCCTATTGAAGTGTTGCCTGCAAGGTGTGACTGATGAATATTTATGATCAAAATCAACCTTACCAGAGAACCTATGAGTGAGACGTATGTGTGAAACTTCATCTAATAAGGTTGCTAATNGATTATACATGTTCGTNTTCAACCAGAACAAAGCGTTTTGGCAATTCNTTCGCATTTACCAGAGTTTTTGTCTCTCAAAGCATCAAGCATTTCTTGGTCTCTCCCGTAAACAGTGGTGGCATCGATGAATGATGTCAGAGAGTTGATTTGCTCGCGGGGAAGATCGTCGCAGCCTTCGACTGTCAATGAACCCTCCAATGGTATGCAAGTCGCTGCTGGCCCGTAGTGGTTGTCCAAAGCAGCGACGGGAATGTTGATGCACGACTTGCTTGGGCTCCTGCAGGTGCAGTTTACGGCTGCACCTTTTTCTTCTGAAAAGGACGACACATACATGCTACTGAAGACCAGCATACAAAGCATGACTTGGTTTGCTTGTTAGCTATTGAAATTGAAATTGAACTTGTTAGCAATTGCTCATGCACGAAGTGCACAAAGAACTCGTTTTAAAAGATCCGAATTGGCTGAAAACTAACAGAAAATAGTGTTTTTCCTGAATTGCACATCTGTTTGTTTATGACCAACTTACAGAGACTGGTGACAAGCACATTATTTTCCTATATTCCTTCTTGAGTTAAACAAGTCAATCCAATGCATCAAATCAAAGTTGATGTAAGAACTTCACTTGGTATACATGCAATTGGAAAAAACATTTTTCATAGTTTTTTGTAAGAGCAGAGTGTGTGAGTACTCGTAAGAACTTTAGTTTTTTGTTGAAAAAGCTCAAACTTAAATGCTATTGATGTGCCTCTCCAAAATAACCGCGGTTGACATTTGGTGGTAAAATGTCGCTTTCGTCATTAGTGATGGTCTTTGTTCACGCAACGTTCACGCGGTGTGGTCCACGAGAATGCAGTAGGTCTGCCATGTTGCTCAGAAGGTACGCACATGCAAATAAAAAACAAAAAACATGACAAGCAAGCGCTTACTTTTTTTGGGAAGCGCGTGCGTCAAGTCGTGCGTGATATACTGGCCGAATTGCACGTGCATCGCGCTCATGCTCGTTGACTTCACCACCCTGTCATCGTTGAGCACGTTTGACAGAGTCCTGGCTGCTGGCAATTTACCGCCGGCGCGAGACTGGCGGAAAGTCTGCAGAAGAACGAACGTATAACAGTGGTTCCCAGCGTTTCTCTGACCGTGTACCACTTCTGCATGTCGACAGATGAGCACGTACCCGTAAAAGTTCTTTCTGTGGCATAGGTCGACTTTTTCCCAAATATTTTTTCTTGACTAATCATAGATATATTCAACAAATAAGCATGTAATGATTTTTGAAAATAATCTATTCGCTGATATATGCATCAACATTTGGAAATAAATATTATATAAATATATTTTTCCTTCTATTGCTAACCTTGAATATACGCCTTTTGATAGGCAAGTGTATCCCTAGGGATACATATACCACAGTTTGGGAACCCCGACTTAGAAAAAATAATATTCTCGCTCTTTTTAAAGAGCTATTGGTGAAAACATCAGTTGTTTCTCTATCCGTGCATTTTTTTTAATTACTGCACATCAACCCGTGTGTTGAGAATTTCATTTCTAGGCTAAGTCGTCGTTTCTAGGCTAAGTTAGTACCAACTTTTTTAAAAGGACACGTCCTTCCATGAACACTCACTGGAAGTTTCATCTATTTTATAATCACGCGGCATAATATGCTCCTAGGTAGCAGAATAAAACCTTGCCAAGTCTAATCTGTAAGATGAGCCATTCGTTGCTCAAACCGGTGAAGAATCAATCATGACACTGTCCTAATCAAAGCGATGACAGTGACGACGTAAGCAAAACGAAAATGTGTACTGGTTTCTCATTGAAAAATAAGCAAATTTCATTGTAATGACGATGATTTATAACAAATTGTTAATATATAACGATTTGTCGAGTTTGATTCAGAGATTACTTATTTATTAGATGTATATCCTATTAAATAAGTATTTTCGTTTGTAAAGGGTAACGTATTTGGTAGTTAATA
>JGI24021J15306_10010405_pt1 | contig 11537 bp, 7 predicted proteins | sample Ectturendosymbi1_FD_15306 | JGI IMG/M metagenome (IMG submission 15306)
TCGTGTAGCGTTAGCAGCGGTGCCAGCTTGCAGTGGGCACGTGTCAACTGTGGCTCCAGGCGCTGTTTGGTTTCGCTGTTATGATACGTTTGACAAACAGGGCTTTCATCGTGAGTCAAGATAAACGATGGAAGCCAGAACAAAGTTTCTTTAAGTCAACGGCGGGAGTGACCTTGAACCATTCTGTGGGACAAAATTCAACCTTGTGAAAATAACTAAGCAGTCTAAATTTGTGGAACTATAACCAAACAAGACTACAGAACAGCCGTTAACGTATAGTTAAGTTGCAAGACCAGGGGGTTTAGTGCATAACTGAATCATCAGATCAGTTTGTCTTCCTCATAGTTGCTATGATGTTCATTCAGTATGTATCCGTTAGATAGATGGTCGAGGAGCCATTACCATCTTTGCTCCAGCTGGCAGACTAAGGAGCACTGCGGTGCGGAATGCCACGAGAAACTGTTGAATTTAAAATTATGTGAGAACTGCTTATGCGTTTGTGCTTGTAGAATCATATAGGAAAAAACAATTTATGAATTTTTTCTCATAAATTATCCTTTTCAGAATTTTTATGTACAGCACATATTAACTGCATTTACTTTTCTACAGAAACGGGATTTAATCAGGATGAGGCGTGTAATACAGGTTTGTATGTCTCTGGCATTCTTCGTCGCGTACTCAAACGGTCAGTCCAATTTCTTATCGTGTCTGACATGCAGAGATCTCATCAGCAGCGCTTGTGGCTCAATCAACTCAATGCCCTACCTTAGATCAATGATGTGCTCCTCCACCTCACCTTACCGAAGCACTTGTCGTAAGACGTGTGGAGTGTGTTCATGCTCAAGTTCAAGTAACCTCTACTCGTCGATACTTTCGGGAAATCCTCTCAGTTTTTTAGCAAATCAAAATCGTTTTAGTTCGTCAGCAAGCCAAAACCCACTCAGTTTTTTAGCAAACCAGTATCTTTCGTCCGCAAATCGCGGATATCCGCCAACAAGGTACAATGGAGTGAACCCCGCACGAAACCCAAGTTATGAAGAAGAACCAGAGATCAGACCCTCCTCACAGCAAACGGTAGTTAATGTCGAGGCAGAAAACCAAGGAGAAAATCAAGGTGTTGGAACAGATGGTGCAACACCCAGGATAACTGACTGCAGACAATGTAAGTAATGTACATAAACGGCTGTCAGCGATATTTTCTGCCAAATTACAGTAGCTTAAGAAATTTGTATTTACGGGTTTTATTACAAATTTTGTCAAAGGCGGTTAAAGCATAAGCAAGTCTGGGAACGCACAAGCTACTGTATTACAAGCAGATTTTATTGACTCCACCAGTTTGTTTAGTTTAAGTTACGTAGTTTCCTGAGTTATTTATTCCTTTTGCTTTTTATGCAAAATACAGTAGGAGAACCTCTTTCTCAAACAATACGTTTATTTCTTCCCGCCATACGTTGTTGTTCCTCATTTTTACTGACGAGATTAACAGACGTCTTTTTGAGTTTATCAGTTATTTTGCTAACACTTTTCTTATAAAGATATTATTCGGAGCATGTGTGTATGTTAGCATAGAAGGTGTGTCGATAGTATTGTTAATGTGAAAATTTCCCCTGCTGTTGAGTCCAAGCAGCGTTTTTTTCAAACATGGCTCCACAATTTTTTTCACATACATCTAAATCCGTGGTTTGTTAATTTGAATAAATCCAGTGCCCACTTTCAGTTAAGTTTTTTCCGAAATTATTTCTAGTTTCAACTGCGCTTCGTTCTGGCATCTCGTGTAAAACAGACTGACTATTGACGTTTCGCTGCTAGGTGCATTCCTGACATCAAGGATATGTATGTGTTTTTCTATGTATCTTGTACCATACCAAATTGCATTTCGGATTAAACCAACTGCAACAGCGTTTGCTATCCAAAATACTTTATTGTTTTGACAATCATGAAACAACTTCGTGACTTGTTCTTGCTCAAATATTGCTCGTTTTGGGCGTTTTGTCGCTGTCGTCTCAAAATGAAGTAATTTCACAAACGTTCGGCCGCATCGAGGGATGTAAAGATTTAAGACCAAACTAACATCTGCTACCAGTATATTGACTTCGTATGGCTCTACGATATGGCCAGCATTGGTGTTGCAATGTTTTCAACAAAACTTATAACAAATCGAACCTTGTCCAGGTGGTAGGAACTTGTTTCTAACGCGAAACTTTACAACCTGCAATATCAAACACCCACGTTTAGTGTTGAGTTGGCTATGCTTTGACAATGCAATTTTACATTGGTTTCATCAAATACAACCATGAAGTGACAACTTTTGTGTTCATTGCAGTGTCTTATAGAGATGACCAGTATCGGTGGTGCTGCCAATGGAGGATGCAAAACTACTGCGACCCAGCACGCGGTTACGGGGACGTTCAGACGGTGTGCCCATGGACATGCAACGGCTGCAACAGAAACTGCGTCAACTACAGTCCTTTCGGGTCTTTCTTTTTTGGACGATAATGGAAACACGTCTCATTTAAAAATGTTTTATAACGCCGTTGCACTCCGTTAGCTTTCACCGAGCCCGACAAATGGCGAAAATTTTCTATTTTTGATTTAGTTTGGTTAACGTGTTGCAACTTGCTTGATTTTGAATTGTGACAATTGACTAATCCTGCGGGGATTAGTTTTTCAGTTCAGATCGTGCCCTGTTGTGCCAAGCGATCTTAACTTGGCCAAATACACACAAAGAAAATTGCGCGTGTACGGAAGCATTTGTTGCAGGTGCGATCAAAGCGAAGAAATGGCAAACACGTTGCACACAGCGGGGTCGCTGCAACGAAAATAGCATATATCTGAAAATGGCAGTGGGTTCCTTACTTGTGATAACAAAAGCTGTGCTGTTGTACAACAGCTGGTCTCCAATGCCATTTTTTGATGGACGAGCAAGCTTCGTAACTGTGTCCTCCCACGGGAATGTTTGTTTTCTCGGGCAGATGAGCTTGAAAATAATTGTCGAGTTGTTTAAAAATGTGCAATTTCACTTTTGGCTGTTGTCACCCATTTTGTAAGGTCTTGAGAGTTACCTGAGCAGCAGATTGGTTCATCGCCAGATGATACGAGTTTCTGCCGACAAAACTGCCGAAATTACAGGGGTAACAGAAACCCTTCCTCATAGGCCTTGTGGCCCACCAGTGCTCACACAATGCTCAAGCTTCCCTTCACATTTTGGACAAGCAACACATGACGTCATCGACGGGGTGTAAGCGAAACCATGACTCTATTAACTTGGTTTGACAACCTGATCCAAGAATGTTGACATCATCTTAAATGTGTAATGCAGACTTTTGCAGATATTTCTCTATAATATCGACATCTCCCATAACCTTAAAGTTTGGAGGGGCAAGATGGAGCAATTTTTTTTATTATGTTTCAATAACAAAATTTCTGGGCACAACAAAATTTTGGGGGCACTGCCTCCGGGCATGGAGCTAAGATGAGTGGTAGAACACGATAGACTTTATTCGACTCCCGGTAAGTTGATACACAAGACTTGAAAAACAATACTTGCCGCATTTCCAGCCTCGTGCGGTGCATTAATGGGCGGGTGCACGACTGTAAGGGAAAGGTTTACGCGCAACGCTGTCATGACTTGCATGCGAAAGTAGCCCCAATCACTGAGCAAGCGAAGATTAACGCCTGCAGATCACCCGTGACAACGTAACTGAGTGTAGAAACCAAGTCTACCGAAACCTCCTACCAGTCAAACATAATATACAACATAGGTTTCGAATCGTCACTTCCTTCCCGCTTGTGCAAATATTTTATGCGAACACGGCAGAAACTGCATTTATTGCNATCAGAATAGTGGTTTAGGCGAAAATGTACACACTATTGTACGTTCACGAAAACGATGACAAGGTAAGCAATAAATTGGGAAAACATCTTGATCAAGGAAAAACTGATTGTCTTCTTACACTGATAACACAAATATCTTATTAAACCAATCAGTAAGAAAAACAAGGAATGCATGGACCAGGGTAAAAAAACAATTAACGGGAAGCAAATACAGTAGTTCGATAAGTCTTCGAACATGTAGGCTGACAGCACACCATGATCAAATTGGTCGTTCCGCTAAGCTAAAAGATTTAAATGTAGCAATTTGATCTTCATATGTAGGACTGCGAAGTGAACAGAAACTAAGCAAAATGTATGTTTTTACACGGCAAGCGTGTGTTGCGTCACAAAGCACGGAGAATACACTCGCGTAAAGTGTAATTTCTTCTGCAAAAGTAATCGTTTCCGACAGGTGGGCGCTTGGGCTTAACAGTCGTGGGCAAGGGCGTCGGAAGTGGAGTGGCAGGGTCCCTGGATTTTGAAATTTGATATTTTCTTGTTGGAGTTCAATAGAGCAAGGTTGTTCTCTTAGTTTCGAGTTGTTTAAATCAAATTTCACCACTGTTCCCCTCCTGGAAAAAATCCTTCCAACGCCTATGGTCGTGAGACAGCGTTTTGGTGAGCGATGCGTTCGTAAACGTTCATCGTAGACCAGGGATATCGAGGTGGTTGCGTTCTTGAGCATATCGCGCCTCCGGCAAAGCTCAAAAGGGCAGAATAGAAATCACGCTAGATCGAGAAAACCTGACTTTAGTTTAATATACCGACGGATAGGACCTTCAGGATTAACACTATACTTGCACACTAAACCATTTCTAGTATAGGAATACTTCAGTAATCCACACGTTAGTCTTAATAGCAAATGTAGAAGTGTGGAGTGCTACGAGATGAAACAAACAGTAAATTCTCTATTGATCGTTGTCAAAAACTCGTTTCAGAACTTCGGCGGAAACGGACATCACAGAAAATGGCAATGCGATGAAAAAATTAAGTATCACATAGAACAAAAGTTCATAACGTACAGTTGAGACATTATTGAACATTGTTTTTTTACTTCATCAACATCATCACAATGATCTGAACAACATTAGTCAAAGGGGGATGAAGCAAGCAATGAATCTGTCTTCCCAAGCTTCTTGTTCATAATGAGGTGCGTTAAATCAAGTGCAACTTCATCAGTACCGAACCGCTCTTCGAAAGACGAGTTTAAAAAGTACATCACCGCGTTCAAATCAGCGCAGACACAGAGTGAGTTCACAAACAGCCCGGCCACAACAAACCTATGGTTGCTATCAGCAACGTGCCGTTGGACATGATCACGTGACAGCATTAAAACGTCATAAAGAAAACAAGAGATGCAACAACGCTTTTACCCAAATAATTGACAGTTTGCTTCAGTAGAAAAATACGCGAAAGGTGTTTTCTGCTGAACGTACTTGTTTCTAATTGTAAGTGCAATAAATACGGGAGGGTGCTCACCATGCAAACTGCATATGTCGCAAAGGCTTAAGGACGGCTGCGAGTTTATGAAGCTGTCAGAAATTGATGTGTATTCAAAGTAAGTGCATGTTGTGAACTACAGCAGATAGCAAAGCGCAAAAGCAGTGACGGAACATTAACGGCCAATTCCTCAGATTGCACTTGAGTTTCTGGGGCAGCAGTAACTGCTACACATACCGTTGACTGGTGAGAATACGGTCTCCGGAATGATGACTATACGACGGGAGTTGGAGATGTAAAGGGCAGCGATGATTTGAAAAACACATCCCGAGGTAAAATAAACTTTCTTAACGTATCGCAATGGATCCTTGCATTTGACGTTATACCGCTCACATGCACAAACTACAATAGCATAGCAGCGCCACGGAAATACAATGTGTGTTCGTTCACCAAGCACAGCAGCCGACAACATAACCTGCCTGGAGGCGGCTTGCCTTAAATCACCGAACGAAAGAACTTCATGACGCTGACTTCAACATCGAGACCTGAAACTTACGGACGGCGGGAAAAGGAGGTTTGCGGTCGGGACCTCCCACTATTTTACGGCGTTTTTTGTTTTTCGTCATAGAAAATCATCTTCAAAATTGTGATGAGTGCATGACGTTGCCGGTAAGGCAAGCTTATTTTCATCTCAACCTTGTGTCGTTATAACTTTACACGCGTCGCTCCATCTCACTGATAGCCTGATGTAAAAAATCTTTTACAAATTTATGAACCGACTGTTTGTAGTAAGAAAGCTTAAGATCAGGGGTACTGAATCAGGTTAGGTTAAGGTCCCCGCGGGTCGGCCATCAGTCTCTTTATATAGTTTTACCGGAACGTGCAGTTAAGTACGGTCCAGGCTTTTTCGCTTACGATTTGAAGGAGACTCTTTTGTGATGCTTTTCATGCTCATCATATACCTTCTCAGCACATCAACAAACAACGGGATACGTCTAAGTAGTAAAAACCGCCGTCTCTCCAACGCAGAAGCGTAATCCAGGCTTTGGTGGGTGCGGGCCTTAGCAAGACACTCTGAAACCAAAGCCAAGGGCCATGTGAAACGTGCCCACGGGCCGCGCTTAGGACACCCCTGTTCTAGATGGTCTAGTGCGCACTCGAAAATCTTACGCAATTCAACTATATATTACTCACACAAGAGATTGGCACTCAGAGTCTGAGGATGCTAATTGTTACGAATGGATATGACGACAACGTTGTTTTGTAGGTACCAATTTTCCAAATCGTGTTGGTACTAATTGTCCAATCACGTATTTTTGGAGCCGGTGTCGCTGACAAAAATATGAAAATATCTGCGATGAAATGTTACCGAGTGAAAGAGTACACTTTCCCATTTCAATCCTTCCAGCAATTGTGCAAAAAATGACCTTTCAAAGTTGAGTGATCTCAGATAACGACGCACAATCAATCAACCATGAGGTAGGTAGCACGCCTAGATGAGACTCCCACACCAACATTCGCTCGGCCGCCCTCACTGAAGCGTAATAAATGCTGAATATGCGTTAAATATACAATTAGATGTAAATTCACAGGCAGTGTCACTGGCACCATTCGTCCCATTTACGACACATCCCATCGAACCACAGCTTCAGCAACTTGTCATTTGCCGTCGTCAATTTGTCGTCAGCGTTTGTGCTTGCGTAGATCTAAGAAAACATAAATTACGGTTAACGTTTTTTTGCAAAGTTCACGCACATGTTGACAGCTCCAAACGGTGCTATTCGGGCTTCAATTTAAGCGATGAATTTAGCCTTCTAGGAAATCTGAAGCGTGGTTTCTAAAAAAAATACCGCAACGACAATTTCCTTGTTGAGAAACAGCCTAACAACGTGATAAACTCTCGCGTTCACGCTTCTGATGTTCNAGAGTGAAAACTTGGGCAATTTCCACAAATGTTATTATGTNTGAAAATGAGCCACCAAGAAAAACGTTCGTCTGCACCAAGATCCCAACGCCAATGTTTCTGTTCACCTGTGCCACCNGGTGGCGGCGCGGACTACGTCACAGCATTTTTCAANCTACATATTGGTTATTAGAAACAGGGCGCTCGATGCTGTTTACAGGTGGGTTGATAGCATTTTTCCTGCTCGTCTNAACAGTGTTTAGCGAAGCCATGTGGATAAGATTATTATTTAAAGCGCGCATAGTTCTATTTGAATAAGAGCCAATGATGCCNACTTCGTAGGCGAAATATATACTCTGCAAGATCTTNAGTGTCTGATTCTTTGCTGGGAAAGGATTTCTTTCCATAAACAGGCGCGCATAGTAGCAGAGAACAAGTTTTGAAGCCTGTCTACTTCTAGCATGTCTTCGTGTAAAATGCTTCAGGATTGGGATGGAAAATGAACACGGTATGGCAGCACTATCGGCTGTGTACAGTTAAACCAGGCGTTCCAAATCCCAACCTTTCTCTGACCACGTACCCCTTCAGCATTTCGACAGATGAGCATGCACCACTAAAATCTCCTATGATAAAAAGGCTGAGTAAAATAACAAAAATCCTCCGAAATTTTAATATAACTTTTAGATTTTTAGAACTATAAAGGTAGACTCTGTTTTTATGTCTCAAACTTAGTTTGTTGAGGCCGATATATGTATATAATATTCGCAAATAAATAATATATAAGTATATTTTTCCCTTCTATTGCCAACCTTCAATGTACTCCTTCAGATAGGCAAATGTGGGAGCACATGTACCCCAGGCTGGGAGCCCACGAGTTTAACTACGCGAGCACACGTATTTTTCATGTGATATTTTATTTCAAATGACTGTTACAAACTTACTTTTGGCCTGGGAAACGCACGCACACACTGCATTCGGTTCAAATGCTCGGAATACGCCGATTTTATGGCTGCTTTGACATCGGCGGACATGCAAGGCACACACAGCTTGCAGGTCTGAAAAAGAAAAAGGAAATTTAAAGGCTTTCCCCAAAAATAGCACTGCACGTGTCACACAGCTTAAATGCGAAGAGTTTATCCACTTATCTACCTCAGATTGTTTGCAGTCGTGGCAAGCTTTGCATTCCTTCTCGTAGACTTGTATGTCTTGATCGCTGACGAGCGTGTCGTCGGTCACGCCGGCTCTGCACAGAAATTGGTATTTCTCGTTAGAAACACTGCGCTATATGGCCCGAAAGCTGGGCCCACAATCCCACTCAGCGTGTTTTTGCGCCGGTTAAAGCACAGGCCTGGTACTGTGACGGCATAAAAGAAACATAAACTACTTCGGCGACCGTTCGTAAATAACTGCAGTAGATGGTTCGAGAAGTTTCACACGGCCTTGGAGGAAGGTACAACAAAGCAATCGCAAGATAATTATAACAGAGTGGAAATTCAACATTTAAGACTTGTCTTGTGGATATGCGCGCCATGTCAAAGTGTGAAACTTCAATTCAGCAAAGCTATGAGGAGGAACTAATTAGTCAAACGTTTTCTGTTGCCACGATTAGAGCTCGTCTGATAAGATTTTTTGGGTCGATACCGATAGTTTTGCATTACTCAAAACACATTTGAATTGAAACTTTTGGAAAGAACCTTGTCTAGCCAAAAATGTGATTAAAATTTAAGGAACAGCGTAGTTTACCTTCAGACCTGTTCATCTTCCTGAAGCAAACAATGCATACATTGTGTGTTAGTTGTAAAAAAAGATCTTCCCGCTGCAGGTCAAAGCCAATTTCGCGCATATATTCTACTGTAACGTTGATGCACGGGTCCTGATAACAACGCAGCCGAACCCAATTGTTTGAAATGGAATATGGAGACACATCACTTATCATCCCACTGGCTGCGAGAACACCAAATTCTCAAGGATTATTCCGAAACCATTACATCGATATCATCGCTGTGTTCTGACCGGGAAATATGTTCAACGTGTGATGTGGTTAAGTCACAAGCTTGTTAATCAGGTGCGCAAACCTTACAGGTTCGATCATTTATTCGCTGCAATATAACCTTCTCAGTGCTCTTTATTCCCATAACTTAACGTACTGTAAGTCTTTGGTATAAATACTGGTCTATATTTGCTTCATGCACATGTTCTTTTGAGTGGCTTCTTCAACAAAGTAGCAATACAAAAAATACAGACAGAAACTTAACTTTCTACTCGTATGCTTCCAAAGTGAACGGACTTTACAGACAAGGGTCAAAGTTATTCCAACTTACCGTATTTACAAACACATTCTGCTATGAAACCCATCTGGACAAACCAGTAAAATAATACATTAGTTATGGATTTTAAAAAATCTGACAGAAGCTATGGATGCTATACCAAGTTTCGATGTGGACAACACCCGAGTTTATTGAAACACTGTTTAGTGAAAGAAGAATCTACAACTGTTTTGCAGCTCTTTGGCGCCAATTGACATTAAACTGTCAAAAAAAAACAAAGGCATCTTGCAACAGCACTGCACAGTGAAAAACTACAGCAAGTGTTATTGCTCGGTGTATCAGCACTGGCCTAATAAAGTAACTTACTTGTTTACGAATATACAACAGAAACGTGCCTACTTTGAAAACGCACGGTAATTTTGAAGCCTCTTATTATTTTTTGTTTTTCATTCGCCAACCCAGGCGTCATTTTCATTTTCGGACAAATGACCGAAATATTTTAGCGAAAAAACAGCCCAGGTGACTGCAGTTTTCGCACTTCACGCATTCGACGATGGACAAACCTGGAAGACTTGTACCGCAGGTTCACTATTCCTGCAACATGCAAAGTGTTGAACAGGACTTGCTCGTAGAGAAGCGCGTTGGCTGAAAAGTGGGCGCTGGACAAATTCGGAGACATGTTCACCTCCATAAGAAAGATGTTGAGCTTTGAATCAAACACAAAATCAAAACGAACCATCTCGAAGAAGTTTCGGGAACCCCAAGGATACCTGAAAATTAAAACGGAAAAACACCGCGGTGGAAAAACGAACTTTTAAAATACTTTTATACAGGGCGGGCAAAGACTCGTGGAACTAAGAGGCTTTTACGCAACGTTTGTATCAAGGAAATATGCAGGAAACCCAAACCGACACATAAGCTTAGTGAATTCAGTTTATGTTGGGCAAACAGAGTAAATTTCAGTTTCTGTCGTTGCGTTATTACTGACAGCAGACGGCAACCATTCCACACCAGTCCAAGTTTCCCAAGTTGACAGTGTGCAGAAAACAAGGTGCGATTATGAGCACGAAGTCTAGCGCAAGTCGTGTTGGCAGCGTCAGGATATTCCAATCATAACGGGAAAACAGCGTCACCTGTAACCTACTATTGGTCGCAGAATTGCGAGTTGCTGCGAGGACAACGATGGTGTCGAGGTTTAAACATAGAATTGCGCTGGCGGGATGACGCCATGCAAACAAGCCGCCAGTCCGCGTTCCTGCAAATGCGAAGTTTCCGCTGCTTACTTCGCCAGCGACTTCACGATGTCGCGTTGCTTGTCCAAGGTGATGTCAGCGACGGCGGAATACAGACGCTTCTTCAAATCGTCGGCGTCCAAGTCCTGGCCGCGGATGTAGGCCAAAAGCGATTGCTCGTGCGACAGTTTCAGTCGCGTGTGGTAATCACGCAAGGAAGGCATCTGGATAAAGACATGGAGGAGGCTGCGTTTGTTTTTTTTCGCTGAGGCATTTCGGTCATTTGTCTTGTAATAGTAGTAAAACTTGCCGTGACAGTATTCACCAGCCTACCTTTCTTGGACATTATGACCGAATTGACTTAATTTTTTTGGTAATTTCAAAATAATTCGGTCTATGATCGAAAAAAAACTAGTAATTAGCATGGAGGACTGCCATACAGCACATGAGCGATAATAATGCCCTGCTTTCTGGTAGTAACGCGTACGATTGGGAGTGAATAACAAACGATTCTTTCCAGCAGTATAGATTCGCTCGATATTTTCAGTTTAGCAGTGTGCACATTTAGCATTATCCGAATCATACGGGCTGCGGTTCAGAAGGTTCTGCATTTTTGGCGAAAACGGAATATCTTTTCGCCATTATTATTCCTAGGTCCACTCAGGCCTGGAGTAGTGACGCCCAACAAGGCTCCACCCGTGTTTGGATCAAATAGCATCTTGGCTGAGCCCTGCAGCCATGCATATTCAGCCTTGGTATGGGAACTGAGCTGAGGCAAGTGGTAACGATTTCTCCACGCTGGCAGCCACTGTAACTGAGCAA
>JGI24021J15306_10010406_pt1 | contig 11537 bp, 8 predicted proteins | sample Ectturendosymbi1_FD_15306 | JGI IMG/M metagenome (IMG submission 15306)
TCCTTGTTGGTATTTCACCGCCCCAGGATTGGCCTGGGATGCATGTTTAAAGAAAACTGATGTAAAGCTTGAATTGCTGAATGATGTTGATATGTTGCTAATGTTTGAAAAAGGAATTCGTGGCGGAGTCTCAATGATTCCGAAGCGATATGCGAAGGCTAACAACAAGTATATGAAGGATTTCGATCTGGAAGAAGATTTGAAATTTATCCAGTATCTTGATGCCAACAATTTTTACGGTTGGGCTATGTCACAACCATTGCCTGTCAGTAATTTCAAGTGGATGACAGAAAGTCATTTGGAAAACTGGTGAGAAATTCCATGTATCCTTGAGGTTGATCTGGATTATCCGAAAGAACTTCACGATCTTCACAACGATATCCTCTCACACCAGAAAGGATTGTTGTGAATAAAGTTGAAAAACTTATTCCAACTTTACGAAAGAAGGACAAGTATGTTCTCCATCATCAGAATCTCAAACAATATCTTGAGATGGGGATGAATCTCACGAAAATTCGCCGTGGGATATCATTCGCTGAAGATGCATGATTGAAACCTTACATCGAGTTGAACACGAATATTCGAACAGAAGTTTCCGGCGAGTTTGAGAAAGATTTCTTCAAACTCATGAACAATTCAGTGTTTGAAAAACCCATGGAGAACATCCGAAACAGGGTGGATATCCAACTCCGAACGGATGAGAAATCAGATGAAAAGCTTGTTTCGAAACCGAATAATCAACGAACGATAATCTTCACTGAAGATCTTGTTGCAGTGCACATGAAAAAAACGGAACTTGTCTTCAACAAACCAGTTTATCTTGGGATGTCAATCCTCGATATCTCGAAAACTTTGATGTATGATTTTCATTATAAATACATCAAGAAAAAGTATGGTCCAAAAGCGAAATTGCTCATGACTTCAACAGATTCTTTGATGTATGAAATACAAACAGAAGACTTCTTCGAAGATATCCGAGAAGACATCAAAGAAAAGTTTGATACCTCCAACTTTAAGAATTCAAAACTTCAGAGACTTAACAAAAAAGTCCCTGACATGTTTAAGGACGAGGTTGGTGGGAAGATCATATCTGAAGTTGTCGGACTGCGTGCCAAATCATCTGCCTGTGATATGGATGGTGATGAATTCAAAAAATGCAAAGGTTTGAAAAAATATATTGTAAATAAAGAAATAATATTAAACGATTATAAAAATTGTTTATTTTCAGGAAGACAACAGCTGAGACCTATGAATGTGATTCGGAGTCATCATCATGGAGTCTTCACATAACAAGTGAACAAGATCGTCCTTTCTGCAGATGATGCCAAACGAATAATTCTTCCAGATCGAATACATACATTAGCTCACGGCTTTCAAGGATGAGGACAGACAGGAGGCTCAAGGAAACACAGAGGGACCCTGGGAAAGACACGGGGCCCTGGGGTGGGGAATTCCTATGCAATTTTGGTAAGACAGAGGGACCCCAGGAAAGACAAGGGTCCTGAGGTGGGGAATTCCTATGCAATTTTGGACATCGTTTAGAAGATGATAATATAAACAAAAAAAGAAAAGAGCTGGACTCCTCAATACCCAGTTCCCTACTACTAACGTGCAGCCAACTTATAGCTAAGCAAGCTCCTCCTACCGGTGTTACGCCCTGTGTGTTTCAGCCAATTTTCTGAAACTGCAACCTTAAAAAAGGGCACCAGATGTCTTAGAAACCAATGGCGCACATGAAAACGACTTCATAGACAAGTTTTAAGCAAAAGGGACCTTTATTTTCCAAATATCTCACTATTTTTATTCCTCGCGGAAGGTTCAACAGAATTTAGTCAATAACCTGATTTTATTTCCTCATACATCTCTAGCAAAAACATTACCTGTACACCTGTCTCTCACAATTCCATTCATAATGTGACGACGGCATCATAGCCGGACATTTCTTCTTCAATTTAATTGCCTCTGACTTTGGCTAATTCTTTTATCGTTCAACTTTGCTTTAGGTATGAGAATGCAGCGTCTTTGTCATGGACTGCCAGCATTATGCGATACACCTTGTGTCTGCACTAATTGGCATTTTGTCAATTCATGCTGCCTGCTTTTCCAAAACAATCAGGTGACCAGTGCCACGCTTGTCTCGGACACAAAGCCAGCAGACCACCAGACATTCTGATAATGACTTCAAACAAACCTTTCCTTCCCTTTTTTACATCTGTCAAGGTGTGTTTTTAATGACTCAAGGAAAATGATTGACAGATTGTTTTTGACGGTCTGCTCACATCATGACACAGCAAACCTTCAAGCAACCGACTGGCGCAGACTCCACAACCCCACTTCCTCATTGTCATCAGACTTAAAGTGAGATGACAAAGCGTCACAATTTTCTATGGAACCCTCAACATTTCTCAAAATGCTACAACACCACTGCTCTTAGGTACAACCAGATTCATCATATTCACAAAAACTCATAGTGGATAACATCTATGGAAAGAAATCCTTTCTCAGCAACGAATCAGACACTTTTGGATCTTGCAGAGTGCATGTTTCGCCTGCGATGCACGCATCATCGGCTGTTATTCGAATAGAAACCTAGTGGAAAGTTTATATTTTGTCTTACTTAATGCCAACAACTCCGATCTAACAATGATAAAAATTACATTTCTTCTAAACTACTAGCATGTACGTCATTTTAAAACAACCCATGGCTTACATCAGGCAGTAGAAAACGTAGGACTCGACCTGTATTTCACAAAGCTTGTTTGCCTCATAAAGTGATATATCTTCAAAGAAAAGCTTAACCGTCATGTTGAACCCCGAATAGCATCTTCAAAAATACAGTTAGTTACTAATGAAACAGGAAATTAATTTCTAGTGACATAGAGTGCAACTCCTTTAAAGTTTATTTTACAAAAAGCAGACCAATTCTGTTGAGACCACGTTCCGAGTCGTTTTCAGCTTACATTATAAAATAACGGAAACTAAATAAAAATAATTTTGTACATTTACATAATCTAACCAATTGCAATCAAGCTTCGTATATTTTTCAGTTTAACTATTGTCTAACGAAACTTTTTATATATTGCAACTAGGAAATAAACTAAAATGTCCAAACCGAAATTCCTTAAAGATTTTTTAAAAGAAAGGAGGAAAAATTATTTCCTCACCTTCTTATCCACCACTGGAAGACACAAAAGTTTGTAAAACAAATAAAGCCATTACTCAACAAGTCAATAATCAAACACGACGACCGTAAAACGACTCCCAAACCAAATTAAAGAGAAGGAGACATCAATACCGTATTGGTTATAACTGCAGAAGGACAGGACATTTCGTTAAAGATTGTCATAGAGCAGAACTGTATCTAAGAATCAACGAATCTCTTATCTCTGCATCCGATAGTTTCAATGACGGAAAAGACGACCAACAAGATAATGAAAACGACACGCGAAGAAGATGAAAAATGACTTCGCTTGTATATCTTAAAATATTACAGAGAAAACACATACTATCACGCGAAAACGACAGTTCAATGACGAGCGACCTTCACAAAAAAGAAACGAATTTCGTATCTCTACCTACGTTCCGTAGTCTACAATCATGAGCATGAAACCACCCTTGCATTCTAAACATATGGCTTCTCACTACAAAACGCACAGACACAACAACTTCAAGATTCACCAACCCCCACCACCGATGCACGCAAGGAAAGAGTTTTTTCCACCTCTTTGGCACTCAGTCACTCACGTTTATATTAAAATATTGCAGAGAAAACACAAGCTGTCACCATTACACAAGGCACCCTTCAGCATCATAATACGACATGATCGTTATATGACCATTGGTATGGATGGACAGAACAAACGAATTTCGTATCTCTACTTATACCCCATTGAACTCAGAGATGACGACAATTCACGGAGATCCGAGAATCAGGTAATGCTTTTTCACCTCTTTCTCACAAAAAAAACAGATATTGTGTACACACATCCTCCTTCATTATGTACTCTTCTAGGCGTTGCATTTTCTTCCTTTCTCTCTCCATACATCTCCATTTACATATACAATTTTTTTTCTACACATACTGCAACTCTACTCAAGTAAGGACTTGATGAGAGAATGTTTTCAAAGTTTTAACTTTTTCTAATTTCACTATTGTTTTGATACCACTGTTCCGGCTTGCGTCGCTCAAGTTCGGAAGTTTTTATGTTCCCTCGTCTCGGTTAGCAGACCTTGTTTTACACTTCAGATGACACCATAGGTAAGTAGTGGAAATCTTGAACAGTCGCTTCACCATTGTCTTCTGATATCTTATGTTCCGATTGGCGTCGACCAAATTTTGAAGCTTCACTTAAACCTTCAGATAATATGGTTGGTAAGCACTTGAACTAATCAAAAAGTCGCTTTACCCTTATTTTTGTTCGTTTATTATTGTTAGTGGGCTCTGACATTGATTTAAATAAACGCCTTACTATTGTCATCATTGGTAAACATTAGAAATAATCTACAGTTACACCCAAGTGAATAGTTGAATCTTTGTGGATCTTTGTAGATAATTCAGAATCATATCTTTGTGGATAATTAAAAACTATATATGTGGGAATGATTAAACATGAATTCTAAGTGATCGTTTTACCATTATTTTTATATCGTTCAGTTATTTCAGTTATTATTGCAGGTAAACACTGGAAATAATCAACAGTCACTTTACCATGTTTTTTAAGCATAGAATTGCTTAAGTTCTTTATAGTGCGTTGAAGCACATATTTTTTAAGCATAGAGTTGCTTAGATTCTTTACTGTGCATGGGAGTGCAAGTATCTGTACAAGTTTTCTTGTGCGACGGCGCATGTGTTCCTCTATTGGTATTAGTTTTTTCTAAGCGTAGGTTCGCTTAAGTTATTTGTGTTTTTTAGCATAAGAGCTCTTCAGTTGTTTTTAGTATATTGGAACACACAAGTTTACTTCTTTTATGGTACGCTGAAACGTACGCATTTTTAAGTTAAGACAACTATCATTTTATTCGTCGAAACACACATGCTATTGGAGCAGTGTTTTCTTTTGTTAATTTAACAAGGACCTTATACATTCTGAACCTGACAAAAAGAGTTTATACGTAAGGTGCCTAGTCAATTGTGACTCACCTAAAAACTACACATTTGTATTTTTTCCAGAAATTCGCAGCTTCGAACATCCATGCCTCAACCCAAGAAGATTCGATTATAATAGTGATGGCCAATGATTATAATAGTGATTACCAATGATGTGCCCGAGGCATTTCAGTCACGTCAAGTCATTTACTCGAGTCACAACATCACTAGTGATACCATCCCATATATCAACGAGTCGATCAAAACCAAAATTATAAGACTATAGTGTCTAAGGAAACTCATGCAGTACCTTTTGTTGTTGTAATTACTATATTGGATGCTTCATTTCAACTCTTATCTCTTCCATAACAGGAACTACTTAGATACCTAACAATAACTCATCTTAACAATATTAGAGAAAAATATTGATATGAATTCAACAATGCCCACAACTGATGGAAACTACCCAGACTCAAATTCTATTGCAAAAGCATCACCCCAGATCTAATGGAAGAACGTTTCCAAGAAGACATAAAAAATGAAGCGACACAGCAAACGGGGGGTAAGAAAAATTATAGTAAAGTTGGTAAAAATGCCTTGAATTTATAAACACAAAATAAATCAATTTTAGACAAAGAAGCACATATAAAAACAAAGATGGCATTGACAGCTTCAAAAAACAGTTCAATCAATCCCAGCTGGTCAAATCTCTTCACCTGAATTCCAACCCGTTACCGGGAACGACCCTGCTATCTCAAAAATCAAAGTCGACCAAATTCACCTCAATATAAAACAAAATCGAAGAAAGAAACAACCAACAAACCGTCGGCAAAAGTACGACCCCAAACAACATTAACCACAGTTAAACAAACTTGGAAACCAAATAACTTCATTAATGAAACAGATGAAAGTTCACCAAGAAAGTGAAAGCAAGCTAGCACATCAAGTAAAAACTCTTAATGAAATATTAAAAGATCTAAACCTTGGAAAAAGACCACATACAACAAAATCTTCTGTCGATTCAAAAATTGATTTCAGATGCTACCGATGCAATAAACCCGCAGACAAGGTGCGGAACTATCCTACGATTCTTCCTCTTAGGAGACGTAGAGAATTCCATTATAACAACTTCAGAAAACGAAGAGGAAATTTCTGATGCCCGATCTACAAATTTGGCATCCTATAAACGTTATCGATATTGAAATAACAGTGGACTTTGTTATAAAGAGTTCATAACTAAACGTGTATAGGTGAATATACTGTCATCAGTGGAAGTAAGATCAGGAATTTAACTGATCTCAAACATAACGAAACCACGATGAGTTGTACAACTGCATGCAAATATGTAGAATGCTTTAAGTCCGGCATTTCCATCTGCATGCTTTTTTATGCATGTTCTTAGCATACGTTTGAATATCTTTTCGTTTTTGCATGTTTGCATGCTTCTATTTTGCATGTCCCCTTTATAAAATCATAACAAACAGATACCGCACTCGGTCTTGATTGACCGCACTAAAAGAGAAATTACTCCATCAGTAGTAGCGGTGAAACTCGCTAATCCCAGAGCCTTAATGGCAGCATTGATTACATACGTACAGTGAGATTCGTAATGAAAGACTGGCATAAAAAGAAAACAAACATACAAAACAAGTTGCATTTTCATCCAGTCGACAAGTATTACAATAACAACAATACAATTTCTCACGTGTCAACCGAAAACTGATAGTGAGCAAGAATGCTCATGAAACTCAAAAGCAACATTGAAACCGTAATATTTAAATAAAAAAATATCACTTAGTCTTACGAGACCGTGCCCGAAGACAGCAAAATTATGATAAATTGATAGAGCAACATTAAAATCCATCTAACACTTCCAAAAATTGGGAAGCAATAAAACATGTTGCAGACATATCTATGAAGCCCATATTTATTTACAACTTTACCTACTATTACGTTTCTATAAAATAACCTGTTATTAATATTGGTACAGGAAATATTTTACACAAAACATTTGACCTTGGATCCAATATTTTTTCAAAATTTTTAACAAGTGCACTGAAATGACAAGTAATGTGTTTTATAAAGAATTTCAAATTTTCATGTCAACAGATAAAAGTAATGGCAATTTTAGCAAATGTTACTGATGATAAAATATTGCTGTTCATTTTTGTTAAACATTCTACACAAATTATGGAAAGACACATTGAAACATTACATCAAAAATGCAGTTCAAAATATCACCCAATTTCGGTACCCAATCAATTACAAAAATCTAAACTATAAACAGCAATATTGTTCAATTTTATCAACAACTATTACTTGAATCGCAAAACACCATTTTTAACATTATCTTTTTTGTAACATTTACTTTGTCATTGAACATTTGCATACACCTATGCGTGGCAGTATGTCAACAACACCAGGAATTCGAAAAACGATCTAGGGATGCTCTCTTCAAAATCCTACAAACAATAAATCCAATTCGGAGATCATCATCCAGACCAAGAACTTACTGATCAGTCAAAAGAATGATGAATGGCAAAAGCATGTCTCTATCACAGAGGAACCTGAAAAATTGATGCACCATCAATTTTTAGATGGACCACGTAGGAATGTTGTGAGCAAGTTTTGTTCACAACACGATTTGACCAAAATTCCAATAAAAAGCGACACAGAACAAAAAGCCTATGATAGATATGCAGCAAATGACGCAAAGGAGAACGTAGTGAGCAATTCTTATGAGACAATATGTATGTTAAGCAGCAAGGCAATGACCTTATGATAAACCCGTGATGCAACAAACAGCAGAATGAACAAACGCTGCAAGACGAACTAAAATGCAAACAAGTCTATGCAAGGACCTGGAAAACAAGATATGAAGCAAGATTAACTGGGAAGCTTAATTAGCGAGCTGAAGGAAGCCGACCAGAGAACATCAAGAGTGAAAGCATGAAGAGCAAAGTACCGGGAGGTACAAGACTGACAGGAGGAAGTGGGTGGTTCTAGGTTACGATCCACACAGACTTTTACCCGGTAGTCAACACAAGAAAATATTATTTTGTGCATATGATATTTAATTTAGAACGTTAAGCAACGTCTTTAAGTCTGTGATTCCAAGGTGTTCTTAATGGGAAGTTTAATTTCTTAGTTTACTTATGATAGTTTCGGTTCTAGACTGTTCTGGCGCGTTTCGCAATTGCCAGTGCCTCCTAAATTTGTCTTGTCATTAATAGGTAGGTTAAAGAAACATTCAGACTTTGCGATAACTTACCTTGGTGTCCGTAACGAACCCATGTATTAATTGCTGCATCAAAATTTGTTCTTTGACATGTCTTTCACACTCATGACCCAACAGTGATTGGCATTAAAAGTTTCAATACGCACAAGCAACTCACGATTGTGCAGAAAATCGGTCATCTCTCAGCAACGGTGTAGTGCAGCTCACGTCTCGTTATAAACAAACGTTGTTGCCACCTCTGCAATTTTTTTTTCGCAACGCAAGTGCTTTTGTGTTTGTTTGTTTCTGCTTTCAAGTCTGTCGTTACATCACGTTAGAGAAACGGCTGTTTCAAATCTGTGTAGTCGTACTTCATCTCGTTGAAGTCAACACGAGAAATTTTTTTTGTAGTTTGCCTTGGTAATGAAATGTCGCTTACTGTATATATCAGCATCACTGACTCCTTTTTCTTGTGAGGATCACAACGTAAGCGATTAATTTACGTAGACGCTATCTATGTAAGCATAGTCGCACCGATGTTACATACTTTGAGCCTCTTGACTCGGTTTATTCTGACTAAGCCGATGGTAGTTACACAACTTCCTTTTTCTATGAACCGATGAATACCGTTTTTTCAGAACCGCAAATGACAATATTTGTGTTTTCTACAAACGACCATGGCGTTGATTTTTTTTTATCATACCCGTTTTGATTTCGTAGGTACTTTCAAAAAAGCGGTCACAAACCCCGCGACAAAGTTTTGCAGCCGTGACAAACCAATGTTTGGCGCTCGAACTTTTTACGTAATTTACCGTTTGTGAGTTTTGTCATGAAGTTTTTCTCCACCCAGTCCTTCTGGTGCGTTTGTAAAACTTTCTAGTGTGACATCAACCAGTTATAGATCCGATCACTATCCAATCTTTCGAAAACTGTGTTTACAAAAAGCCATGCTTAAGGTTTTGCAGCCACCTCTTGCAGCACTTTACCTTTGCACACACCCACTTCTAACCTTAATCATGCGCTCGAAGTGTAACTTGAGTCTTTTTCGTTTTTTCTAAAATCATTTGGGTAAGGAAAACGCACGACAGTTAAAAAGATGCGTTAGTTACGATCGGTAAGTTTTTCATGAAGTTTTGTTCCAACTAATCCAAATGTGCAAAACGTTTAACGTTGATCCACTCTCGCTCACATGTCCAAGCATAATCGATTTAGCACAAACGAATAATTTCGCAGTAAAATCTGTCCGTGTTTCACAGTTTTGATTCGTTAATTGCGTGTCGGTGCAACAGCTGTTTTCAAAATATTTGCAATAGCACCTGTTGACAACTTAACTGCGCCGCTGTGACGCTGTTTCGACTTTAAAAAAAAAAAACTCAACGCAACGGTACAGACCTGGGAATTGATAAAGTTATACACACTCACCACCAACGGACTGTGCGGTGTCTTTTTCGGAAACAGGGAACGCAACTTTCTGAAATTGGGCATAGATGCTCTTCAGTTCTCTTCAGCTTGTTGGAGAACCAGACCAAAGTTAATGCTGACACCTGTGTCAGCATGCGCTTAGAAAGATGGACGAACGTTTTCGTCACAAGTTACATATGGTGTGACCAGTGCATTAGCGATTTATTTTATTGTAAAGTAACAAACGTTTAAAAATTCGAATGCTTCAGTCGCATCATCTTATCAGCAACATATCAGCAACACCATTTCTTGTTCACGAATCCGACCGAGAGTCAAAAATCATACGCAGTGCAATTTCATCTCATGTACCCGTTAATTTCACGCGATTTGAAAAACATTCCTGGTTTTCAATGCAACCAGTTGAGCGAGCAACACACGACAACCAGTTATGTTTTGTAAACACTGGCAATGCATTTGTCCATCTCCATTGCAGTACACAATCTATTATGCAAAAAAGTGCTGTCTTTTCACTTTGTTCTTACACTTCACCTTCATCAATATCGGATTGGTCGTGTGAAAAGAAAAAAAATTCGAATTGTATGAAACCCTTTATCTGCATTGGCGTGCGTTTTGTTCAAGAAATATGGACGAGCGTTTTCATCTCCCGTTCAGGTGCGTTGTGGCGGGCCCAACTAGTTGCGGAAAAACCGAGTTTGTTGCAGAATTTATCCAGCATGTGAAGCAAATGATGACACCTACATCGCAAAGAATCGTTTGATGTTACTGCGAGCGGCAGCGGCGTACTGTACCCACCTGTCACTGGTTACAAAATGGAGTATAGATTATCAAATAAGCTACCGGCCCTACGATTTCGGCACTGGAAATTCATCACAGAAGGTAAAACATTTTACATGATATCTATATTTTCAGCCATTTTCGTATTCTAGCCTTCTTATATTTTCGAGCTTCTGCAACGCCTAGGCATGTCATGTTTTAATCTGGTAAACAAACATACACATTGCTGTACTACAGATGATGGTGCAATACTTTACGTTTACGTCACAATATACGCAGTGATTCGATGCAAGGGCAAGTCTAGGCGCGTCACCCAATTAAATCTTGTGTTGTTGATTGCAGTTTCGTCACGGGTTCGTAATTATGCAACAGAAAAAAGATCGATCTGAACAGCTACAACTTGTGCAGTGGGCGTCTTCAGCATCCATTTCTGTTTAACTAGTTGTCAGTAACGTCAACTGTCGGTGCCAGTGACGTCACAGTTTGATAATCAGATTAAAATTTGACATGTCTAGACACGCCCACCCTTGCAAGCTACACAAACTCCAATGTATGCAAATATTTTTTTTTGTTTTTGTGATTTTTTCATTCATTTCAGTCTTTTTTTCAGGTGGGCGTTTATATGGTGCTAAGATTTCAGTTGAATACTATTTGCACCTGTTCCCATACACGGCACGTCCAACGTTATACAGAGTTTGAAAACTATTCAGATATTTGTGCCCATGCTCCAGAGTGTATTGTGCCCCAAATATGGATTATACATGCATCTATTGTGTATGGATTTTGTGTGCATGTGCAGTTGTTCAGACACAAGCAATATGCAACTGCCGTATAACAGCCCAGGTGGTTATTTGGTCCACGTCTTATTTCCCCAATGTGTCTATTTTCCTATTAACGGCCCTGGACGGCCTTCCGGAAAACCCCGGTATTGTTTGAATGGAAAAGCTGGAATCTCCTGTGATCGGGTATTCTGAAAATCCCGTGTTCGAACTTCATCCACCACCCAGTGCCGTAGCCAGCCCAAAAATTGGGGGGGGG
>JGI24021J15306_10010409_pt1 | contig 11535 bp, 8 predicted proteins | sample Ectturendosymbi1_FD_15306 | JGI IMG/M metagenome (IMG submission 15306)
ACAAAAAGAAAACTACCAAAGCGCTTCTTAGTACTTGTTTGCACACCACAAGATTAATTTCAAAGTTTTGATAAGAAAATAAATTCGGGCACGAATGGGTTCGTGATACAATTTTCACGATTGCATTTCTTCTGTGTCACAAGACTTGGAACAGCAAAATTTATCAATTTTCTGTCAATTTCCTGTTTCTTGGTTGACGCAGGTGGAGCTGAGTTTCAGCTTTTCATTAAGGGGCTAGTAGTGCAAAATACATTATACAAGACATCTTGGTTTAATGAAGTATTTACACATCGCGATCATGGTAGTCAGCCCCATACTTTTACTTTGAGTCTTTTGTTGGGCATGTGGCATAGGAGGTAGGCTAAATCGTTGCAGCAGGGTTAGGCCAGAGTTGTGGAATTGAGTGAGAGTGAAAGAATCAAAACGAAAGCTGATAAACTGCTTTCACCAAAGACTTAGTTCTACGTAACCTGGTAGCAAAAGTGTTAAAACATTGGGGACTACTTTTTTGCTTGTTGGGCACTTGAAACAACATTGGGCAATACCGACTCAAAGGACGAGTGACTTGAAAAATATGATTGAGTTACATCACTGACAGCACCACCAGAGCTCAAAGCAATTCCAAGATACATCAGAAAAATTTTGAACATTCTTGTGAAAAACACGTACTTATGATTTATTCTAACAAAAATAAGTGCATATGAGAATTGCTTAAGTTTTTAGGTGTCTCTGATAGCTTTAAGGAACAGCTGGTATGTATTTTAGTAGGGTTAGACACCAAAATCATGTTCCTACTCCAAGTAGTTACTAAGTTACGGCAAAATTTCATTATTTGCATGTTCTGCCCCCCGGGTCAAATGTTAGGAGTCCCGATGTACCCCTAAACATCGAAAAAAATTTGGAGGTCTCATTTTGACATAAATGCAACACTTTAACACTAGGTAGAAGTTGTTTTTAAAAAGTCAAGGGCTCCTGATGCACCCTAATAGCCATATTAATTTTAGGCTTACATTCAGTAATCCATGAAATAACATTTGAACTGTTCACAAGTTCTATATATTTTGACACTAAGAAAACCCTTTAAACTGAATTTTCATTGTTTATCAGGCAACAGTCTGCTATGAAGAAATCGTAATTCATGTTGCATAATGAATAAGAAATAAAGTGGGAAGCATGAAATGGGCTTGAAGAAAGCGCTAAAAAAATTCTACAGTCTACAACATAGGTTTCCAAACTACGGCCCATGGGCCAAAGCCAACCTGTAAAGCTATTTCCTTCAGCCCGCTAAGCTGGCCTTTATCCAGCTGCATAAGACATTTTGTTAGTAATGAAAAAATAATATATAATTACGAAAAATTTGTTGTTATAGTGGAATGTAACATATCCTGAAGCAATCACATTATGTAAGATGTCTGGCCCTCGAACTGTAGTGTAACAACTTATGTGGCCCTCGGACAAAAAAGTTTGGAGATCCCTGTTGTAAAGTCTGAAAACGTGAATGAAATCTGAGGTTATTTCGACTTTCCACACAAATGCTCACTTTTTCACCGCATTGAAATGTGAACCGTTGGTGTTAAACAGAAGCAAATGAATCTGAAGAAGTTCAAGTGAAATCTCGCTGAAGGTTTTGTGCACCTGACGTATACTCCGCTAATCAACCGTAACATTTGCATCACCGCGTGATGTGTCTTTAGGGAAAGTCGCTATAGCGTCTAAATACAATGGCTGAGCTGACTGTTATTTTTAGCTTCTATTGTCACTAAAGATTTATCATGTTGTATCAGTCAGTTATTCTTTCATGACCTTTTCACTAGTCTTGTCTGTAAGTGTTTTGGTTATTAAGTACAACTTCTTGTACATCGAATATCCACCAAGTAACTGTATGATATAAAAGCATGGATTCATAGTCCAGCAAATGACTGCGCAAATTAATCACCATGTAATTGATACAGTAAAAAAATGGATATTAAAGCAAGTAATCTATGATTAAAGCTGGTTTGCAGTACTTTACAGTCTAGAAAGGTGCAAAAGCATAAGTTTACTTACATAGTAAATTGTTTTCTACAATACACTACAGAAATTATGATGGACAAATTTTTTAGACATACCTACTGACAAGGAACAAAGGAAGTATCTAGCTCTGCTGTCCTGGCTAATGTTTGTCCTGACACTTTGTATTTTTCTTGGCAAATTTCATGTAGGTATGTCCACCTGATTGTTACGCTTGTGATGTATATCATTTTTGCTTGTTAACTAACAAGTATCTTGTTTATTTTGTGTGATTTTTTGTGAAATTCTCAAATAAACTGAACTGAACACTGAGTTTTTTTCCAACATCGAAATAGTGGAAGTACTCCCACATTTAAGCAGCAAATGGTATAGCTTCCTCCACTTTATTGTCTCTATCAGAAATATATATCATTTTATCATGTCCATCTTTGTTTCATCTCTCAGACACCAATCCTTCAATAAGCTGCTTCTCAGTAAGTTCTTCCAAGATCTCAACACCATCATCAATTATAAACAACTTCTTAAACTTTTCAGTATCCACACCCATTGCTGGATGAGGCAAGTAGATGGCTCCAGAGCAATGAAGCCTGGTTTCCTCCAACAATTTTGGATTGTGGCTCATGAAATCTTGACACAGGTTTGCTTGATCATTAGTGGATGCATTTCACTACAACCTGAACTGCAAGTTGACTTTCGCCATCATCAATGATCTTGTTGCACATCTCATGCCTCAAGTATGCTTTTAGTGCTCTGATGATTCCTCATATTACAGGACTGCAAAACAGACACTGCGTTTGGTAGAAAAGAGAATGAGATGTCTTTCAAACCTGCAATATAACTGTGGGCTAACCAGCTTTCTGCTGCAAGAGCCAATGTTTTTCTTCTGTAGACATCAGTCCTGATTTAAGCCATTGTTTAAAGATGGTGCTTGTCATCCATGAATTAGGAAAATTGTGAGGGATGAATATATTCTGCTTGTTTTCAAAACATCGAGGAGACTTCTTTTTCATGAGTAACAATGCCTCTTTGTCACCATTCATATCACAAGCTACACTAGCAATGTCACTTGATCTTTTGTTGTCTTGAAACCATTTTGTGTAACCTTCCTTGGTTTTTCATCATATGTGCTCTGTGACAAAGCTTCTACACCAGGTGAATCAGAGTAGAAAATGTGTTGGAAACCGGCCAGTTTTTCGAAAAATGTGTTGGAAACCGGCCAGTTTTTCGAAGAAGTTGATGGAAAGGCAAAAATTGGAAACCGGCCAGTTTTTCGAAGTTGATGGAAAGGCTTTTCGAAGTTGATGGAAAGGCAAACAAACTTCTTGTGACCAAGGCTGCCACCAAATTTTGCACCCACAATGAACCTGCAGCTCCCTCACTTTCTCTGCTGATGCTGTTAGCTGAGTTTTTTTCAGACAAATATGTTATAGGAGCATAGGTGTCATGGTTTTGAACAACTCAACGCAAATATTCTCAAACTCATTTGACTCAAAAAAAAAATTTTAAGTTAGTTTTTCAAAGACAAACACATTTGCACCCCAAAAAAGCACTACGAGTATCCATAGTAAAGACAACGAAAAGGCAATAAAAATGAAGAAATTCCACCTGTATCCAGTAAAAACTTTTCTAATGTTTGTTTGAACTGAACAAAACGATGATCAGTCTGATTTGAAACAAGCTTTTATGTGTCAGTGTGGCAAAAGTTAGGCAAAATAGGTCAGGAGTATCAGTTCTGTTCAATTGCAATATGCAATTTTTCGTACTTGCAATCTCCATAAATTTTGTGGAAATGGTATAAAAATGGTCAACTCTCAAAAACCTCCCCATAACCAGCCTGTTTTTTGGGAAAGCCACCCAGTATGAAATGTGTTAACAGCAATCACATCAAGTCAGTATATGTACGTTTGGTGCAGACGCAGCATTTAGATAACTTGTTTGTAAGCTAAGTGTTCCTACTTAACCCTCCACAATTGTTCGGGTGCATAGAACTTTTGAAACAATTAGGTTGGAACAAATGTTACACATCTCGCTGAATTGAGAATGACAACCTAATGCTCCCATAATTTCTGTATTGTGGATTTGATGTTAGCATCACATGTAGTAGGCAAGAACTGTGATGATCCAAAATTAGTCTTGTTGTAACATATTAGCATCAATCTCATAATGAAAAAGATAATTACGATCTTGTGAATCAAACATGGAATAAACAAAGTATGATTACGCAACAATAGAAGCCACAGCTGCTTCTACAACACAGCAAGGTAAAAATTGTACATAATGTTAGCTGAAGTAATGTGTCCATTCACAACTGCATCGTGCAAGGAAGTCAACTAATATGACTTGGTAGAAACATCAAAGCTTTGGCACAAGTGACCTAAATCCAACATAAGGCTTAAATGAAAGGGACAATGACTAGCATTCACAAGCAAAACCAGCCTCATAAAATCTGCTCCAGAGATGTTTGACCCAAGAAATAACATTATCTGAGTTTTCAGGGTTCCTATGCAATTTTGAATATGAATTTCCAAACTTGTTAGATATTTTTTTCCTGACTTAACTTTTTCAAATGATATACCTGATTCAAATACAGCCACTGGAATAGTTAACACAATGTCAGTAAAATTATCAATCCTATCAGAATGCATGTCAAAAGATCAACTCTGGAAAATCATTTTCTTTTTCCATACCAACAGACCACACAAATTTTTTTCCAAACTTTTCTAGGCTGGAAATTGAACAAACTTTTAACCATATTTTCCCAGACTCATAGGAATCCTAAGTTTTGTTCATTTTAGTGGAAAAACAAATAAAACGGCTCCATATTTTAAGTTAAATGCATTGAGACATTTTTGTTACCTCAACTATTAATTAATAGCAGGGAACAAGAAATATGATGGGCCATTGTTTATCTCAGGCAACAGGAGTAGCTGGCACCACTATCTTTTTTTGCAACCCCACTTAGCCAGATTGGCTTTACAGAGGCCTATTGCAGTTCTGAGCGGGTTTAGGCAGGCCCAGAAAAGCCATATTTTACTGGAGCCATGGGGGAGTCATTCCTGTGAAGTAATGGCGAACTTGTTTGGTTTTTCTGTGAGATGTTCTAGACACATGGTTTGATGGTGGCTGTGAGGTTGGGTGTTGAAGACATTCACACACTGGAGGAAACTGTGCCTAGATTATAGTCTTTGATTTGGGTTTACATGGTTGAGGAGAGGATGTTGTGCATCTGTTTCATGCTTCAGTTTCCCTTGTTGGGATGCCACAGTTCTTATGATGTATGTAGGAGCTATGCCACACAACAGAGATTCTCGGCACTGGTGAGTTTTAGGCAACTGCTGATAGCATGGCATGTACTTTAAGTCTGGGCGTAACTTCAAGATATGAGGGATCAATACAAAACAGGAGAGGCATACTGTCTGACCAAATACAATGACATGGTCAGCAAATTTTTATAAGGAAATCGATTTCACATAATACAACACATCCTCAGTCCCAAAAACTGTAAGCAGTGCTTATGAATGAAACAATGAAAAGCCTAAGCAAGGGCATATAAAGCAAACAAACTCAAGACTGAATAAATCAGAACACAAGCTGCAACAATTAAAAACATATAGTATTACATGCAATTGATTTTCTATTAAACTTTTTCTGGTCGATTTTTGATTATCTCCCTTGTGTAGAATAGTTTTACTTGAACATAGATTTGTGCAAGTTTGAATCATCGCAAAAAGATGAAAGCAGAGCTCAATCGGCTGATACCTAAAGCTTTTAATTGTTGCAGTTACAAAGACAAATGGAACCAAACAGCTGGAAGAAATAATGGAGCAACATACATCTATCCATGTTAACTCATTTTTTGTTTTTTTGCTTGTGGAGTTCTACCAAATGTTCATGAAATTAATCTGTTGTTAATAATTGCTTTGCATGTTTGTAAAATGTCATCAGTTCAAATGAAACATATGAGGTTGCTAAAAAACTCATGTGACAGACCACTTTTTGACAGGTGGGTTGCCCTGTTTGTTAAAAAGACACACTATATTGGAACCAATGGAATGCTCACGGTATCCTAAAGATAAAAGGTGGGAAAGTCTAATTTTGAACTGCTGTTGTTAATTATCCCCACACATTACAAACTGATAACTGGAGTATGATATTGTTGCGATCGGAAAAGCCCGAGCGGCATGTGCGGAAAGTTTAGCACCGTGGCAGCAAGCAACAATAGAGATCACCTAACAAAATCACTATATTATTGCTTGTTTGTGCCACATATATATGGTGTTTTTCTTAACACACATCCCGTTCGTGGTGAATCACATATTTAACGCAACACCACCAGAGACGTTGCAACAACATACCCTCCTTTTTACAATGAACCGCACCGATCACACGTTCTTTGTGTGAAAGCTGCATCCGGCACGATCTGCACGTCCTGGTCACAGCATCATTTTGTTGCGTTTGGAAAAGCCCGAGCGGCATATGCACAAAACTTCGCACTGTGGTGGCAAGCAACAATAGAGTTCACATGCCATGATCACTCTATTATTGGTTGTTCGTGCCACACATACATTGTTATTCTTCGCGCACATCCCATTTGTGGTGAATCACACGTTTGATGCAATGCCAACGGATAGGTTGCAACAGTATCTATCTCACAGTTGGTTTCAAATGTTGCAGATGTTGGTCTTAAGCCTATTGTCAAAAGACTCAGCTTCTGCAATTTAATCTGTTCACTGCTTGTCATATTTTCAGAAAAAGAAAAATCAAAAAAGGTAGCAAAAAATTCAAAAAATATAGATTGGGAAGTGTTAATGACATTTTTTTCATGATAACTTTAAAAAAACACGCACCAAACATTGTTTATTTGACACATCACTGTGGTTGCTTGAAGCCAAGCATCCCATAATTGGCGTCAGTCTTGCTTTTTGGCTCTGGTGATGGCAGTATTATGGTCAAACTCACAGCGTGTATTTGCAACCACAGTTGGTGTGGTTTATCCAAGTCTTCCTTTGGTTCTTCGTTATTTCACCAGCAAACTTTTGCTTCCAACTTACAGGACCGAAGATGTGCGAATGACATGAAATAGATTTCCCAGTAAAACACTTAGAGATCATATTTGGCTATGTCACCCTTGTGGAGACTTGCGCAAGTTGGAATCACTGCAAGTTATGAAAGCATCAGACCCAGAGCCTTCAATTCTCAGTTCATATAAAGATATGTTAGACAGTTTAAGAGAAAACAACCTAGACAACATTAAATGATTTTGCCTATAGTACTGATTAGTAAAAACAAATTTATTGAAACAAGCACAAACATGAAATTTACAAAAAATATGGTAAAGATATATTTGCTCAATATATCACACAAAAGTTTTGTGGGGAATAGTATTCTATTATTGCAGAGATTAGAAGATTTTGCCTACACAATACCAGTACTCCTCTGTGATAATTAACCACCACGTGATTGATCGCATGCTGCATACATTCTTTGCGACAATGCTTCAATCATCCTCATGTTGTGCAACAAGTAATTGGCAAACAGCGTGCTGGAGTGGCAAACAGCGTGCTGGTGATATGCAGCATTACTGTTTAATTTGCAATCCAGTAACCACTAACAAGATTTCTTTATTTCAGAGATTTTGTGCTTAATAAAGCTATCATCAAATATTTCGATTTATTCAGTTCAGTTTACAAACACAAATCTTGTGGTGATGACATCTACTGCAAATACACTGAAACCAACTCGACTGGACATTGATGAAACTCTGATTCAGCTTTAAAGGAATGGAAGCATTGGAAAATAATGTTTGACAATTTTGTTGCTCATGCTCAGCTTGAAGATGAGCAAACAGAAGACAGCGATAGAAGAACTTTGGTTTCTAATTAATCTTACTTCAGCTTCTTTCTTCGAGTTCATGAAAGATTGTGCTTCATTCGAGGCAGCTACTGAAGTGCTTAATAACTTGTTTTTTTAAAACACTGAACAAAATATTTACATACTATCAGCTAGCAACTTGCAAACAAACCATTGGCCAAATCATACACGAATTCTTCCAAGCACTACAAATACTAAGCAAAAACTGCCAATGCAAAGACGTTAGTAGGGAACTACAGACAGGAATTGTGCCGTGACGCTTTCATCAATCGCCTTCTGTCTCCTGCAATCAGTCAATGCCTCTTGGAAAACAAAACACTGACTTGACCACAGCTTTTGATCAAGCCAACACTCTAGATCCTGCTCAGAAAAATTTGCTTGCAGAAAATTTTGCTTGCATACAATGCGAACTGTAACAGCAACATCAGCAGGTACAGCTAAGCAAGAAAACTTTTCTCTTGAATCTTTCCCTGACATTTCGCATCCCCCTGATGCCATTTTTAGCAGCAAATTAGATTTGTGAAGCTCTTCTGCGGTATTTGTTCAAAAGAAATGCTACTTCTGTGGATATAACTACAAACCAAGGAAGTTTTGAGCAAAATAAATAATGCAACTAGTGCAAGAAAATGGGACATTTCAAGAAAGTCTGTAAAGGTAAAGCTCATTTGCACTTTTCTGCATACATGTCACAAGTATGTGCTCTATGCCCTAAAACTTCATCATCCGCTTATATGCCTGTTGTGATATGTGAGAAAAACTTTTGTGGCTTAGTTGATTCTGAGAGTTCCGATAATTATATCAGTAGAGATGTTGCTTGTTTGTTGAATGCAAAAATTTTGCCTTAACAAGTCGAACATCTATAATTCTCAGAATATGCACTGTAGATATAACTATCAATCAACAATACTTACAAAGTTTGCTTTGGCATCATCGAGCACTTATGTAGTGATGTAATCCTTATGTGGACTAGCTTTTCAGAAGTTGTATAAAAGGCTTATAATCGACTACGGCGGCTTGAAGAAAAACTTTATCGTTGCTTAACATGCATCTTGTGCCCTACCTGAAGCTCTTGTTGTACCTGAAATTTTTTGTTTCCCAATCTGTCGAGAAATTGCGAACCCATAGGAGTAAAATCTTGGAAGTACAGTACAGCTGACAAAGAATTTACTGGACAGCAAACTACCAAACTACAAGATGTTATCATTGAACCAAGCCGTTCAGAAATTGTAGTTGTCCGAATGAACGATAAAACCTGAATGTGTGTGGATTACTCATAGACAATCAACTTGTACACTGAATTGGACACTTACACCTTTCCTTGCATAGATCACTTGGTTCTTAGGCTTCTTGAGTAGGTTGTCTTCTCAAAGTTTGACCTGACATCTGCATACCATGAAATTCCTATACTACCCTCTGACAGAAAGTACATTGTGTTCAAAGCAAACAGAAAATCATGGCAATACAAATGTATCCGTTTTGGCATTGCCGATGGTGGCATCAATTTTCAGCAAGCAATCAATCGCTTTTTGGAGGAAGAAAATTTAACGGATGTCTACACCTATCAGGATGACATAATAGTATGCAGTCGATCACAGGAGGAACATGACTTCAATGTTTCAAAATTGCTCAATGCTTTTAGGCATTGCAAATTAATGATATATGAAAATAAATTCATACAGTTTGCTACTCAAATCAATGTTCTCAGCTATCAAATCCAGCATAAAATCATCAAGCCAGATCCAGATCGCTTGAAACCTCTTCCAAACTTTACTCTTCTACAAAACAAGAATGCCCTCCAACAGAGGTTAGGCATGCTAGCCTATTATGCAAAATGGATACCAAAGCTTACGAACAAAGTTAAATCACTTGCAACTATAAAGTCTTTATGCAGAGGCATGCCACACTTTTGCAGATTTTAAAAGTGAGTAAGTAAATGTGTCACTTCATTCTATTGATGAAACCTTTCCTTTCATGGTTGAATGCAACATGTCAGATGAGGTCATCTCAGCTACACTGAACTAAGGCAGGAGACCAGGTCACATTCATGTCCTGAATGCTACAAAGAGGAAAACTGTTGTGTGCAGCTGTTGAAAAAGAAGCAACAGCAATCATTGAAGCCACACGAAAATGGAAAGACCTACTTTTACACCAGCACTTCGAATTAGTGATCAACAATCCATCACCTTCATGTTGGATAATTGTCACCTAACAACATCAACACTGATTAATGTTAAGCCATCAAAGTGCCATGATGTTATATGTAGTTATAAATCCCTTCCATTATCCATATTTTTGGCATGCATTCCTATAATGTGAGATAGTATCCTATTTAGAGTATGTTATATGTCAGCACAAGGTGAAGTTATCTGTTTTCTATGTGCACCAAATGTGACCATGAACCAGAAATTTCATTGTAAATTTTATAAAATTCAGTATATAAGCAAATACTTGTGAAATCACAAACATTTTTTTCACACTCTTTGAAGGGTTCCTGATTAATAACTTCACACTGCGGCAGCAAGCAACAATAAAGATTACCCAATGACATCACTCTATTATTGCTTGTTCGCACCACATAATATGCTACTCTTAGTGCTCATTCCCTTCATGGTGCATCGCGTCTTTTACATCACTCTTACCGAGTGATTTCAATGATATGCTAGACTAGTGGTTCCTAGACTGGGAGTAAATTACTCCCTGGGAGAAATATGCGATTTTTCGAGAATGTGGAACCAAAACCACAATGTTCTTGTACATGAGGGATCATTGCAAAATTTTGTTGGTCAAAAGACATAATCGCTACCTTGATTTGGTTAGCGGCTCGAACAAGTTGGAGAAATACTGTGCTAGACAAACCCATACATTAAAAAGAATGGAAATGACCCACATCAACGTTATAATAAAAAATCTATTAGGAAGGAGTTTGTAATACAGTTTTTTCCCTAAACATGGTAGCCAGTTCAGAAAGCTAGGTTAAAAAAGACAGTAAGAAACGATTTCATAGGCAAATGCCAAATAACTTTTAACACTTTGAGAGCCGGGTTAATTCAAGCGGTTCGAAAAAGCAGCTGATTCGCACATGGCTTTGCGCGGGAATTTCTCCGCTCCTGTATGCTCTACAGACCTGGTAAAAGTATCAAAAAACGCGGCCAGTCTAGTAGATTAGACTCAAAAAAAAATTTTTGAGTGGGAGGTGGGGGTTGTCTGTGAGTGACGTCATAAGTGGAGGACTTTTAGGCCACCTTGGCTTGCTTTGCCTGGCCCTGGGCGCCAACCGTTAGGTGGTAGTATTTCGCTGAAGTTTTTACTGGAAACTAGGCTACAATCCGAGTCGTTTGATACTTTGGGCAACCTGCTGGGGTTTCGGGTTCAAAAGTTATGATGTTAGTTAGTAAAAATATTAGACTAATTAACTAATTAATTAATTAATGTTTATTCTAGATCATAACTTTTGAACCAGAAACGTTACAAAGTCGATCAAAGGCTCAAAAGACTCGGACTCGAGTCTAGTTTCCAATGAAAACTTCAGCGAAAAATTTTGGCCTAGGAGTTAGGCCCTAGGCCGGGCAACATGTGCCAAAATGACCCTAAAACTACTTCACTTATGACGTCACTCACAAAAAATCTGCACTCCCCAACCAAAAAATTTTTTTT
>JGI24021J15306_10010411_pt1 | contig 11533 bp, 5 predicted proteins | sample Ectturendosymbi1_FD_15306 | JGI IMG/M metagenome (IMG submission 15306)
AGAAGTAGCCATGTGGCCCACGGGTAAACGGAGATGGGGGCCCGCAATTCACTCGTCACTCCACAGGGAGTACAAAGCGAGTCTAATGAAACTTTTTTCCTGCCTTTACTTTACAAAAAACGAGTTTTCAAACCACACGAGCTCGGTGTGGATTTGTGCAGCAACTTTGTCCGAGTTACTTTCCAATGCATGAAGTAGGTAAAAATTGATTGATCAGTTTTCTAACAAAATATTCCGTTTATTTAAGTAACGAGTATAAAAAAAAACATACGCCACTATGTTGACTGCAGTTCATACAACAAATTCAAGAGTTTAATGCGTTTGGAAACTATCCCAACAAAGCAGACTGCTAGTGAAAAACCAAACTAGGATGTGGTAAATCATTTAAAAGAGTTTTCCAAAAAACACGATTAGGCAGAAATTACAAAAATGTTTGAAAAAAATGACGCAATCATAAGACATAGCGCACTTAATTGCTAAAGACCTGTAGTGATTACAAGGCAGAAGGTTAAAGCTCTTTTTAGGCAGAGCATTCTAGTTGTTAACAGCAAAACCTTGCCAAGAACATTTCAAACAGCTAAAAATAATTTTCCGATATACATTACGTTTTTGCAAAAAGAAATAAAATTTTTACAAGGATAAGATAAGCATAACAGTCGCAGTTCCAAGTAAAAAATCACGCTTCAGCTAAGTTGTTTTCAAAGCAAGTGTGATAGCATAGAAGGTACCGATAGAAAGTGTCTACAAAAGATTTATTGCCAAATGCGATTGACGCCGAAAACTGCACTGGCAGAGAAACTCACCTGTTGAGCATTGCCAATAAAATCCACCTGAAAATTGATCTGTCCGTTGACATCAGCTGATCTGTGAAAACTTCTTGCGCTGTCACCTTCTCCCACTGAGCAAAAAACTCAGCAATTATTCACACGATCCATAAAAAGTAACTGTTAAATGTCGAAAAAGTTTCATTATTTCAAAAACAAACACAAGTCCGCCTCCAAAAAACAAGTGGGCAGGTAGAGAAGCAACACGAAATATACACGAAAATATCTGAATTCCGCCAGTAGCCTTTATTTGCAGTCTGTACAAGACCCATGTCGAATTGTGTTCGAAGCTTGCAAATGTACGTGCAAAAGAAGTACATTTAGTTAGGGACGTGAAAACTGGTTATTTTCACGATGATTTTGTACGTTTTATGGTCAGAAGGGCCCACCAGTCAAAACGGCAAAATTCTTTTACGAAAATCCCTGGCAACAAGCGGCACATTATCGATCACAAACAAGTTAGCAAAGTGATTTGGTGCATGTAGCGCCGGCAACACTTGTTCTAAGACAGGGGTCTCCAGACTACGGCCAGCGGAGCCATTTCATCTGGCCCACGAAACTATTTCATCTGGGCGCAAAAACATTTTGCGAATATTAAATGAAAAAATAATATTTACGAAAAATTTGTTTATTTGACAGAATGTGACAATCACATCACGTAAGATGCCCAGCCCTCGATCTGTTGTGTAATGGTTTGTGCGGCCCTCTGACAAAAAAGTTTGGAGGCCTCTGTTCTAAGATAATGCACGTATTACTAGGTCACAACAGGCCTTGTTTGAAGAAACTAATATGAAATTTACGTCTCACAAGCGTAGCTGGCGAAGTACTTGGATACACAGCGCTTGCAGAAAAACTTCTTTTGCGCAACAGCAATGCTCAGTTGTGCTATACAACAGAATCTACATTGAAATGTATTGCAGATAGTGAATCGTAACCTGTGAGGCATCCTCGAATTGGATAGCCGCCTTTGCGCCAAAACCTTGATTACATTCAGTGCTAAAGCTCTTGAAATAACCGTCGTTTCAAAGTGCAGTTTTTCGAAACCACGAATGAAAAGTACTGTATGAAACTGAACGGTGCATAAAGCACAGGCAGCAAAGCATTGTTCTGATGCCAACTAATACATTCGAAGATGTACAAAGTCCTTTTACGAAAAGAGAATCCAGTGCCGCGCGCAAAATGCGAAGTTCTCTATGTATAAAAGATATAGGAGGTGAAGTTGACAACTCAAGAAACAACAACCGAGGCGTGTTTTGGCGAATTTTGTTTTTGCCAAAATACCTCAGCTTTCCTTGTCACACATAAAGTAACTACCGTACTTTATGGCAGTGCACTGCCATCAGGGCAGTAACACTTTCCCTTACACGAAATTCACAAAATTTATGCACCTTCCGATAGGACTGCCCGACAAAGCGCACCCTTTAAGTCCCGCGCAGACCAAAACTTTAGGCCAGAACCAGTGGCGTAGCGAGGCTAAGTGCCGCCCTTTCCACCCCTCAAATTTACTTACAAAATTTTAAAATAAAAGGAGATCATATTTCGTGCTTATTTAAAGATTTAAGGATCAATCAAGCTTCTTGATAATCACAATCAAACACTCACAAACTGAAATAAGACTTGTTTTTCACTGTCGATTATGAGTTTTGCTTTTTCGGCTTGCAACCACCTTTCTCATAATTATTTTTTGCGTTTTTTTCTTGCTTTACATATACATCTACGAACCCGACATGATTCGCCAAATTTTCTTCTCTGCTGGTTTTTAATCTCCGGTAAGCCCAGCGCATGGTTTTTCAATAGTTTACTCATTCCAGGGGATCAAACGAAAAAATTAAGAGATGTGATGGCGGCATACCTACTTTGCAGATGTAAACATTTATGTATGTTATTTCGTGTAGTACCCCGTCTTTAACTAAAAAGTATATTTACTGCGTATAGCAGGCTATAGTAATAAATCGGATAATATGATCACAGTGATGTAAAGAACGTTTCATTGTTCACTTCACGTTTCAGTAGTGGTTTAATCCTCTTAGAATATATAAAAGGCTTCAAACGTTAACTCTGTCGGCACTTGTGCGGAGGCGGAGCCCTCTATTGGTGTGGACCAATTTTGAAAAACTATCAAGTTTAAAACCGGCTGTGTTTGAGAAGCGCTGGCTTACAGTCTTCATCGTGACTTGCGCACTTGGTCTATCTGTTGGGTTGGACCTCTTCCAGTTGCACGTGCATAGTGTTAGCCTTTGTTCGTTACCAACAGAACCATCGCCTGAAGGTCTTCAATTGTGGGACTTTACGTTTGTGCAGGGGGAATTGATATTCTAAAATGACGAAAAATCCACTGATTTATGGTGCTTTACATTGCGGGGCCAAGCTAAGACCCGTGGCGAAGGGACTGGTTACCAACAGACGGCTATTTCTAAAACTCCACGAGTTATCAAACCATGCCAGTTGGGACATAGGCCTTTTGGATGCTCAGCAGTGATTACAACGTCCTAAGTTCCACGGTAACTGCGTTGAACAACTTTATTCAGTACAGCCATTGCCAGTTGTACAACCAATCCGATTAACGCCTTTTTGAAGCCGTAATCACCACCGCATGTAAACATATCGTTTCCCTTTGCGTTAGGTTTTCAGACTGAAGTTTTTGCCCAGAGACGCCGGAACAGCGGTAGGGCATGGGGGGCAATAAAAGAGTTTTAAAGGTAAAATAGATCGTCACCAATTATGTTTCTTTCTGTTCAGCAACGATGTTGACCTCAAAAATAATAACAGAAATTATAGAAAATCATTCCGACGTTTGCGCGAATAGCTGCAATAAATTTGTTTCAAATCGATCTTAATAAACCATGAAACTACCTCTGATACTTTAACAAACGAGCATCTCCGCCCCCGTTTCCGCCTTATGAAAGGGCATAGGGAACAATGCCCCCGTCATGCGCCCACTCTCCGGCGTCCCTGTTCTTGCCTCAAATTCATCAAAATGAGAGCAAAACCTTTTCTAAGCTTCTCTTGTTGAGATATACTGCAAATGTTAAGTATTTATCGTTGAACAAAGGAGATCACGAAATTCACGCTGCCTATCCGCTGGCTCTGATTCACTCTACTTGCAGTTCAAACCGACAATCTGAGCTCAAAGTTACCCACGCAAACACACCAACTCCACTACCCCGCTTCAAGAACGTCATTCTCCGACATCATTACGTCATGCAGAAAAACAGCCGTTGTACTGAAACTGAGCAACATTCCCTTCGCAGAATTCTTCACCTCAACTGCCAAAATTTGATGTTGATAAGCCCACCTAATGACTAGGCTACAGCTTATGGCACTTATTGAAAATATCCCACTGAACATTACAAACTAGCATGAGATGTGCCAAGAAATGCTTTTTTTTATCATTTTTGCGACGCCAATTAGCGGCATGCCAACGCCTGAAACTGCTTCTTAACGTGGTAATTGAGGCGAACGATCTTGCCCAAGGAGCGTAACGCCAATTCACTCAGTGTGGATGAATCGGACACACAACTTCCACTTGAGAGGCGGACACTCTACCACTGAACTATTGCCGCCCCAGCAAAATCTTCGTTGTCAACGCCTAGGGTTCACGTAGGGTTGCCAGATGGCCGATATTTCACCGGCCAGGCCGGTATTTTACTGCTACTTTAGCAGAGGCCGGTAAAAGGCCGGTATTTTGAAAATAAATAAGTTTCCGTAACTTCTAACAAGAAATAGCGCAGAATTTCTCAATTTATGTTGACTCGAGTAGTGAAACTTGTGAGGAGAGTTCTTTCAGCGAAGTTTACTCTCCATATTTGCTGTTGTTGAGACAATCCTTGGTGCAATTGTCACGTCACACACATACCGAACTGTAATGAGCCAGCCAAAACACAGGGCAATTATAATTGTGGTTTAACAATACTAATTGTCTTTCTGTTTTCCCTGTGCCGCTTACGAAATACGACGCAGCTTAGATCTGGCACTGTTGACAAACCAAAATGGCCGGTATTTTTACAAAAAAAACGCATCAGGCAACCCTAGTTTCACGTGATGTTATGATGTGCAGTTGGAGCGTTAGTGAGGAAACAACGATACGAGAAAAAGGATTAAGCTAGCCTTGACCACTCACCGTGATTTCATGGAAAGCCTTTTTATTAGATTTTGAGAGGAGAGGCAATATAAACCGCGAACAACCGGCGCCTTAACGTTTGCTAGTCTGCCATCGAATGTCATCTCTTTCCCTTATTCCAAAGGCTTTTGATTGGGGTGATGGTAATGGCTTTATCTGGCGATGAAGGTGTAGGGAACGGGGCACAATTACCCCCCAAGTAAGTGTGTTAAAAACTCTGATTCAAGACAACAGTGGGGAACTTTAGCACATTGGATTTGACCCAGACTTCTAAATAAAAATTTCATCAATTTGCTGAATCCAGAGCCACATGTATTTTTTAAGCTTCTAAACACAAAAATTGAAAAGAGTCTACTTAAAAATAATAAAAAAGCTAGAACTTTTAAACTACTTTCAAAAGTTAATTTTTATCGGCAAAGTGCCGCCCCCCAAAAGGTGCCGCCCGGGCCCTGCGGCCCTCAGGGCCCCCCTTGATACGCCACTGGGCAGAAGTTAGAAACAGATTAAAAAACTCTTACGAAAGAATCAGATTAAAACCCTCTAACGCCTGCAACTGCCACGATCGTAGCTTTTGAAAAAATGATCGGCCATAATTTGCGACCAGACTGAGCCAACGAGTCAGTGAAGACATCATCGGATCAGGAAGACAGCAACGCATCTTTTGAGGTATGTTGCTCGTGACGTGTTTTGGGGGAAAACGGGTTTTCACGTTGCCAAAAAAATCCGTGGCTTTTATTCGAAAAGCCGTGGAGCGAAAATTAAACACGTTGGAAATAAAGTTTCTACATACGAAATGTCAGTTATGACCGTCACTTTGCAAAAGTAATTGGAAGAAATGAACTTATTTTGGTGGGGGTAAAACGGCACATAGGCTAAAATTCTAGGTTTGTTTTTGCCCTCTTTGGACATTTGAAGGGAAAATTTATCCTTGAATTTACCCTTCAAATGGGAAAATTATCCTTTAAATGTCCAGGAAACATCTGAAAATTGCCGAACAGGTTTCCTTCGTGTCTTACAACATCCTACAAAAGTTCAAGTGAAAATATCGAGGAAAAAACTTGCGGAAGATTTTGCATTTAATTAATTAGCCAATCCTCTAGGAGATTTGCTAGATAGTTTGTGGTTTTTAGGCCATAAGTTTCCAACCACTAACGTTACATAGTGAATCAAGCGCTCTAAATATTCAAATTTTTGTCTAGTTTCGTTTACAAGAAACAAAAACGAACTACCCCATGTAGCTTTATTCAAGCCCCGATGACGTCATCTGAAAATCACGCGACTCCGCCCACTTTTTTCACCCAAAACGTTTCCCCACCGAAACAGTGATGACTCCCTTTGGTTCGAAATTTGTGTTAGTTGGGATCTTCAGACGTAGTCCAAACCCAAAAAACGTTTTGAAAAAGCTCACAGAGAAGCGTGAAAGGATTTTTTTGGAAAAATGTCAAACATCACTTCCGCAAAATCAAAAACTTTTCTCATAAATTTCAAATGCAAAGGTACCTTTTCTGAACTGATTTGATCGATTGCTGTCTTCCGAATCCGAAAATGTCTTCACTTACTCTCTAGCAGTGCCGTAGCAGCCTAACTCTGGCCCCCCCAAAACGCTTACAGGGCCCCCCTACTAGTGATTTATAAACAAAAATTTTCGACATTACGCTACATCTTGACGCCGAATGGCCTTCAAGACAAAACATTCTAATTGCAGAAACAAGTTTGGCAGATCCAGGCCCGTAGCCAGGTTTTAAGGTTTATGGAGGTAATTTACATTTTTAAGGGGGAAAGATTTTTGTTTTCGTCATATGTTTAAAACAAATTTTTCTGAGCGGAACAAAATCTGGGGGACACAAAAACGATTTGAGGGAACTGCTCCCGAATGCAGCCCGTGTCTGTGGACCTGGGTAGAACCGTCGCCAGAAAGTCTTCCTTTGGGGGCTTCATGTTTGTGCAGGGGGTAGACATTCTGAAAATTTATATTTAATTCACAACATGAACAGCATTCGCAGATTGTTCAAATTAGAAATATTTTCACGCAACCCATAATAGGCATACCCATAATAGGCTCGTAGTTTCCAACTAAAATTTTTGAATGAGCTTAACAAAAGGAATTGGGTCGTAAAATCATTGTCATTTAATTGACGGCGATTATTTAAAGATGTAACGAAATGCAAATGTAAAAAAAAATTGCAGTCGATCAGAATCAATCCTATCGTTCAGTTATGAAAATACTATTATCGAAGGAGCAAACATGAGGCCGGTCAAAGCATGTGCCCCGCAATGAACGTTTTCTTTAATTTACGCAAATTGACAAACTTTACCATGAGCTTAAGTGAAAAATGCTTGTAAAGCGTGGGCATTGGGCTTATCGCCGGCCTGCTTGCTGATGTCTGGACTTGTTAATCACCTGGTGCATGGCACATGTTTAGATTAAGAACATCTTGTATCTCAAATCGCCTATAAATTTTAACAAAGCTAGACTAAGGCCTATGTGGACGCAACGGTTAAGATCCATAATCCACCAACGGCACTATTCTGTTTTGGGGCAACTTAGCAAGTATTGCTGAATAGACTCTTCCAACTACACAATTAACTCCATCTGGCTGTCTGAACAGCAGGTTGCGCAAATGTGTAACTTTGATCGTAAGCACCGAAGGTTTCTTGCTGCTATGCAGTACAAAATAAGAGAAGACTACCTAGGCTAGACATAGTACATTTTTTTACAACAATCACTACACAAAACACGTTCATCAAGTGGTAGTCTTACTTCTGGACGTATACAACTTGGCATGTAGACAGGGCTGGATAAATGAACGCGAGGCCCATCAGGCAGGGACGTGCGGTGAGGTTCGTGGCTGGGGAGGCACTGTCTCTTTCAAAGCCAATTTTGCGAGTATATGAATTTAATGGAGTAGCACAAATTAACCACTCAACTGGCTTCTTGCAGATTGACTGTTGCTTTGGCTTTCTATTCCATATAATTTTTACACACACATATGTACAGAGGCGATTCTAGATTTTAAAAAAGGTAAAATGTAGGAGGGCCAAAGTGAAGTGACCTATCAGGTACTTGTTTAACGACTTTATTAAAAAGTTGATGGTCTTACGACTTACGCATACGTCTGCAATGTATACAGTGATCCAATCAAGAATGCTGACCATAAGTATGGTCGGCAGCTGCAGAAAGCTTCTATGCAATATGTAAATTACCTTAGCATTGTGAACGCGGGTATTTAGTCTCCGCTGTTCGTTCAAAGCCAAATCTGTACTTGTGCTTCCAAAAGTTTTTAAAGCAATTTGGTTTGAATGTGATTTGTTGACCTCTCATGTCTGCTGAGGCTCCTTGGCAGATTTTTCATGTCACAAAATCCTATTGTAGTCCACCACACATTTTCATAGCAATTTTCCACAACGCGGCTTGTCGATTAAGCACCACAGAATTGTGTTACTATGTCGTAGCAATGGAACTTTTTCATTGAGGCACAGATATTGGTTGCCTCTCTTCACGGCCTTAGCACTGTTGCTGTGTGTCCAGTGTTGCCACTCGCAGGGAAAAATCCCCACGGTAGGGATTTTTAAGCTTTTGTAGGGAGTAGGGAATCCCTACGGGAAAAATCGCCATTTTGTAGGGATCCGTAGGGATTTTCGTGTTTAGAATTTTTATCGCTTTGTTTCTTACTTTGTGATACTTTACGGACGTGTTTCGTCAACAATTTATTGGTGCGCTTGCAAAACGCATTTTCCAATTTAGTAGGCAACACCGGTAAATCCTGGTGGTACTGGGTTATTTTTGACGCAAGCACTGCAGTGTGGCCACATTTTCTGGCTGCTACTGGCTAGAATTGCATGAGTGAAAGCCACGGCTCAGCCTACTAGGTGCAGTCTACTATTCCGATTTGCAAATATTGCAGTCCAAGCACTGTACAGTGATAAGTACAGTTTTTATGCAATGTGCTTCGCTATAACTGCATTACCTCAAAGCACTGCTCTGCTGGGGTTAAAAGAACATATTCCCGCTTGAATAACAACAAAAACAAGCTGAGGAATCGTCTGACTGTGTGCATTTTGGAAGCAATACTTAGCCATAAGTCCAGTGAGAATTTACCAGGTGACTTTGAAGTCAACCAAAGACTTGTGCATTTATCTGGCAAAGCAAGGAAAACATATTTGAAAATTCTAAAGCTGTCACTGATGAGACTTTTTCCTTGTGGATTGCAACCAACTGGAGAGTTGTAAGGGATTATGCTTATGATTTATTGCCAAAGCTGCTGGCTAATCTTAGAAGACATTGAGACAATTTTTTGAAAAATTTTGACATGTGGTTATGTAGGCATGCCATACGTCCCGTTTTAGCCGGGATAGTCCCGGTTTATAGGTTTTGTCCCGGCGTCCCGGTCAATTAATCAAAATATCCCGATTCGGCCATTCATTCAGCCAGCAAATCCCTACCTACACGAGTATTAGCAGGCTGTGATTGGTCTGTTTAGACAATTTGCTGCAGAGTGATGTGTGATCTTCTTTTATTGTTTCATTGTGTTAGATTAGGAGTCTGAAACACGCAGGCCGCATGTGACCCACGCAGTGGCGTGCTGAGGTCTGGTGATGCCCGGGACGACTGTTTGTTTGGATGCCCCCTACCAAATTCTAGTATTCAGCACTGGCGTATGGTGGTCATTGTCACTAGATTTACGATGTTTCAGCATTTTTATTTTTGTAATTTCGTTCTTTGGATGCTCCCCTGCCTTGGATGCCCGGAGCCGGCGCCCCGTTCCCCCCTCTGCACGCCACTGGGCCTACGAGGGCATTTTGTGCGGTCCGCGAATGTTTTTCGGAATTTTCATGTGACTAGCCTTTACATTATTTATGTAATAGTTTATTCACCTGTGTTTAAACGCGTTCGGCTAGCCAATGAAGAAGTTCCTAACAAACGTACATACGGCAAGAAATGATTTGCCTAGAACTCATTTCCTTCTGCAAAAATATTCATAACTTTCTCATTTTATTGCATTACTCTGAGAATACTGGTAGGTCTTTGTCGTCTTCCTTTATCTAACAGTTTCTTGTTAAGACTTCGATTAGGACCTTGTCTAAAAATTACTGTGCAGAAGTAGAATATTTTCTCTTTTTTCAATTAGCCATGGCGGACGTTCAGATATTGACAACCACTTGGAAACCAAAAAACACAAATCTTCTGTTGAGGCAGCAATGTCGTCATTTCATGTGACACACTTCTTCAAAACTTCTCATTCTGATGAGTCCTACTCTTAGCAGCGAAAGAAGTTACGTTTATGTATCACGCCACTATTTAAAAAGTCTTTCGAAAGTTCTGATTGCAACCTCCAAGCTAGTTTCAAAATTTCCGAACCTAAATTTTCCAATGCATGAACAAAATCTAAATCAGTCATTGTTAACTGGATTGCCCCGATGACTGCTGCTGAACTAGGCCAAGAATTAAAGTGAACTGTGTTTCCGTTACTGTTGATGGTTCGAACAGAAAAAAGCAGGGACACCGCAGAGCGGGGACACTGCCCCTGCCCAGGGCTGGGTTTAAGCCGATTTGACCGATTTCTTCTGATCGGGCCCCGCGCTCCGTCTAACTTATCAACGCAAACTTACACTTTCTATCGAAGCTGCTCGTGTATAGTGCCGGCGCGGGGCCCAGTGTTTTGCTGAGAGACCAATACGGTTCTCAAATTTTTCCAACGGTCTTTCAAAATACAGTTTAAACTCGCTTTACAACCACCATCAAAGAAAACCAAAAGTTTGCTTTACAATCATCTTGGTATCAGGGGCGGATCCATCCAGTAAGTTTAGAGGAGGGCGATTTCAACAAAATTTGGTAGTCAAGTATCATTACGAGTTCACCACTGCAAGAGAGGTGGATTATACTTCACAACCCTGCTGTGAAAAAACAATGGACGGCAAAATGGCTTTATATCGCGAATGCTGTTTTCCAAATTGTACAAAATCATGGTGAATAAAGTTACTTTCGTAGGTTTTAGTGGGTGTGCGATCGCCCCCCCTGGATCCGCCCCTGCTTGGTATTCAGATGAAACAGTTGCTGTCTCTCAAAATGTCTTTGCAGTCAGCAAGATCAAACCGAAAACTCTGGAGGGGCCCACAGTGTTTTGTAAGCGTGGGATCTGTTGCCAAAGAAAATCCAAGTGTACTGCGCGGTTTTTAATGTCCTTATCTAAATTCTATAGCAAGAATAGTCACTGTCTTCGGTAGTATGTAGCCACGTATTTTCACTAGCACCTCGTTAAGGCAAAAAGGCTTAAATATTAAAGCTGTTTTCTGTTTCATTTACAAAAAGCGTTTCGTATTTGGCAGGTCAGGTTTCAATAGTTGCTGCAAAATCCGGTTCGATAGTTGTTGAATGTTGATATTTCAATAGTTACTACTACTTGTCTTCTGAGGGTAACCTTTAGTTCGTAATAGCAAATATATGCACTGCTTAGTGTTTTAATAGCGTTGTTCATTTTCCCTCTCGTCAAATTTGATGAGGCAACCAACCATCAGAGGCAACCATTTGAGAATATTGGCGAAAACGTTTGAAATATACCTAGTTTTAATTATGAATGACTGTTTCAGG
>JGI24021J15306_10010412_pt1 | contig 11532 bp, 6 predicted proteins | sample Ectturendosymbi1_FD_15306 | JGI IMG/M metagenome (IMG submission 15306)
TTTGTCCAAGACATTTTTGGGGCAACTATAGCTGCAAACGATCATCCATAGATTCACCTATCACGTCCTGCAACAGAAAAGACATTCGTTAAAAAAATGGGTTTTTTATCGAACAAAATATGGGTACGCATCTTTTTGGGTCACCCTGTATTTCACGATAATTTAAACGTGGCTGAATCTTGACAAGCTGTTGCTTTTGACAATCCAACAGTTACTCATTAGAGCTTTTCTTGCCCAGAGTGTTAAAATCAATTATCACTTTTCTGTGAATATAGTTTAAAAAATACTTTTATATCTTTCCTTCGAATACAAACGCCAAGTTTGAAATCTTGTTTTGAATTCAAAAAATTATATGACGTTTCGATACACACCGCGCTTTGGGAAAATGATTTAAACGTAACATTGCAAACAATCTTACACCGTTTCAAGGCTTTTGCAAAGCAAGCGGGTTGAAATCTCAAATTTTGAAAATAGTTGGTAAAAACAATGCATTACTTAAATTATCGTCGATCTTGTTTTCTTGCTTTCCTCGGTTGGGCTTATTCGTTTCAAGAAAAGACTTCATGCACGGATAAAAACTTACTTTTCAAGCATTACGCAAGTATTGTAAATTTTGTTTTCAACTAGGTTTGACTGATAGCTTTTTGTGATTAAATTAGAAAGCATTATACAACAGTTAACATCGGCCTGTGCCCGGCGAGCGCAACCACATTTGATAAGTAAGTTTGTCAGGAGCAGTTGGATTTCGTCTTTTATTGCTTTCAGGTTAAACTCAGCAGTCCAGAGTTACTTCAACTGAGCGTATCTTTCATATCTCGCGTGATGATGCTTCCTTACTCCAGCCTAAGCTACTCAAAATACCTGGAACTTATCAAGGATTTTGGGACTCACTACGTGCCAGAATCAAAAATGGGCGGGACTTACGGAGAAACAAACGTGTTTTCAAGGTTTATGTTTAGTTTGTGTAACAGACGTTTGCTTGGAAAAGGGTGACTTATGTACTATCTGTGGAAATGAAGCTTTTCGTAGCCAAGAATCAGACAATACGATCATATCAGATTATGTATATTTTTGCCTACTAGGTAAGGATCATCAGCTCTTATTCAAATAGTAACTGATGTTAATATCGCTGCGTTACGAAAACATTGTACACAACTAAATTTCTTTAATTCCATTTGTAGGGTACCTTCAACTATTCTCAACTTGATAAATTTTTTTTGGTTTAGATGTTGGCTCAATAGTAAAAAGTATGAAGATTACAGCGACATACGTTGGAGAACCAACATACTGGACTGCATGCGACAATCATTTTACTATAACATGGATCCCACAACGTCACCTGTAGACCCAAACTGTATGTTCGAAGACGGTGGGTCCTGCTCAAGCATTAGCGGTTTTGTGAGTTAAGAGCAGAATTCAACTTTGGTGGTTGTGCCATAGATCGTTGTGTATGCTTGTTTCTATTTTTATTCAAACAAACCTTACTTGAAACCCTTTTATTTCTTGTTTGTTCAAACTTGTGCGGTAAGAATTGAATTAGAAACTTTTTATAGGTTTGACACCCTGGAATCCTAAATTGGGTCTATCAAGCCCTAGTCAAATGCGGTGACCACGTGATACCTACGTAAGCACGCGTCGGAGCGCTTTCCACGCTTCAGTAGCTTCATTTTTTGTGTGACTTGATAGGTGCGCGTGCGGTCCTCCTCGCTCTTTTCGATTTTGCAGTGTAGGGGAAAGATTGTGATTTCCGGTCCAGCTGACCCGACGTTATGGTTAGTGTGAGGTGGCTTATGCTGTGGTGACCGTATTACTATATGAGGTGTAGCGACCGCTGCAACTCACTCAGCGCATGCTTCTACGTGTTAGCAGTATAGAACATAAGAAGTTCTTCAGGCCCAAAATTTTTTTGTTATGAATATGAGTAATTCAGTTCAGACATATAGGAAGTCTACGCTAACCCCTTTTTTATCAAAAATCGTATGAAATTGGAGTAAAAAGTAACCTTGTTAGTGCTCAAACTACTCAATGAGAGTTATATTTTCAGTGTAGTTTTTGTGATAAACTTTAGTTGAAAGAAAGTATATTTTTTTAATTTTTGAAAACCGCGTCAATCACACCCGATGTTATGGCTAGTGCAGGTTTTTTAAGGCGTTTTAGGGACCCGATTCGGGTCCCTAGAATTTCAAATAGGGTCCTTAGAATCAGAGAAAATCGGGTCCCTAGAATCAGAGAAATCGGATCCCTACAGATCCATACCGGGTACCTAACATTTTCCTTAAAAAAACCTGAGCTAGTGTGACAAAAATTGAACGATAGCATTCCAGGGGGCGCGGGCAAAACTCCGGAAAAATATTAAAACATTTGATGGAACAGACAAACTTTCAAGAGTTGGTTTGACTTATAAAAAAGCGTTTGGGAGCGAACTGGATATAAATACTGTTGCAAAGTATAACATATCCTTTTCAAAAGAAGGGCATGGCAAGATGCAGCTGATGATTCGCACTCACCTTTTCGTATCTCCAAAACACTACCGCTGCCACTGATATCATCGATGAACTCTATTCGCAAAAAACTGGCAATTCTTGACGGCTTCGTTATTCTTTTTGTGTTGCATATATTTTGGGCCAGGCGCGCAACTAGGGGGGGGCATTTGGGGCAATAAAGTTGAAATTTTGTATTCGAATCATTTTTAAGAAACGTTTTATTTAAATTTTTCTTGGTCTTACTGGTTAATCATCTCCTTCCAAGATTTACCTTAAGACAGGCCATCTAATCGAAAATTTCGTAAATGATTGATATTTAACCACAAATATGCTGAAATTGAAAGATCTTTTAAAATGTTGGCAGCCTATTTCTAAAGCATTTTTTATACGTTTTTCGTGTACCACTATGAAAATGATTAGAAATGCAGTGTGTGTGTACGCTTTGATTTTGTTTCTTGCCATCTTCTGAGGAAGAGTTTGCATGCACTCTTGAAACGTCAACGATAAATACTGCATTGCTATCACACCAGTGGAGCAAAGTTTGCACCCAGTATACTATGCCTGGTGACAGGAGCAGCATAGCCTACTCATATGTTCATATTGTGTTAGCTTTACGTTTGCCTTGGGTTACTGTAGGCTACTATTTAAGCATTTTTGCTTTATGTTCAGTGCTTAACCGTTGATGGGGTTTCACAATCAAGCTCAAACGTTGCAAGGGAAATTCGAAATTCACAAGAGCCTCGAAGTTATTAGGTGTTGTTTAGGTAGTCCTAGCAAAAGTAGCTAGGCCCACCCACATCTGTTGGCGAGCCTGGCCCAACCATTCGTAATAAAGTTAAAGTTGCATTCTTGCTCAGGCCCCACAAGAGGGGGTGCAGCCGATGCGCCACTCCGGGGTCCACAAGAGTCTAGGGGGCCCATGAACCGCAATGTTAAAAATGGAAACGAGCAATTATGCACAAATTTTTTATTGTTATAACTTTATTCATACAATCTTGTGAAAATTGATTGGCTAAAGTTGTCGTTTTGGTCGATATACAATGTATCGCCATTTCTTCTGATGTGTGGTTGGGATTGTCTCATTTACTGCTGTTTCATTGTTAGCCCAACGCTCTATGTAATGTGTAACATGACGGAATGATCGAAAAATATTTTTATGACGTTACATAGGACTTTAATCAGCTGAATAGTGTTGTAGAATGAAGTCAGTTCTTTCTTTTGTATGTAGTTGAGAGCAGGGGTGGATATTAGGGAAGGCGAACAAGGCTGTCGTCTCGGGGACCTCTTTTTTCAGAGATGTCACGGGGCCCCTCTTTGGCACTTTCGCACTTAGTTTTGAATTCTTTTGTTTAAACGCTGGTGAACCGCTCCACAAGTTCTGGAGCAAGTCATACGTTTTTCAAAACAAAGCAAAAATATGTGTCAAAGGGGGCCCTTTAACAACTTTAATGTGTAGACAAAGAACAATGTAAAATCAAATAACTTCAAACAATTTGCAATGTGAAATGTACTTTCACGCAGAAGCAAATTTCCAGACAAAATGAAAATGTAAAATTGCATTCAGCAAGTAAAATTTTTGTGTAGGATGTGTAAAATATAGGAACCCTTTTTAATGTATCGTGATCAAACATAAGAGCAGGGGGCCCTTTTTCAAGACCATATATTGTGCAAATGACATATCACAAATTGTATAATGNTTTGGGGCAGCTTTCTGTGATTTTGACTAGGGCCTTAACGTCTAATACCCACCCCTGATTGGGAGTTATACATGTTGGAATTTCTGTGATTTTTGATGGCAGATGTCATACCTAGGAAGCAGAGTTGCATTGTTACGCTTTTGCAACACAGAAATTATACCCAAACAGCCATTGCAAAAGGTATGCTAAGACGAGTTTTGATTTACAGGATTTCGTGCATGCTGCGTTTACAGAAGTTCAAGTACTGTGTGACCCCGCCCACCGGAAGCTGGTAGAAAAGCTAAAAATGTGCAAAAAATAGCCTAAATACTGGACTGTAGAAATCTGGTAAACGTGCTGTTTTCAGATGAAAGTCATTTTTTCCCAGGGAAACACAGCAGATTTATTAGGATCAGGAATCGTGAGCAATTAAGTCCTGCCCATTGCAATGAGCTAGTAAAGGAAGCCAAAAAGATGTTCTGGGGCAGTTTCAGCTTTTCAGTAGTAGATTCGCTTATGCCTATTGAGGGTATGGTGAATTTACACAAATACATTGATGTAATTGAGAGAAAAGCCATTCCAGATATGAGAAAGGCATTTTCTGGTGGTGGAGGAAAATTCCAATAGATATTGTCCCGTGTCTTTCATCTGAAAAAGTGAAGACGATTTTCAGGAAGCAATATTAAATGTGATAGACTGGCCTAGGAAACTCGCCAGATCTTTACCCCAATGGGAATTTGTGATCAGTAAGAAAATCCCTGTTAGAAAAATTCGATTGCACCACCATGGCCAAGCTAATAGAGGCCATCATTCAAGTATGGCATTCAGGGTTGCGGAGCGACTACCACTGCTTAACATAAAGTGAATGAAGTGTGGCGGCCAAGAATTTTGTAGTAACTGACACTCAGTGGAAATCGTGGTACACAGCAAGAATTCTCTGTATCCACAAAAGTTTCATAAGAAATTGTAGCGATTCAACAGGAATTCCCAATTTAGGAGTGTGATGTAAAAGCGATCCTATTGGACTTCCGGAGGTGGACAAAATATCTGACTCCGACCCCTAGTGTCGTTAGGAATCCGACTCCACCAAAAAGCCTCCGATTCCTTGGCACTCCGCAACCCTGAATTGGCATCGCGACAGTAAATCAAGTAAAATTTTCGAAAACTGTTAGAATCCATGTCAAAGCGAGTACGGAAATTCTTCGTGTCCTTCTATTACTGTATTAAGTTTAAAGAAGTATTAAATTTGCTTTGCTAGTGAGAATTACTATAGCCTACTATTAATGTTAAATTTGATGTATAATTGTGAAATTCGAAAAGCAGCTGTGTGTTATGTGCACTATTTGAGATCAGCCTGAGACCTTTTGAAATTTAATAATAACATTAGTAAATGTTTATTATGTAAAATACCAAATAAAGCATATCATTTTCTAATCATAGTATTGAAAAGCTAGTGAAGCTCTTAAATTAGTTATAATTTATAAGGGGGCCCAAAACAGTTTTCGCACTAGCACATTTTATTCCTCTCAAGTGCCCTGTTCCTGCTGCATTCCTTTCAAGAGTATTTCAGTTGGCAGATGAAGTCTCGCATCTACAATTAAAACAATAGCATCATTGATTGAATATATGCTGACAATAGTCTCTTGTATCTGACAGCTTCACCACTCGCAGTATCGTCTGCAAAAATGATCTCACAGCAAATATATTCAACTGAAGTTTCAAAAATCTTGATAAACGATTTGATGAAATTTCTAAAACAAGACGAAAAGTTGCAGGTTTACTAGTAGCCTGTACATCCGCTACACTAAAGCCATGAATGCACTAGTTGAATGCGGAACCAGGCGTTTGTATTAGGCTACTAATTTTTACTCTGTCCTGATCGTTCGGTCTGCATCTTGATAAGCAGGCCCTTAACCAGCTTGGGACACCCGAGGGGGCGAAGAGTTTTCTGGGAGGGCCCAAATTTTTAAACTATGTCAAATAGTCTTAAACTATGTCCAACGCATTTTTCCAAGGGAGCGAAAACATTTTTAGTGCTGGCTTCGCTTCGCCCCCCTAGTTTCGGGCCTGATTAAGACTAATAAGTTCTCATTTTAAGAAATGTTGCGAAAAGAACATATCTGTGACCGTTTGCGAAAGAGTTGTACCACGGTTGAATAAGCACGATGACGTCATCGAAAGCTCATGAAAATTCCCCCCCCCGAAATGAAGAGCTGGTTGCGCCCCTGTCTTGGGCTTTTTATCAACTTTGGGAGTTGGCGCCTTGGCGCCTTTGAGAAACGACAAGGTTAATTTTACTACAACGTTGCGAAGCACAATCACTAGGGCAAGTTTTTATTGCAGTAAAAAAGTGAGAAAGTCGCATTTTTTTTCAACGAAAGTTGCATTTATGCGCAGGAAGTTGCATTTATGCACACATTTGACTGCGAAAGACTTGACACTACCTAATTTCGTATGAGTGGACTTGGCCAATAGCCAAGATTTTCCGAACTTCCCCCTCTAATTGAGTTCGGCCGCTGTCGTACTTGGCTGGCGTTGTAAAACTTCTAGCTTGCAAACCAACTGTTTCGTCATAGATAACATTGAGACGCAGCTAATCCGTCATATAGATCTTTTTCATGCAATCAAAGAGAATAGAACTAAACTGAAATAGTTTTGCAGTATTTTTTTTTTTAATTACACTTTTACATTATGCCCAATACTTGATAAAGATTGCAGTAAATGTTGCACGCGAAAATTTAAAAATTTGGAAAAAGTTGCAATATAAAATTCCTGGAAACAGCTCAAAGCACTGAACTACATATATTTTGAGCATTTAGGAAGCTATTGGAAGTCGTAAAAAAATTTGCAAAAGTTGCAAAAACTTGCCCCAACAATCACTTTTCTTGGTCATGTTCAGTGCGGGTCTATACTTGTTTTGTCGCGTAATACTACTTCAAAATTTCTTATTAGACAGATGCGTTTCTTGATTGCATCATGTTCTTACCCGTTACGAATGATAAAAAGCATACTCGTAATTAGCGCTGTATGACGTTTGCACATCAATGGCTTTTGTACACAAAAGATTTTCAGTAACTGATGTTACGCGTGAGACTAAGTTTTGTGGAAAAACCATTGGTACTGTTCAACGAAAGTGCAGAAGATTTTTTTCTGTGCCAGGCGCAAACCCTTCGCTTAACTTCCAGTTTTAGCATTTTGATTGCTGTAATTTTTTCTGTTAATTTCTGCTGACTCCTGCGATGGAGGTAAATGATAGCTTTTAACAAAATAAATAATTTTTTAATATTTTTGTAAATGAGTAATCCATGCATAAAAAAGTGAAACTGTTTTTGGTTTTGTTCGACGAATAATTCTTTTTCTCCGGAAATTTTCGTTCAGTTATACTTTATAGAGTCAGGTGAGGATGTTATTGTTTCGTCATTTGTCTAGTATTTTCTTCCAAAGCATTCCATGAGTTCTTAGCGAAAGTCTAATCCTGCTAAAATCTTATCTTTACATTAAGTTATTTTGCTTTCAGACGGTCGCTTTAAAAACGGCAATAACTCATACTTTTTGATCATTAGAAAATGATTGTTAAATATTTTCACAACAGCAAGGCTAGTACACCAATGATAAAGTTTTCAAGCTTGTCAGTTTGTTCTGCAAAGTTACTTCAAGTAAGTCTGCAGTTGCAACCACTTTTAAATTAATTTTACTCAAAATACGGTATTATATGGGACTGGCCTCTTGTATGGGACAAATTTCTGGCTTGGCTTGGGTTGCAGAAAAATCTGTGGGTTCGATACAAACTACAAGTTGTTTTAAAAACAAACTCATGTTTTCTTTTTGTTAACAGGTTCCACCAAAAAGCTACTCCAGGACGAAGCTATAGAAAAGTTAGTTACCGTTTCAGGAGGATTAGTATCTACGTCATCGAATTTGAAATTTTCTTTTTCGTAAGTCATATTCTTTTTTCTGAACTGAGATCGACAAATACTGCAATAGATTTTACGAATTTGCATAGTTTTATTTCAATGCACTTTTGTCAATAAGTCAGAGGTTTCATTTCCTTGTGATTCGATCTACACGTAGTGCGGCTAAAGCCCTTTAACCACCGCGAAAGCCCATATATTGGCTCGCACTCTTTTGGCCACAACTCGCCAGGCAATTGAGCTAGAGAGCTATTCAAACCATCCACGGATTCAGCAAGTCTTCGGCTCGAAATCGAAAAAAAAGCTTTTCGTTTTCGGTGGGGGTTTTCTGGAGGTGACGTAACAATGAGGGCATGTTCTGGAAATTTTGGCCACCTTCGGCCAGCCCTGGGACCCAACCAATTGACCCATTCTTTTGAATCAAAATTTTGTTGAAAACTAGGGAAAAATCCGCGTCTATAGAGCCCTTGATTGACTTGCTAGCATGTCTGTGGCCAAAGTTATGGGCCAAAAACCCAGTTTTTGGCCTAATCCCTAACTTTTTAGAAAAGGGTATAATTTGCCCTTTCAGGCCAAATTTTGGCCGGCCATTACTCGGCAGCAGATAGAGCTAGAGAGCTATTCAAACCCTGTACTCGTGGCGTCGTGCAGTTTAGAATAAAAAAAAAGTTTTTTAAATTTGGATGGGGGTTTTGGGCCATGGGGATCATGATGGGGCATGTTTTTTGGTTAATTTGATGACGTCATCGTCCGATCCCACGCGCCAATATTTTGGCTCGCAGTATTTTTGGATTCTAGGCTAAAATACGAGTCTTTAGAGCCCTTGATCAAGTTTCTGGTTCTAAAGTTAGGCCAAAAATATTCCAAATATGTCAGGAATGTCCCTAGGGCATTCAGGGAATTTCCCTAGAAAATATTCTACCATTTTTGCCATAACTTATCAACCAGAAATGCTAAAATGTCCTCCAAACCCTCTAAAACCTCGTACAATAGCCTAGAATGCGTTTCAATCTCGCGCGGTTTCGCGCCGTTGATTCTGCTCGATTTACGAGTCACGGATTGTTTAGATAAACCTGTCAAAACATGTCAAAACAACCTGTGGTTGTGTAAACATAGCCAGAAAGGCCAAAATCTCACGGCGAAAAGTCTTTTTTCAGCCTAAACTACAAGTCTTTCCCCACACAGACCGGATTTGAACAGCTCTCTAGCTCGATCCGCTGGCGAGTGATGGCCAGTTAGAAAAGGGGTGTATTGCACCCAAGATTGGGGTTTGTTGGTGCAGAAATTTTCATCAAATTTTGTTTTTTTGTCCATAATTTCGGCTACAGATATGCTAGAAAGTCATTCAAGGGCTCTAAAGACGCGGATTTTGGCCTAGTTTCCAAAACAATCTTGAGCCAAACTAATGGCCTAATGGGTTGGAGTCCAGGGCCAGGTAAAGGTGGCCAAAAAAGCCAAAACACCCCCACTTGCAGCGGTCCCTCCAGCAAACCCCAAACCAAAAACGAAAAGCGTTTTTTTTCGATATCAATAGTCACTTTGTTCCGAAGCATGCGATCTGCTCTGTAGTATGCAATCAATACAAGAACGGGAGACCACCGCTGAGAGTTAGCGGCTAATTTTTAGACTTTGTAAAATTATTTCCACGAAGCAGCTGCCATTCAAGAGTCAAGTGCAACGATGAGTTCTGTGCTGAAATTCGAACTGGTTAAGGTTGCCAAGAACCAAGCCTCTCTCTGCAGGCGGTTTGTCAACAAACTGCATGTTAGACACAGTCTGTCTATTTTGTCCCGAGATAAAACGCAAGTTTTGACAAAATCGGTTAATCATGCAGAACAGTAAACTCTCGTTTGGAACTAACTGACGAAGATATATTCAGCGACTTGGAACAAGACGGCGTCGTTTAAGTTATACTCACAAGAACTCAATGAAAGTAACCACGTGAAAGCCACTGCTAAACAGCTTTTGACGAAATAAAATTGTTCGAATGGTCATATAGGTCTTAGTTGAGCACATAGTCCGAACACATCATGAAACGAATCTAGTAAAAGGTAATACTGTACTTACTTCGAATCTAGTTAAAGGTAATACTGTACTAATACTGTTTCTATTTGAATAAGAGCTGATGATGCCTACTTTGTAGGCGAAATATATACTCTGTAAGATCTTAGTGTCTGATTTTGTGCTGAGAAAGGATTTCTTTCAATAGACAGTGTTCTCGTTATAGAGGGAGATATTCAAAAACTGGCCTTAGAAAAATTTCCTTAATTGAATGTACGTCGTAAATCATAATTGCTTATTTGCTGAAAACAAACAATAAAAAATACTTATCATTACAACCTGGAGCTGCATTTGCGGAGCTACATTTTTCGATACATTTTGAAACTATCAAAGTGGACGTGTTGGTGAAAGCAGGGAGATTGCAGTAACAATGCACTTTGCCTTCATTTGTCAACACCGAAGTTTGTCAGGTACCGGCAAAAAATCTGATTGACACAAAACGTTTTTCAGGTTGAAAGCATGTTCTCAGTAGCTCAGCATTCGGTCCTAGATGTGCTGTCCAGCTGTAGGATAATAAACCACATGAAAAATTAACATAGCTTAACACATTGCACACTGTTCTGGTTTAAAATTTTTAGAAAATTCTATACTGCATAGCTTCCCGTTTAAAAATATCTCGACGATGATTTGCTCAAACTAGTTGCTGCAAATTAATAAATTATGCAGAACTACGACTTCACCTACGAGCATGTCTCATTTTTCATAAACTCTGATGATATATTCGTGGCACAGAAGATTTCTGAAAAGCGATTTCGCAAATTCATTGCATTGTTGTTGAAGAAACTTGAAAAACGTTGTTACGTCACAGCAGGAGCTTTACCCTTTTTCCCATACACGTGTGACGCATTTGTGGATGACCCAGGCTGACGCTAAGTGGTGGTTATTGCCGAGGTCAACAGAAAAAATGGGGGACGCATTGAAAGTGAAGTATTGGTTCCCACTGAAGAGACCCGGGGTTGGCATCACAACAGCAAACTTTGCAAATCTCTCGTCGGCGACAAACGAACATAAAGTCCTTCCACAAACAGGGTTTCTGGCCACACCTTGAGCTTGAGGTGATGCTTTGGAGCTTGAGGTGATGCTCTCTGTCGACCGCCAGACTTATATAGCAATTTAACAAATGAATAGAGTTTAGTTATGAACACAATTTTTAGCCTGAACAACTTGCCTGGCAAAAGCATGATAGTACAATACAGTATTTGCAAATAAAACTGACAGAACTTCACTTTCTGGAATGGAACTCACTCACGAATATTGTTAAAGCCTGAACGACTGAAAGGAAGAGGGCTATGCTGTTACGGTACAGCGTTCTAGCCTGGCAGAGTTTCACTTGGACAAGCCACTTGTCGTCTAAACTGGCAGGAGTTGTCCTGGACAAGCCATTTGCTGTCGTCCATACTG
>JGI24021J15306_10010413_pt1 | contig 11532 bp, 4 predicted proteins | sample Ectturendosymbi1_FD_15306 | JGI IMG/M metagenome (IMG submission 15306)
GTGGTGGGATGGTTTCTGGATGGAGACGATAACCCAGATTTCCACCAAAACCTAATTATTACTTTTTTAGCTCATTTACAATGCTCCTTGAAATTTGCATGCAAATTTATTCTGTGTTTTTTTCATTAAGTCGACAAATTAACAAGCAAAAAGTATGCGAAAACACTTAATCTCCTTGCAAAGGTAATAAAGTTTTTGTAAAATATCAAGCTCAAGGAGGGGGGTTTAACCCCAAAACCCCCCCTTGCGTACGCCCTTGCACAAGAACCCCCTTTAAAAGAGCCCAGGGCCCTGCAAACGATGTAAAGTATTTGTATCAGGTTTGCTATTTTAGGGCATGTAAATTGCAAATACAGTATTAGCAAGTGGTATGAGGTGTTAAATTTAGACAACTCAAGTTGCATTTCCTGAACCACTTCCGGCAATAGTGCAAGTTGTCGTACGTAGGCTATGGCCTAACGCTTTTTGGTTGATTTTGAAATGGTGGTTTTCAGAATGCACCGTACGTTTTTTGTATTTTTAAAATGTACAATACAGGGTGGGTCAAAAATAGACGTGCTCTTGATTGCTTTTTTACATTTATGGCTGAAATTTTGCAAGGGTATTAACAAATACTGGATCGTTCCGGTAAGAAAATTATTCTACTTTCACCACTGTATGCAGGAGATAACTTTCAGCCAGCAAAATGTAAACGGTAAATTAGAAGCGCTTTAGCCTGCTTTCAGTATTTCCCAAATGCATGATAAGCTGGTTTGTTCTACGACAGCCCCGTAATGGGAGTTGTTTAGGGTTGCAAGATGGCCGGTATTTCACCGGCCTGGCCGGTATTTTACTGCTAATTTAGCAGAGGCCGGTAACAGGCCGGTAATTTGAAAATCAGTGCCTGAAGCCGGTATCTTGAAAATAAATAATTTTCCGTAACTTCACAAAGAACTAACGCAGAATTTCTCAAATTGTATTGACTCTAGTAGTGAATCTTGTCAGGACAGTTCTTTCAACAAAGTTTATTTGCTGCTGTTGACGCAATCCTTGGTGCGATTGACACGTCACACACACACGGAAATGGGATAGCCAGCCAAAACACGGGGAAATTAATAATTGTGGCTTAGCAATACTGACTGCCTCCCTGTTTTCCATGTGCCGCTTGCGAAATACGACACAGCTTAGATCTGGCACTGCTGAGAAATCAAAATAGCCGGTATTTTTACAAAACGCATCTGGCAACCCTAGAGTTGTTGATGACGACACATACCAGGGTTGCTCGGATCGTGCGTGAAATTTAGTCAGACCGCGGTCGTGGTGGTGAACGATTCAGTTCGACGATAAGAAACAACTGTAGAAATGGGAAGATTGATCTATCATGCATTCCAGTGTGATGTAGAACTGGGTTATATTACTGTCGGCAGATTGTTGCTTGTCCCGGGAGCAAGATGTTTGTGAAAGTATTAAGAATTGTTGACAGTTAATTTATCCGAAATTATCCTGACTGCAGTTGCGTGTTCTGCTGCCTTGTGTATATGACTTCGAAGCATCTTACGTGACTGGGTCGTGGCTTCAGTTTTAAGTCTGCCCACATATATCCTTCAACCTCATAGAACACAAACCTTGGAGTGGAGCGCTCTGCACTCGCAGTAATGCAGTCCCTCTTCGCCCTATTTTATATAACTATTAGCAGGGCCGGGGCTAGATTGTTTGGGGCTCCCCAAGCCAGGACCTTGGGGCCCCACTTCTTCAATGCACAAGGCGCTGCGCAGAACGCCAAAAATTAATTACTGGAGATAGGTGGGAAATTACTAATGCACCCTTTGAAAAAGGTCTGGTTCACATGGAAGGCCGTTGCATAGCAGAGCAAAAGACACCTTCTAACGTCAAAGGAGCGTTTGCCTTTGTGTAAATTTTTCGTAAAATGTGTCACCAGCACATAAATATGATCCGCCAGCACATAAACTTAGAAAGTAAAACAAACTCACCAACACATAAACACGATCCGCCATCCCGAAAGAAGTGATCTCATTCAGCGGGAAGTTTGATTGAAGTACAGGTGCTAACCTGGAATTTTTAGTTAATTCAGAGAGGAAGGTTGTGCCTGCAAAATTTTTTGAAGAAGCCCAAGTGCATTTTTTGAAGTGAAAAGCAACGAGACTTCATTCATAATCGCAGCAAATAGTTTTTTTATTTTGAAAAAGAACTTTTTCAAAACTTCAGGGCCAAAGCAGTTCCTACAGCCACGACAGATGTAAGGCTGAAAAAGTCCTGAGTTTACGTACAGAAATTGGCAATCGACCTCGTACAAGAAATTACATCTGCACAACAGCACTTATTGTGTTTACACGCTTTTCGCTGCTGTTGTTGATCCCTGGGGAAATTTTTATGAAAGCCAGGACAGACCGCTTATTAGTAGGCTATGTTTGTTTTCACTAAATGTTGCTTTTAGTCTCGAACGGCAAAATACTACAAGTGCGCAACAACGCCCGCGAAAGTGTAAAACTACTTTCACGGATGAAAAAAATAAGCCATTTAATAAAATTTTTTTTAGCACATTATTTTGCGCTTGCAGTAGACAACTTAGCTGCAACTGCAGGAAACGTGCAAGAGTTGGCAAAAGAAAGCAACAGCGTCAAGAAAGGTATTTTGCCAGCTATACTTGCCTCCTGCATTTCATTCTTGCCCACGTACCAGTCAGGGGTGGAGGAACCGGGGACCGCATGTGCCTAGGCCCCCATTTTTCTGGAGGTGCCTGGACCTCACTTTCAAATTTCGAATTTTGCTTAAACAAGCCGACAAAGGTTAGTTACATCGTATTTCAATGCTTGTGACGTCACAGTTGCCAATTCAAACTACAACAACTTTCCATAGTTTTTTGACGTGTACTTGTGCTCCCCAATTTGAAAGAGGTGTCTCCAACTCTGGTACCGGTAACAGCATATCAAATTCGATGATTTCAAATCTTATTGATTTTCAAGAGGTTAAATTATGTTAATGTTAACGTCTTACAAAAATTTAAGAAATACTATTGGGGAAACTCGAACAGTATAAAGCTGCGAAATACTGCTTCCTTCCATCACAAACAAAATGTTTTTAGATGTCTTTTCACATTTTTCAGAATAAAATTTCCTACTCTGATCCATGAATCAAACTTAAGTTATTGCTTACAACACAAATATTGTCACTTCCATGATGTAGTTCTTTTCCTGATTCGCAGCCCTTGCACCGAGAACAGCTGTTGACGTTTCTCGGTAACTAATGTTAATTTGCAACTGGGCAAATATTTGTGCGGTTTTGCTGGCAGAGCAGGTAGTATAAACTTTAAAACCTTTGAGTATAAACTTAAAAACTTTTCTCTTGATTGCACTTGAAATCAAAGTTTTGTTGCAGTCTCAAAAACACTAGTTTAACTCAAATGTACTGGAAAGTTTGAAAGAATTGAAAAAATTAATTTCACACTTAGACTTGAACTTCAGTGTTGTTTTCTGAATGTTAGGCTTTTCTCACTTGTCTTCTCACTAGCGCCGTTGTGTGGATCGCTCAACAAGGCTCACAGACCAGAAGTAACCGGAATCATATTTTCAGACTCCGACTCTACTCCTGTTCCAAAATTTTCGAATCCGGTTCCGGGTCTGTGTCCGAAATTTTTTCAAATTTGAGAATCCGACTCCTGTTCAAACCTCGGCTACCATCGTTGCAACCGAAATACAAAAATTTTTTTTGTTAAGAAATTACAGTTATAAAGACCGTGCAGACACCTGCTACTGAAAATAAAAATGACTCCGGATCTAGGTTTGGTTTTTAACAGATTTTTTACTCCAGTTCCGGATCCGGCTACAAGAAAAAACACAGCATCCTTCCGGAGCCGACTCCAGCACTCCGGATCCGTGGCCACCTCTGTCACTGACCTGTAGTATTTTATGGTCAGAGCATCTCCTTGAGGAGCAGCTTTGAGTTTGAAGTGGTAGTTTTGCTCGTCATTGAGATCTGTGATTGATATCTGTGACCCATCTCCTTTCATGTCGAGAGGAATGCGACACTCCAGATCAACCTACGTGAAATAAACCTTGTGTCATCATAATCCTTCCATTAAATTTTGTGCAGGCTAAATGTGCAACTTGCAACCGGACGACGTCAATCACGAAAAAATTTAATTACTTATGAAACAAAGGTTACAACCCCAAGAGGAAACTTTCCGAAGTTATTTGGGAACTAAAAATGGCCCTGAATGGGCTAATGGTGAAAAAGTGCAAGCATGCTAGTGTAGTTCAGGAACAATACAACATCTAGCTTATGAAACAGACAAATCGTACTAAGGCGTCCACGCCAAGGTATTAACAAGGAAAGAAGTGAAAACATGTCAACATGTAGGCACTGAGCTCAATTTGAGTTAACCAACACGTTGCAGCACAAAGAAGAGACGCAACCAATAAGAATTTTACACAGTGGACCTCAAGACGGGAAATCAACCAACCAAAAACTGTGGCAGTAACACAGAGACTATTGCAGTTAACTTAGCAGGGTGAAAAGAATCTGATTTTTCTAGGAAATGATGCATTCTAACATTTTTTGCGTTAATTAACTGTTATTTTAGGTTTATGTTTTGAACTCCCTGTTTACCACGTTTTCGCTTGGTGAAGGACTATAGCCACTATTTTCCACTTCGTGAAATCAACTACAAAACAATGTTCTCCAGAGAATTTGCATCAGGTGCGAATTAAAGAAAAGTGTCTTTTTATCCACGCGTCACAAGCAAACAGCGGGTAGTGAAAATGTACACTTCCAACATTTGACAAAAACGGGGACATTTAGTCCAGGTCGTCGACGAATCGTTGAACTGTTTTCAAGTCAAACTTTTTTGAAAACTCTTGCAGCCTTTTCTTGTACCAGATTTTTCTGTCGCCTAGACCTTTTTTTTTAATAATTCGGAGCCCTGTTTTGATCGAAAAAGACCGTAAATCTTTTTTGCTCATGAGACGCGTAGAAGTTTCACTCAAAGAGAGTACGAGTTGAAACACAAGGATATTAGCATATTTATTTTGTTGTCTCTTTCAAATCTGAAATGCAACCACTCGTTGCGCTAAATTCCCCCATCGTAAAACAATATCGTGAGATTTTTGGAAGATTTCGAAGTGGAGTGGAATTTTTCAGATTTAGTTTTCGTATCAGGCTTGTATGCGAAAAACAGCGATGAAGTTTGTATTCCCTCCCAGCAGCAACACATGAGACTCTGGATCTCTAATTTCCACAACTTAGATTTTTCAAAGCTTGTTTTGCCAATCGTTACGAAATACACGTGAGTGGCTTGCAGCTCCCGATTTATTGAAACAACGCGAAAGAAATGCTGTGCGTAAAAGCACTGAAACATATGAAAACAAACAGACAGTTTTATGGAAACGGTGACTCAAAGACGAGTTTTTCATTTCTTTGCAATGGATTGCGGCCACACCATTCTCAATGTTTGCATATTGGATGGGTGATTATTGCCTCATAAGAGCAGCTTCTTGCTGCGCGAATATATCGTCATTTTTTTCACTGTGGTTGATTTTTCGAGCGAAAAAACTCCTTGGTTTCACTATAGAATGCGTAAAAAATGAAACCTCATCTTGTTTATACTTCAGTCATGTCGCTACCATAGGTTCACTATATCAAGTTGACCGTGATTGCTAATATAGAGCTTACAGTGTCATTACATTAGGGTTTGCAGTCATATGTAATTGCAGTACAGTATCTGGGTTTACGGTGATGTAAAGATTCTCAGTTGTTCACATTACTACTTAATTTTCCCCACAGCTGGTCTCTCCAAAATCTGCATACAAAAATTTTTTAAAGCAAAAACTTGTTTACAAAACAGTATTGTTCAACTATTATAGATTTACATTTGCCAAAAAGTGACAAGTCTAAAGTATTTAAGTAATCATACAATCATCCACCCGGAAAGTTTCACAACCACTTCAAAGCAAAGTCATCCAGTTTATTCTTAGTAGTCACTAAATTTATGGAAACACCACTTCAGTGTATGCTCCCATAAAGTGAAAACATGTACTGATTAATCTGCGCCAGTGGAATCGACTATCATCTCAAAATATGAGAATGTAGCACGTTTCATTCCTCCTTCATGCAGTGGATACACTTAGATATGATATAAGCCTTCACAATGAGTTTAATCGCCAATTTCCAATAGGTTATAGTTTGGACAATTTGCAATCATGCAATTACTTAAAAATGACGGTATTGAATGCTGAAAGATGCTAAAACGTGAGAAAAAGTTCGATCTGATCTGAATTACACTTTTTGTTTGGATGACGTGAAGTTTCGTGAAATATAGTGGATTAAAATTTATATGATTTTGGTTAAATTCATAGAATCAAACGTAAGATGCAATTTAAATATGTTCTCAACACAAAGCACCACAGGATTTTAAGGTTTTCTACATCATTCTTAATATTCAAAATAATCACATATTCGACTAATATACTTTTCTGAAAAGCACACGTGAAACACAAATGTTTTGTTTTTTGGAAATGAACTATTGAAAACTACTTTATCGGATGAAAAAATATTTACTGTAAAAGAAACTCTACTTTAAGTTTTGTACTTTTTCGAACGACAAGATGTCGGTCACTTGCACGGATAAAATAAAAAATATCTAGTTTCATGTTCTCCCGACAAAAGAATGTTACGTGAATAAAACAAAAACCAATCAAGTTTAAACTGATTACACAGTTCCTAATCAAAACGCGCTTCATTCTTGTTGAATGTTCTTGCAGAATTTCGTGAAATTGTGAACTCCTATATTGATGAAAACCCAACTTCTTATAAGCCGGTTTGCAGGTGCATGTTCTGCGCAGAAATGTATCTATTCGTTGTGAAATCACTAGTGTTGGTGTACGTGAAAAATTGTTGTGATCCGTCGTGACATTTGACATTCTGCATTAAAAGGAAAGAGAAAGCTTGGAAAAATTTACTATGTGACGGGGAACCACTGCAGGGCATCAGCTCCATGTTTAATGTCACAAAATTTCAAAATGGAAAAATCTATATAGATAACAAAGTATGACCCAGTTTTCTTCTTCTTCTTTCGTAATTCCAATGGTCCAATTGCTGACAAGGTTGAGCTCCTACCTTGAAGTTTCCGTGGCGTCGAGTTATCAGGAAATCCGGTTCTTCTCCTTGGGATTGATCAAGCGCGTCTTTATTCAACTGTAAGAAGTTGCTGTATATGGCGGTGTTGTTTAACATCTGAAAAAGTGGTATGGGTTCAATTGCCGCTCGTCAAGAGTGTTTACTAAAGGAAAAATAAATATCGTGTGCAACAATCTGCAAATTGCCATAAAAGGGATTATGTCACCACGCACTCTTCCTAATTTCTATTATTTAGGCAAAGCTCTCAGCTGCAGCTGCTTTCACACAACAACGAAGTCCTGGGATCACTTGTCGTTCGTGACATTAAAAGGTCAAACTTTTCCATTTAGTCGTTCAAATTCCAAGCTAGGCATGTTCCGATTAAAGGGCAATGAAACAATATGATACCAAGGTAGTGCATGAAAGAAATTGCAAACGATTATTTGCTTAAATCTTTTCCACGCTTGTTAATTTGCCGACCATCGAAGATTTAAAGTGAATTCCCCTTTGACTTCCATAAGTTTGTTCCCATTATTTCCCGCTTGGACTATTTTTTTATTTCCGTAATTACTTTCTTCAAATAATGATCATGGTTGCGATGGAAGAGCTGCGAGGAATATCCAGAACGCAAAGATTAAGTCAACTCTGACCAGGACTTGTAAAAACTCAGTCGTGGCGTGGCGCTACAAGACCGCTTTTCTTATAAAGCACCATCAAAATACTATCTCCAAAAAAACTGCGATGGCGTGGCTTTTGTTCGTTGCTTGTGCTTTTGTTAAATTCATGATGCATTCAAGTTACATTTAGTAATTTTTGTTTCAGAATAATCGGAAGAGTCTTTTGTATTAAATTTATTGTGTTAATATCCATCTCGTGATAGTGAGCAAAGTTTTTACATAGGAAGCATTAGCAGTTAATTGACAAACGTGGGAAGTAAGCTGCGGGAAGGACGATTAACGCAGTTTGCCACTGCTGCGTTAGCCTGCGGTACCGGCCAGAAAGACGGCCTGCGTTATAAACGCTGTGTATGAAGGGAAATATAACAGGATGGTCCAAAAAGATGAATTCACTGTATTATCGCTATAATTTCAAATCATGTGTTAACCCAGCCTTCCATCTTTCAGGTGAATCATAACTAGAGTTTGAATCAAGGAGCAAGATATTCCGTGTAAGAGATGATCAAGAGTGTAAATGTTTATTTGGCGACAAAATCAGTTGTCCAAACTCAAACCACAATTTCGGAGGGCTTTGCTGGAAGAAACGCTTCAGTCAGACTCGCAATAAAGTGACTGCTGGAAAATTTAGGGAGAGGAAAAGTGTGCAGGAACCATTAAAGCTCGCAATGGCTAGCAACGGTCGGTCAGGACAGAAAATTACATCGTCATTGTTGGACAATTATTCAAACTTGAAGAAGGATTGAAAATGCGTACTTATCGGGGAAATCGATTTCCTAGTAAATTGCTTTGTGAGCTCATTCGGCTGTTTCGCCATTGTGGTACTTCAAAACTTTAGTGTTGATAATTGCAATCAGAATCCTCGCAGAGTTATGAAAGCACAGATTGGCAGACAGATTCCTCGAATGTCCCTACTTCACTTGTCAAGAAATATGTATTTGTTTTTTTTTCGAAACTTAGTGACTAAACTAGGAAATCAAATTGACAAAAACCTCAGATTGATGAACCTTGACTTCTGTGTGACGTAGACCTACCATACGTCCCGGTTTAAACGTCTGTCCCGGTGTCCTGTCCCGGTTAGTAAAATGTCCCGGAATTTCACTTCAGTGAAATTTTCAAAATGAACTCCAGCCTGATGATGCATTGTTTTGAAATAATTCCGCTCAATGGCCATTTGTAAAATTGGGGGCTTATTGTTGCGTCAATAAGACAAAATTTAATCTCAGTACAATACTTTAAATGTGTTCTCAGACAATCTTAAAGCAAATAAATAAGGTATAAAATTTGCCAAGCTCAGGCCTTCGGCTGCTCGTCAGGTTATGTCATTCATGGGTTTGAATTTGTCCCGGGTTAAGCCTAAGAACTTATGGTAAGTCTTGTGTGACGTATCCGTTTTCCGATGCGTCCTAGGCCCACCACTTACATTTTGACATTATCACTCAATTTTCAAAGTAATCTTGAACTGTAGGCCACTCTGACGTACTTCCGTTTTTGTACCACAGGCCTCGAAAGGGATGACGCAAGGTCGCCGTCGTCTGCGATATCTGTTGTGGCGACTTGACCAGTGGTAGAACTGGCATGTGCACTTCGAAAGAGGTTTAGGTTGTCGCGTCCACAACATTTGCGAGTAAACCTTCACTGGCAAATAATCCTTGTTGCAGGAGACGACGAAGGAAGTTGCGTTGCATTCCACAGAGCAAGGTTCTGCGAAGTCATTTTCAGGAACAACGGTATGGATTGAGTGCACTTTTGTTCCAAAAACACTTTTAGCAATATAACAACAGCAACGCTCACCTTTGTAAATTTCGCAGTGCTTTCCTTGGTACGATGGGCGACAAGTACAAGTGTAGGTATCTCCCACAACCAAGCAAGTACCTCTGTTTCTGCATGGCTGGTTTAAAGAAATTGTCATTGTCACCAATCAGTCATTATGTGGTTGTGAAGTGAACATTTAGTCTGTGGTGCCACGGTCATGACGAAAACCGCCTTGGCTATTCTTCCGCTTAGGTTTCGCAGCATCTCATTTAAAGATGCTTGGCATACACCTCTCCAAGAAGGATATGCCCACATGATTAGTTCTAGTCGAACAAGACAATTCGTGGTTTTCTAAGCGCTTATTTATATTTTGTGATTCAAAAGAAAATAGTGCTGCGCTTAGTGGCCTTCTGACATTGGATCAAAATCGGGAAAGTTATCAAATAAATCACTCGCCAAGTCTGGCAAAGTATATAACAATGAAAGCAAAATTTGACAGACTTGCACAAATATTGAAGCAGAAAGTGGATGGAATACAAATCAAGGAAACTCTATATGATAGCGAAATAAATCAGTTTCATTAAAACAAGCCTCAGCTGAAACAATCCATCAGCATGCAAACTTATTTGTATTCAGACTTGAAATTCTTGAAGTGGGGCAGCAAATGAGAAAAGGAAATATTTTTATATTTGCAGTCTCAGAAAAACTCAGTGATGGGATGCGACAAACTACGATTGCTATTTATCTATAGAAGCAAAATGCAATTGAAGCTAAAATTTTGAAATCAGTAAATGTAAAGCATCTTACACCGAAATATTTAAAATGACAGCGAATTAAGCTATGAAGTGAGCATGAGACAGAAATAAGTTTTTGAGAAAATTCGTGATTGACTTAGATCACTTAAAATACCGTTAATAACTTAAAATAAGAAAAGGTTGCAAATTGTTCAAACAATAAAAATATTTCAAGTATGTTTTAAAAAATAAAAGATGTTACTACATATTACCAAACTGGTGTACACCGGTGTTTCAAATCACAAAATCGAATACCATATGACGCTCAACACAAAACCCCACATTTTTCCACAGATAAATAGAAATTAGTAAACATGAGCAAATGCGAAAAAATGTCATATTATAGACCAAGTAATGTTAGTGGCCAACATCATGCACCACAACAGTGATAGGGGCATTCCAAGGGGAAATGAAGCATTTGTCGGAAATCTACTACAATAGAAGAACTGACCGAATAAAGGCATGGGTTTGACTTTTCGCATCGTTTCCCAGTCCGTCCACTCGGACACGAGCAATAAAATCCAACCTGCGTGTCGTAACAACCTCCGCCATTGCATGGGTTGCTCAGTGTTGTGCATTCATTTTGAAGATCTAAGACAAAACAAGTGTACAATTTTACAACATTTTGCTAGAACCTAACATAAATAAGATTCACATAAGATTCAAGATTCACAATGTTGGGACCCCAAATCTCTGGACAAAAACGTTTAGCACTATGAATATAATGCATGCAGTTGACGTCATCATGTTCAATCATCCGTAGTATGATTATTATCAACAATCATGGTAATTCAGTTCACACAGTAAATCCGTAGGCTACACTGTGCTTATAGGTAATCCAATGATAATGTCTACTTTTCTTATTTAATCCTTGGCTTTATGCTTAGGGTTTTCAAAAGCAATTTAACCACGGAATTTTACAACTACATTATCTTTTATCACAAAATATTGAGGGAAAAAGACGTTGTGTCCTCCTTGTCCAAAGGTTTGGGGGACATGTCACCCCCGTCCCCTCTAAAACTAGTCCCTGCCTAAATGTCAGTACCAACCCTGCTCTAATGTCCCTCCCAAGACCTCATATGGACTGGGCTCAATCGCCTTCGTACATGTACACATGGAGTCTGGCTCTCTCAGCGGCCTGCAATTGTGGTCCTGAGGAACAATTTGCAGGTCATATGTCCTGGAGTGACCATACATCG
>JGI24021J15306_10010414_pt1 | contig 11531 bp, 7 predicted proteins | sample Ectturendosymbi1_FD_15306 | JGI IMG/M metagenome (IMG submission 15306)
TTCAGGATGTTGTTGTTTTTTGCGTTTTTCAGAGTATTTCCTGGTGATTTAGCATTTCAGTATAGCATCTGGATTCACCATCATTTCTCAAGTTGGGCCCCTTTCAGGGACATTTTAACATTTTTGATTGCCCTCGGAAAATATTTCATTTTTATGAAAAAAGAGGACATGTCTTCCAAAAAGAGAATGTATGGTAGCTCTACAAAATAATGCTACTCTTATGCGACCTGTGCAAATCTGAACGAGACAGACACAAAATCTAACAGTAACCAGTAGAGACATAACCTGATGCGTTCTATATACAGTACATGGCTTTCCCTTGGCCTTGCATTCAGTAGATTCAGATATCTGACCAGCCTTGGGAAACCTTTAAGTGTAACAGTTGTTTCATCATAGCACAATATTCAAGAGAAATACTCCCATCTGGCCGACCAACAACTAATATAGTGCCTACTCCACAAATATACTTTCGTTGCTAAAAACGACTAAGTGGCATGCACATGTTGCACATATGACTAAACATATAAACGTAGTGGGGGGCTTGGGACCGTTGGAGCCCTCTTAAATCTGGCACCGGGTGTAGTTAAGAGGGCAATTCCCTCAAAATTTCTAGCATATCTTGTCGTTTTGTGCTTTGTGAAGCGGTGTTCCAAAAAAAAATACTGTGCTCTCTTAAAGTCAAAGTATTTTCCACATCCAAAATATTGGGTTGGCTATGCCACTGACGGTGACCAACATCTGTTCTATGAAAGCAAAGTGCTGGTAAAATGCACATTGCAGTACTTTTCAGCACACTTTATGCATTTGTAGAATTTGCTGAAGCTCAGGAAACATACACCAGAGGCTTACAGATATGCCCCAAGTGTTTCAAGAAAGAACGGTCGATACTATATTCCAACAGAGCAGCCTGTTTTATAGGCCTGGTAAGTTTTACGCTGTAACTGTTGCACTGAAGCAACAGAACGTGGGTTCAAGACATACTATATTTCTTTTGATCTCTGTTGTGGTTGAAAAAAGTCATTTATTTTCTGGCAACTGCTCATGTCTTTTTCCACTACCATGCGAAGGAACTTTGCCAAATGATACAAAAACCGCTTTTGCCGAACGGTTGTTATTGAAAACGTCGTCGACGTTTCAGCTCACTATGCAGCTGGCGTTTTTGCACATGGTTTCTCACCTTTCATCGGTCATGATTCCGCACATTATCGTTGCTTCGCAAGTCGCTGTAAAACTGTAGAAAAGATTTGTTTTGGAACTAGAGCCTCGATTTTTCGAAGCGCAACGGTTTGGTTCTATCATGAAAGTACTAGTAATCCAATACCAGCTGTTAACTGTAAGGCGCGCAGCGGCTTGTGTCGTCGCTTCGTATAACCGCTTCAAGCTGTTCATCCAGTTACCATTATTTTTAATACGTGCAACTCTAGTTTCAAAGAGCGTGATTTACTCCCAACGCCGCCCGGCTTTCATAGTAAAACGTATAATCCAGCTCAAATCTGCTGACCAGCGTTTGGTTGGAATAACGTTTAGGCTTAAGTCCGGTTCACTTGCCCTAGCTCAGAGGTTCCCAACCTGGCGTACATGTACCCCTAGGAGTACGTTTGCCTATCTGAAGGGGTACATTTAAGGTTAGCCGTAGAAGGTAAAAACATATGTATATATTATTTATTTCGAAATATTTATACGTACTTTATATCAGAGAATATCGTTTTCGAAAGTCATTATATGCTTATTGCTCAATATATTTATGATTAGTCACAATAAAATATTTTGTCATACGAAATTATAGGGGAACACGCTCATCTGTCGAAATGCTGAAGGGTACATGGTCAGATAAAGGTTGGGAACCTCTACTCTAGCTCCCTTGTACTGTACTCAAATAAACTTTATGTCGCGAGTTGCTGCCGTGGCAATTTTATTACAACCATCTGTCAATGGTCTATTAGCTCGTTATTTTAAGCGAGAATTTCTGAATAATCGCTACCCCAGATGTTTCAACGGTTTGGAGCTTGAAGATACTGCAAAGTTTACATTTGCAGGATGAAAAGGACAAGGCCATTGAAGATTGTTGCCAAGGTACGCAGCAGGATCGAATATTGCCATAGCTTTGTTTGCGACTAATGTTTATACGCAAGTTGTCTGGATGTTCTTTGGCTATATCTACTTCATTTTCGTGCGCTTGTAGGTTTTCAATTTTATTTTTGCAGTTAGAGAATATGAAAGGCTAACGATTATATAAAAAGGAGTTTGGTCAGATAGTAAATACAAATTCATTAGAAATTGTGCGCGCAAAACGAGGTTGTCAAGCGTGCTTCGACATCTGCTTACAAAACGAAACTATGTGAGCTTGTTCGAATTTCTTGTTTGTTCTGGGCGAGCTTGACCTCGATATAGTCAATGACAGCAAGAATTTTTGTGTGCATTGTTCGCTCGATATTTTCTTCATAGCTTTTCTCAAGTTGTTTGCACACTGTGCATTTGGTAACTATGTTGCTGCGAATGCTGCAAAGTCCGCCAAGTGCTGTTCGTAAGCAAATCACATCATTCGTTTGTGACAGAAGTTCGTTGGGAAGAGCTCCATGGATTAGAAATTTTTACTGTTAAAGCGAACTTATATTAAACTTGCATTTTAAAGGGAAATTCCCTGAGAATTCAAGTTGTAGTTGCGTTTTTTGCACAGTTGTTTTCGTTCCGAGTCCAACAAAATCGGGCTGCCCTAATTCTGGATCAGTGGTTTCATTAAATTGTTACCCTCATACCATGACTCCCGAGCATTTTACCAGACAACACTTCAAAACCGCTTGGCAAGCTTTTATAGTAGGACAAGTTTAAATTGCGAAAAGTAGAGTTACGACTACATGTGGCGGAATGCACGGAAGTGATTTCGCTGTATTTGGGCCGCGTGCTATTAGTATTACAAGTGTTCTTTGTTGAAATTGCGAAAAGTGATCGTTAAGCGTAAACAAGCTTCAGGATGTTCTCTTCAACAACTCCTTGATTGAGGTAAACGTTAATTTTTGCTGCAAATATTACTTTATTGTATAAATCCACGATAGCTTTACCGTTTGCACCCGTTGCGCGCGCAAGTTGTTGACTTTCGTGATATCCACGTTTTAAGTTTTCTCGATATTAGCTTGTTCAATTGATCCCCTTCAGTGGTGGGTGAATTAGAATTTGTATCAGCGCATAATCAAAGCAAGGTATAATTTGCTTTCAGCGCACTTGTCTGACACAGACATCGCGCATGAAAGGCTGAGGTGCAACCTGCCCCGTTTTGTGCATTAGAGCAGGGGTGTGCAGACCGCGGGCCACAAGTGGCCCTGGAACTGAAGTTTTGTGGCCCTCAGAAACGTCCAGATTTTAAATAGAGTGTGACCCGCATGCCAAAAACCTAAAATTATAGTTATAGAAAAACGTTCCATGGGTGGCCAGCGAGTTGTCTAACCCGCAGAGCTTGACACATGCAGCTGTGGACCGTGGACCAATGTGGTTATGCGCATTTGCCCCGGCAGTGCCGCATGGTTGCACACCTCTGCATTAGAGTACTCGTCATTATTATGCGCAATCAGAATTGCAAGTCGGGCCGGGCGCGGGCTAAAATTTGTCAAATGTTTCGGGCCGATTTCGGACCTGCATACAGACTTTTTCGCAAAGACGGACACTTGTCGCCAGTTACTGTTGAGGCAATCAAAATTGATTAAATATTCAATAAAAATGATTGATTGTGAACTATTTAGTCATGTTTTACTTTGCTACGCCAACAATACCGCGTAGTCTTGACTCACCCGATAAATTTGGCTTTCGGGCCTAAATCGTGCTTCAAAAATAAATGTCGGGCTCGGGCTTCAAAATGAGCCCCGTTTACCACTCTGTGCTCGATCCTTGGTGTGTTCATAAGATGCAAGGGCAAACGGAGACGCGGTCTTATCCACCTTTATAAAAATTTCAGTGCGCCTCGAGACTGCTTAAAATTGTGGTTGGTAAAATTGCAAAGTGGTCGTATCCTTTTTACCGTCAGAGTAGTTGTTTAACAAACGATGCGTGCCAGGCTACAGCCTGTGTAACCTCTCTGCATCACCTTGTGCAAATATTTCTCGTTGCTTAGTGCTCGCTATATATCAGGTACTGACTCTCATTCCGCCAATCAGCACGGGCCTGCGCATTCGAACGTGGGCTGTCGCGCTGTTCAGTTCATTGACGTCACTGGTGCCACGCCCAGTGATTTTACACTAGATCTAGTGAGTTTTAGACTGACCTAGTGACTTTCACTGGAATCTAGTGATTTTTTGCAAAGTACGTTTTTGAAAAAGATCGGTTGTCTTTTTTCTAACTTTTCAACTTTTTAACGCTTTTTTTAGGTTTTTATAGCCTTTTTTAATCCGTAAACAATTGAATATTTGAATTGTTGTTTGAAGATTTACTCCAACATAACATAACGAACAAGTGTTTTTAATTTCCTCTTTTCCTCGCTGTTTTCACTTCCGTGGTGTTTGTTGCTGCATTACTGGCCAGGACTGACCTGTAGATTCACTTCTTTGCAGGAACACTGCAGCGGAAATAATGAAATGTTACGTTGATTGCTCTAAAATACGCTTGTCAGTGGTGTTGTTTTCTGCTCATGAGAAAAGCCTGAAGGTTGTTAGTATGAGATTTTCTAGGCTTCAGCATGATCTGTTTTACCAGAGTTGCCAATGATGTAAAGGTCTTTGGGCAATAAAGCAAACAACTAAATCATTTCAAGCAAAACAGCGAATTTCAACGCAAAAAATTTAAATCTAGTGATTTTTTTTCAGATGTAGTCAATTTTTTTTGGTATCTAGTGATTTTCATAGAGAAGCCTGCAGCAGCACTGAGTGACGTTCTTCTCACCGCAGTGCTGCGATACGTACCGTGGAGAGTTGTTTTTTTCAAAATATTGATGTGCAGGAGTGCATGTTTATTTTTAAATTTCTTTGATTCTTTCTGCAAACAATACTTCGAAATTTGTTGATTAGCAACGTTCTGCTTCATAAGTCAGCTTGTAAGTTGTTTTTGGCTCCAAAAGACAGACGTTTTTCCCCATATTTTCGGAATTGTGACAACTCGCTTGCGTTTTGCTCAGCCATCGAATTGAATCCCACCTATGTCCGTGCTTTGCTGAGGCGAGCTCAACTTTACGAAGACACGGATAAGTTGGACGAAGCTCTTCAAGATTTCAAGCAGGTGCTTGAAATGGACCCATCCATACATAAAGCGCGTGAATCGTGCATGGTATGTGGAAAATAGTTTTACACTTTTTGATACAAAATATTTGAAATGGCTTAGCATTAATAAAAGCTGCTGTTTGCATTTTAAGCAGTGCAGGAGATTTTTTTATTCAGCATTCACCTTCAACCGCATAGTCTCGCACAGGGTTTTTTCAAGGTTTGATCTTGGTGGCCGTTAGGACATTTTGAGTGACCGGAACACTTTCATCTGAATGCCGAGATGGTCGTGAAGCGAGGTTCTAGTGTATTTTGGTGGTGGTTCTGCAGAGAGGTTCTACTGTGTTTTGAGAGACAGTTTCAGTCCCTCAAAACGCTTTGCAAAAACCCTGGTCTTGCAAGTCACCGGTTAGTTATTAAGAAATTACAGGCAGTCAAGCGCGTTCTTGGTGAAAGCATCTCCAGGAAATGTTAGTGGCCCGACGTTTTGCGGAAGAGCTTGACTGACCTTGTTTATGTTTGCGTGAATGTCGTTCCTCGCTTGTGTTCATGCGACGATGTATGCCAAAACTTTTGTCCTGCACTCTTTTGTGTGTATTGTAAAATTCCATTGAAAATCAACATCGATGAGCAGATTGTTAGAAAGTCATTAAAAACAGTTTGATACTATTTTCCCTTGACTTGATGCAGTTAAAGCGGATTAGTGAAACGTTTTCATTAACGTTGCGTCAATTCGGTGACCTTTACCAGGGTCGGGTAAATTTGACTTCTTGGCTCTCAAACGCTTTTCACCTGGTAACATCGGTTTCTTTATTCATTTCTGGCCCCTCATGCTTCCACTGTTTGACCTAAAATTTCCTATTTAACTAATTACTGGCAGCTAATAACCTAAAACAGTTAATTTTCAAAGGTTACTTTTTCACAATAAAAAAATCAGTTGAAATTCATTCATACTCGTTTTCTGTGCTCCTTTCGGAGTGTCACGAGTGGTCTCTGGCGCCCATCTCCACTTGCTTGCGCCGTGGACCTCGCAGCTATACTTTTGTAGTGTCAACGCTGAGCACGAGACTGGACAGGCCACAAGTACTGTTATTCAAGTCTTCTATATCAGGGCTTCGCGAAAAAAATTGGCTTGACAAACCAGATAAATGTTTTTGTAAACTAATGGGACGTTTGCATGTATCATTGACATCTAGACTAGACTATCCATCAAGGGGTCGAATAGAAAAAGCTTAAATAGGTTAAAATGGGTCGCAGAACAAAAAAGTGTGAGAAGCCCTGTTCTATATAACCCGACCAGGAATCGAATCCAGCCCAGCAGCTTTGCGTGTACTCAACCAACTGTACCGCTTGGCCGTTTTTTTTAAATTCAGCGTAGTATTAAATGTTCTTACAGAAATTGTCTAAAAATTCCTGCAGCAACATTTACCTGGTTACTTCAAACTCGATTCGGGCATTAGTGCAGTGTAATATATTCTAGTTTTTTAACTTTCGTAGAAAATATTAGACCATGGATCAAATGTAGCGATTCTTCGGTGGAGAAGGGTAAGGCCATGGCTTTACCATCTACTTTCTTAATGTGTGTTGCTTTTCTTGTCCAGGAATAAGTTCGAGCGAAAAACATTGTGAAATAGTTGATTTTTCCTCTGGGTTGTGTGGTTTTTGAACACTAACTGGAACTGCGCTAGATTTATCAAAACGGCCCCTAAGTAGCAGCTCCGTTTGCTTCGTTTTTTTCATGGACAGTTTCGTCTGTCCCTTATATCCGTTTTTCTTTTTTGCAGAAGCTCCCAGAAAAAATCAACGAACGAAACGAGAAATTAAAATCGGAAATGTTAGGTAAGTAACAATTACTTGTTTGTGAATTATTGTGGCTCACAACATGGGATACTTGCTCTTGTGCGTGTAATTTTTAAAAGCGCTGTGGCCCGCAAGAATCCGACTGTGATCAAACAATCACCTTATGATCAAATAACCACCTTATGCCGGGTTCAAACCAGGGCTGTGGAGCCACAGCCCAAGCTATTTTGGATGGCTGGAGCCGGAGCCTGAAATTTGGGTTCCGGTTCCACAGACGTAGTTTGTGAGGCAAGCGAGTTTTACAAATAATACAATGGTTTTTAGTTTTCGGTGGACCAATCGTCTTGGAGCCGCAGACAAACACTTCAATGTTGGAGCCGCAGCCAAAAAAATTAGATGCCCGGAGCCTGAAATTTGAGTTCCGGCTCCACAGCCCTGGTTCAAACTCCGTGTCAGTGCAAAAACAATTCCCAAATGATGTCGAAAGTCTACAAAGCTTGATTAACTCAAACGATATTTTCCTCAAAAACTTAAGCGTGTCAAAATTTCTTAGCAAATGCGCCAAAATGTTGTGCGGCGATATCAAGAAACAGACTAAGTTCTGTGCAGGGGAGTTCGCGGTCAGTTGCGTTTACATGACGTGCGAGACGATATCACTGATTTGCGCGGCCTCGCGAATGCCGTGGCAGCGGTACGAAAGCAAATGAGGTGGTTATGATTCGAACCATTTCGACTTCATTTCGTTTCTTTTAGATGATACTTGCACCGCACTGTCACTGATGCGCGACCCTTCCTCAAGCCTTTAATGAAACAAGCGATCTAAAATCATTATGGCAAACGTTCATCTTTGGCCCTGCACCTCTTAATGGGAAAATATAAATCCCCTGCTTCAGACAAGCCCTTCTAGCTTTTTGACAAATGCACACACAACGCTATAGAAAGCTACCAAAAGTAATTTGCCTCGTTTTCATTGAATCCATCTTATGTCGTCCTCCATTCAGTTTCTTTTCGTCAGTAACCTATGCTCTGTGTAGGTAAACTGAAAGAAGTTGGCAATCTTGTTTTGCGACCGTTTGGTTTATCTACGGACAACTTCCAAGTGCAGCAAAACCCGGACAGCGGTTCATACAACATACAGTTTGTGCAAGATCCTCAGCCTAGATAGCATCTGCTTCCAGCTTGGCGCAGGCCAATGTCGTGCAATGAAGGTTACCAGAGACGAAGGAAATTGTCATGCAGCAACCACGTCTTGGCGAAATTTTTATTTTCTTCTCTATCTCACCGCATGCTCGAAGAAAGAGCGTTTTTTTTCGTATGAAATTTTTCTTTTTCCAGTGCAGATGCAGTCCCGTCGCCACGGGGGTCTTTGGTGGGCTTAGCCCTCCAAAACAAAGCTCCAAGCCCCCCCAAATTGAAACATGAAACGCTATAAATCAGTGGAGTTTTTGTCAATTTTTAGAATGTCAAGTCCCCCCGTACAAATGCAAAGCCCCCTTATTGCAAACTTTCTGGCGACGGTTCTGTGCAGATGCCTCAGTTACAAAAATATTACGGGCTAACTGGAACTTCGTTTGATTCCGACTCAAAAGTGATGATGGGGTGTCTTCGAAAGTTGCATGCCCTCGACAATAGCCCTAAACGCCTCCNTGTGTAACCATGAGACCCGTGTTCATCGATGCAGATCCGAAATTTGAGNCACCTCACGAAGGCCAGCTACGTCTGTTGTATGCTGTATGTCAGACTTCCAGTCATACGTTTCGATNGGAGATTTTCACTCGCGCGTGAACTGTTTTCGTCGACTTTCGCGACGAGCACAACCGAAAAGTAGGTCTGTTTCATGTTGTTCGTATATTTCGCTTTCAAACTTTGCAGATCGTACTTTTGTGACAGGTAACAGAGATCGCCTGCCAGAAGTTTGGAATTGGTTTTGCCTGTGCTTGTACGCAATCAGTTGCACTTGGTGACATTTCATCACGCAACATTTACCCATTGACATTTAATCACTAGATAGTTAATCACGCAGACAATTAATCTCTCATATGGTTTGGTGACATTTCATCACTGGATAATTTTTTTAAATGGTGTTATTTGCATCTGCATATCTTTTTCAATTCCTTTCACAAAAGTCCATAATTGTAGGAAGATGGCGTCCAAAAAGTGGCTGCGTTCCGTAATGCCAACCTTCGATAGAGTTCGTTCTTCCAATCCCTTCAGACGCAGATTCGAAATGATTCCATTTTTCTACTGGAAAGTGGAAAGATGGCAGAACCCTAGCGTTCCTTGCGTCCTGGCCGTCGTCGGTCTCGAATACATGAATGTTCAAAATGCGCCGAAAGCTCAGGCATGTCAGCTAGTATCAAAAAAAGCTTCAGTAAAGTCGGATGAAGGAACCATGACTAAAGCAGCGAATAGCCAATCATGACTGTCGTTCTTTTCGTTGCTGACATGCCAGGCCACCTAAAACCAGTGGATTAAGAGTTTGAATAATTGTGCGTGTTGATCTGTCCAGTGATAATGTGTCTAAGTGATTAAATGTCTGTATACCGTCCATTCAAGTAGCGTGGACTTCGCAGCGAAGATCTCCGGACGCACTCCTGGTCCTAGTAAGCATTCTCGAGAGACATTTGTGTCACTGCAGAAGAAAATAATAGGCCTAACTCCTGAAAAATTAACTGGGGTTTGCCACAACCAAATTGGGAGACAGTGACGTATAGTCGAGCCAGTAACCTTCGAGCTTTCGATTTTGTCATAGTCGAGGCCTGAAAGGTCAAGACCGAGGCCTGAAAGGTCAAGACCGAGACCTGAACATTCCCCTGCTGGTAATTGAAAGCTGACTCCATGAATAACACTGCAATAAAATATCTGACAAATTGCCAAAATTATCCGAAATTGGCGCAAACACTGCAAACGTTCATCGACCCTTTCTTGAAAGGGAGTTGCAAGCACAAAACTGTTGCCCAATTACGTACATATTCCATGCTGAAAAGCATGCACATTGAAAAAGATTGTGGCATTTAAGACTTTCTGCGCATTTTTCAGTTGGAAAATTGTCGGTTAACCACGAGGACCTTGGAGGTGCTTGCCATGTTGCAACTGATTGAAGCGGAAGACTTGGCAATTGTCTCAATCGTAAAAAACACGATCGAACCCTTCTGCGCAAAGGCGGAACGTAGGCAACGTGGGTATTGCCCTTTCGAAACGGAGACGGATGTGCCTTTTCATAAGAGTATCGTATATGTCACTCAGGGGTCCGCAAATACATTTTCGAGCGACCCCAAAAATAGTTCTTAATTCTCACAATCCAAATCTTTCGCGAACATATAATTTTGTGGAAAATGCTTCATAATTAAATATCAATTTTAAGACTACTATTGACAGTAGCAATTTCATTGCACAAAATTGTATGAAACTTAGTACAAAAAACAGTAAATGATTGCATTTATTCTATCTAATGAGAATGTCAAATTTGAAATGAAAATTTTAATTATTTCGCGACCCACTATTTGCCGACCGTTGTCATAGGTGGTTTCAAGGTTTATCTGGGTTGACCTAAAACAAATTTATTGCAGCTATTCGTGCATGCAGAAGATTAATGATTTTCTATAATTCCTGTTGTTGTTTTTACGGTCAACATTGTTGCGGAACCGAAACAAGCGTAATTGATAACGATTTTTTTGTTTTTTATAAATTTCCATTGCCCTCAGCAACTCTTATTTCCTCCCTACCGCTGCTCCGGCGTCCCTGCAGGAGGTGATGCTCCCGTGTTACGGCTTCTTTAGTGTTCAAGTATATTATTTTGAGAATGCGGAAAAAAGGCATTTTCACGTTATTAATTTCAGCCAGTCTAAGGAGTGTTTTTAGCGCGGTGGCGTGGTAAAATTGGGTAAAGTGGCAGATCCAGCAGCAAAAGCTGATGTAAATCCTGCAATTTGCTGCCCAGGTATTTCTTCGCTTAGCGCTCTAGTCTAGCTGATGAAGTAACATAATTCACTACAGTCATTTTTATTTCAATACTTGATTGTCTAAGCCAGGGGTGGCCAAACCTGCTCTATGTATGAGCCGCATATCGTAAAACCCAAGTTACAAAGAGCCGCAACCTAAAAATCTAAAAACACGAATTTATTTGCAATCTACGCTTCTGTGACATCACAATTCTTTTTGGAACGACTTGCAAAAGTAATACTGTACGGGCACGGCACGCTAGCTACCACAGTTACAGTGCCATTTTTTAATATTTCTATGCTTCGCAGTAGAAGTAAAAAATTAAAAACAAATATATAAATTTTCGGAAAGCTTAAAGAGCCTCGTACAAAGGCTTGAAGAGCCGCAGTTTGGCCACTCCTGGTCTAAGCAATAGGTTGATTGTCTGCAAAAATGCATGAATAAACCATGCCACTGTTTATGGGCGTCGGAAGGGGAGGGCAGGGGGGCATTGGCCCCCTGGATTTTGAAATTATTAGCAAAAAAGGTTGTGTTTTCAATTTCGAGGGGTAAAAACCAAATTTCACCACTTTTGGCCCCCCCCCTGGAAAAAAACCTTCCGACGCCCAT
>JGI24021J15306_10010416_pt1 | contig 11531 bp, 8 predicted proteins | sample Ectturendosymbi1_FD_15306 | JGI IMG/M metagenome (IMG submission 15306)
CACGCGTATATATTTTTGTTCTTCATGCACATCCAGTTCGTGGTGAATCACACAATCAACGCAACACCACCAGAGAGGTTTTAACAACATCCCCTCCTTTTTACAACGAACCACACCGATCACACGTTCTTTGTGTGAAGGCTGAACTCAGCACGACCTCCACATCCTGGTCACAGCACCATTTTGTTGCAATCGGAAGTCCCAAGCAGCATGTGCGCAAAGCTTCACACCGCGGCAGCAAGCAACAATAGAGATCATGCGTCGCAATCTCTCTTATTATTGCTTGCTTGCGCCATGCATATATTTTTGTTCTTCGCGCACATCCCATTCGTGGTGAATCACACAATCAATGCAACACCACCGGAGAGGTTGCAACACTGTGACATCGCAAGTTTTCCAAAGCATGTTTCTCCATTTTCCTCTATTTTGTGTTCTTTGCTCTTGTCTTCCTTTTATTCTTGCTAGTTAGTCATTATTGTGTAACTTCTATGAATCACTTGGTCACATTCCATTTAACTTTTTGTGCTTTTTCGATACTGTAAGTCAGTTATTAATGATTGCAGTTGTTAACAGATGTATTCAAGTTTATAATATATTGTGTCCATACTAACCTCAGCTGTTTCTAGTATATTCAAAACCGGGTTATACTGCAAACCTGTTATTTTTCGGTCATAGACCAAAATGTTTTTGAAGTGACTGAAAACAATTAAGTCATTTCAGTCAGAATGTTTAAAAATATAGGTGCTGTTATGCCGAGTTTTAATACAACTGTGAGACAAATGATTAAAATGTCTCAGCGAAAAAATGACCGAAATGTTTCAACTAAAAAAAAACAGCTGCAAACAAAACCAGAAGTGTTTTGTGTGGTGGTTATGGTGAGCAAGTGAAAAATTTAAAGATAAGAGACTAATTTTTTTTTAAGACAAGACATCTTGAAAATGTTTAGTAAAAATGCTAACCTTTTGATAGTGAAATGATTCTTCGATTATGACTGCAATGTGCAAATCATATCCAAAATTCTGTTAAGTTCAGTTAAATGTTCTTTGATTGGCTTAGATTTTTAATATGAAAAATAAACGTGAGATAAAAGTAATAAAATATAGTTGTAGTTAGCTCAGAATTATAAGCTGAGGGTTTAATTTAAAAACTTCATAATAGTCCAATGTATAAAGGCAATGATATTAAAATTCATCTATTAAATAGATCTTTTGCAGTAGGTGAATTATTCACAGAATCTTGTGGTTAACACCTTCAGTGCGGTGTGAATTCTGCTCAATTATTCAATGGATGTGAAATAGTTTTTGGGTTGTTTTTACCCAACAGCTAGACTCTACATTGAATAACACAAGGTGCTTGTCTGATGGACCTCAAATTTTCAAGTAAGATTGATTGTGACAAGAACATTCGTGTAAAATTTGGTTGCAAAAGACCAAGCATGAAAAAAGTTATTCGATCCTACTTAACAACTTACTGATCAATGTAAAATTCTTAGGTAAGCTAAGCGCATTGCTAGTGACGTGGGGCAGCAGCAGTCTGATGCGCTGGGAACAGAGTCTGGTTGCTCCATTCAAAAATTAATAACTCGCAAAGTTCGTCATAGATTACACTCAAATTTTCACAAAAAATGTATAACGAGTAGGAGAACATTTTTGTACATTTTGGTTACAAACAATTTAGTTTTGAAAAAGTTATGGTGGTTTGTACAGAACAGTTGCCCAACCTTGCTGAATGGATAAAGTTTTATAGCCCACACATGTCTGTAGTTATGACTGAAAGTACCTAACACCGAAGTTTTTCGTTGTATTAGGTATGAAGATCATATGTGGAAATTTTCTTTGCGCAAACACAAAAAAGTTATCCTCATACATGCAACAACTGTCAGGATCTAAGTCAGGCGTGTACAACCTTTTGCTATTGCCGGCCGCATCACTTTTATTTATATGAAGTACGGCCGCCAATGAGTTTGAGTTATATTTATGAGCTACGTTCAATTAAAGAATAGGTTACTGCCAAGTGCCAACCAACACAGAACACATTCAAACATAAATTGCGCATTCATTCTATAACTCTTTGTGACATCACCATTAAGATTTTTATGCATCATGTCGACTGATTTTCTTGCCTGTGTTTGTTTTGCTTCAACATACGCCAACACTGCTGCTAAATCTTATATTTAAAATTACATGTGGACGTCCGCAAAGTTCATTATCAAAGGCCGCATGCGGCTGTACAGCCGCAGGTTGTGCACCGTTGATCTAAGTGTTTTACAAAAAGTGTTGTAACTTAAGCCTAGCAAAAAATATCTGAATAGCAAATTGCATAACTAAAAAAGTTATTGCTCATCTTACCTGAAATTTTAAAAGGTAATGTAGGTAGATATGGAGAACATTATTGTAAATTTTCATTGCCAACAAGTGAGTAAAAAAACGTTGTTGTGTTTTATGAAACAAATGTTCAGACACTATGATCTTATCAAAATATACATTTTGTTTACTAAGTAGGTACCATTAGCTCTGATTCAAATTAAGGCTACGTTGTCTCTGTCATTTATTTGCAGATTTGTTCATTTCAGATAGCAAATTACAAAAGCAAGAATTTTATGTTTTTAGCAGTCTTGCTGCTTTTACAAATTCTTTCCTACATGTTCTTATAGCTCACACAGGATTTCTTTTCTGTCGGATTTTTCTTTTCCTCTTCGTCTAAAACCTTGCGGTCCATGACAGTTAAACGTCATAGCCATTTGTGCCTGACAAGAGTAATCTCTTCACAATTTTGCCATTAATTCCGCAACTCATACATTGGACCGCGACAGCACGTCTTGCGATCGGCACAACCTTCACCATGGAAACCTTTATCAATCTCACCTAATTTATGGGGCACCTGACTAGATACCTCTGTTTTTTCAGTGCCCTGGCATTTTTGCTGTTTTACAGAATACATCTAGCACAATTAATTCAGTACCGCCAAATCTATCTATCTATCAAATTCAGTACCGCCAAATCTATCTATCTATCTATCACACCTTCTGTGGCAGTTATTAGAATATTGTGCAACTTTTGTGATTTAATGTTTTGTATGTTCAGGTTCATTTCTTACAACAACCAGTATTGTTAACATTTGCTTTGTCTGATAGAGTGAATTTCTGCCTTCAAATAAAAGTGTTTTTTTTACTTGAATTAAGGTAAGCTTTCTGTTCAACTACTTGAATTTACTGTATGTTTTTGGGTTGATAGGTTTGTTGCTTNTGAGTTTAATGCAACTCAGATACAGTGNTTCGCAGACCTGCTCATGTTGTTCAGTTTTATATGCACCTTTTCATGGAAAAAGAAAACATGTAAACAGAAGAGACAACAATTATCTAAGCAAGCAAAGTGTAACAATTTTCAAAGATGTCTATGTAACGTCCACAACTCCGTCTCAAAACGAAAAAGCGAATGTTTTGATGATTTTTAAAACCAAAAAGATAAATTTTTGGTGATTTTTTGACATCTCTGTCTAGTTCTGAGGCAGAAATTAGGCTGAAAGAGCAATAATTAGCTTTAAATATTTTATGGCTAGAACTGTTGTTATACACTGCAATACTGATTTGTTCAGTTCCAACATGCTGCCAGTTAAGGCAAAACAAATGTAATTTTATGGTAACGATGTTGGCTAGATTTTTGTGAATTATTTCCATGTCTCACCCCTTTGTCAAAATTCACTATGTATTGATGTAACGATGCTCATGTATTGTATTGGACAAATTCTGCCAATATGCATATACAGTATCAGCAATATTTGCTTGTGCAAGCCAATATGCTAGTATTTTGCACAGAATATTCTGAAGCTTAAGTTGTTACCCCATTGCTGATTTACTACTAAACTTAACTTAAAATTAGTACATTTGATCAGAAAATGTGTACTGTGGAATACTGCGAACATTTATATGTATTTCTTCAGTTAAGGGCTGTTCCCACTCTGCTGTTAGTTGGTTTAATGCAAAAATATTGATGTTGGCCCAAATAATCTTATTGGTTGAGCTCCACTTGCAAGAATATACACCAGACATACTGAGCCTGTACTGTCAGATCTCATAGTGCATTGTTCTTAGCTCCTGTGCTATAAGTTGCTCCGTGTTAGCTAATTGCTTCAACACTACACTCAAACAAAAAAAGATTTACCTAGTTTAATTTGCAAGTTATGAAGTTTTTAGTGAATCAGTTACATGAAGACATGATGCAACTCAACTCTTTTGTGCTCGCGTACATAAATCTTCTATTGACAAACCTGGGCTGGTTCTCGGTAGGCGTAAATACATTTTTACTGAAAATCATGTTTTGGCATTAATTGTAATGTTTTTCACCTGGACACAGTCTAAAATAATTGTCCTAGACCAATTTTTAAAATCAATAGGTCTTGGAATGAGATTCCCAAAGTCTCTGTGATTCAAAGGCTGTTTGCAAGCATGTATTTTGAGTTGGTCCACTGAGGCGGGACCAGGATCCTGCAGCAGAGACTGTGATTTTGTGTGATGGAAGTGCTGTGATATGCTGCCAAATGCCAGAAAAGCATGAAAGATCATTTTGCAAATGTTTATGTAAGTAGATCTAGGCATGTTGGTAAAGTTTAATTCATAAATACCAGGGTTAGCTGCTTTTATAATATCAAAAATGNTTCCAATGAAGTGAAATTTTCTTTTTTACTTAAATCTCACNTTGAGCTGGGGTCATTCAAACATGCTGTGTGACCTCATTGGTCAGTTTCCATTTAACACATGTGACATTACCTATCCATATGACCTACCCATATAAAAAGAAGTAAATAGAGCTCCTGAATCAAATTCCTCCTCAATGAGGAGATTTTTGCTGGAAGGTGATGAGAAAAAATTCCAATGATCTATTTGTGTTATTCTTAGATTTACGAAGTATGCATGAAATAAATGTTGGAAGTATATGATGACACGTTTATTTACCATTCTTCCTATAATGCAGCGGACCTCATGCTGTAGTACTAATGGGAGGTAGATCTCACGCTACAGTAGCACCCAATAACCTTATCATGTAAAGAAGGCAAATATATAGCAATGGTTACCACTTGGCCTGGTAAAAAAAACGCCTGCTATGCATCTGTCAGCTGCAGTTGCCTCAAATGGTCACAAAATTCAACAACACTTTTGAGTCACTGCCATCGCAGTTGAAATGTTGATCCATGTAGCCTGGTATTTTTGTTGATTTTACCATATATACTTGTAGATGTGCATGGTGCTAGAGCAAAAATGTTAAGCTTTAAATCTAGTCCTACAACTGTTGCTGTTTTGACACCTTTCCTTAGATTCGTTTGAATATGCTTCCCCTTAAAGCAGGCCTGCACAAATAAGTAAACTCGAAGGGCCAAATTATCAACATAAATTCGCAGTGAACCACAGAAGTCTATTTCATTACGATGTAGAGATTCTGTTGTAGTACGGAAGAAATTATAGAACAACAATTACTTGAGGTCAAGCTTATGTAGGATTTTCTGCAATTGAGAAAGCTCTCACAGGCCACAAGAAAAATGTTTGTGGGCTCTATGTTGTGTAGGCCTGCTGCCTTAAAGTTCTAAGTACAAATTACTTCTCTTATCATTGTGCCCCAATTGGTTGAATGAAGTATGCAGTTCATTTAGCTTCAGAAATAATATGTGAAAAAGAATGGCATTGCTTAGCAAGTGTCTTGTGAGTTAAAAGTATTCGGAATTGTTCAGCCTTGCATAAAAATATGAAGTTGAAAATCTCAAAATGACCTCATGTTGGTTTCTGGTGCAACAAAATTAAGAAGTTGCTTGACTTCCTTACTCAGATTGCTTTTAACTTATTATCTGCAAGCCAGAAGCTGCATATCTGGATTGCTACCTAATACTGAAAACATATTGCAGTCTATTGCTTTGATGTTATAACTAAGTACTGTGTATTGGTGTGAAGCCCAATCAATTTTCCTGACAGTAGATGACAACAGGTTACAAAAATATCTGTAGTTTTTTAAACCAAACAAAGAAAACTTTTTTGACAATTCATTACATCTAAACACTACCAACTAAGAAAAATTTTGCACGTCAAGAGAGTACTTACAAACATGTATATGCATTTCAGTTCCCTTTGCCTGGGACTTAAAACAGCAGCCAGGATGTTATTACATATCACCTTGTTGGCTTCAAATTTCTCTGAAGTCCATGCATTTCTCAAATAGTTTTGAAATTTGGTTTGTACCAAAAACATTGGAAGGGGTGTAGTCACTGTATGATCACTGGTGACTNCACTAATNCCACCAACCTTTGATTGTTAGAACTTATCACTACCGTAAATCTATTTTGCAGAAAATCATTCAAAGTTTGTAANATTCATCACTATCAACAGTAGTGGTTGCATTCGCAAGCCGTGCTGTTCCAGAACCTCATGGGACAACCANTGTTTTTGTTATTTGTAGATATGGAAGGTCAGAGCCAATCAACGCAGGCACAATTGTGTAGAAATGGTTGTGGTTTCTTCGGCAATCCAAAAACTGATGGAATGTGTTCAAAATGTTATAAAGACAGTGTTCAAAAGAAGAACAATTCTGGACGTAAATCGCCAGGTGACATATTTCTATGCAAACAAATGCTTTTGCTTTGATCCTCCGGTCACTGCTGGTGAACATACTTGTGTTGTCTCTGGCATACTTTGGTCAGTTGTTCTGTTACTGACAGCCAAACCTTTATCACTAATGATGATACTTCCAAGAATTTTAAATTTTACAGTTTTGACACTCCAATAAGGTAGCAAACCTAACACAAATATGATTTCAGCATCAATGATTGTAGTGAATCCATTGCATGTAGTGAATGTAATGAAAGTAATGTTAGAGACTTTGGAAATAACTGTTATAATTCTGATAAATTTAAAGAAAACACTAGTTTCAGGCAAGTTCTGTTATGTTTCATTTGACCTTGATCTTTGCTGGAAATATATTGTATGCAAAACACTTGAAATAGTTTCTCTCAAATCATTAATTTAACTTCACAAAACTTTCGAAGTTTTACAATGTAACTATCCAATCCACTAATTAAACCATGCATAGAGACAACTTCATAGAAAGTAGTAAGTCAAATAATTATTCGATTCTGGATAAATGGAAATGTTTGTGTATGATCGGTAAGTTCATGCTTTAAACTGCACTGAGTTAGCTTTTGGGGAAAATGATTTTATTGACCAGCAGTTACTTGTCACAAAACAATGGTGTCATAATGTCACTGCATTGACAAGAGGTGGAATAACTTCCAAAACACCCTTATGCAAAACACCCAAAAACGTCATTATCACTTCTGAGTTGATTTTTTTCTAATTTCTAGCATTTTTCCGATCTGTTCTGGTTGTTTCTTATCTGCAAATACAACAAATGTAAACCTTGTCGGAAGATAGAAGTTTTACTAAGCCATTTGTTTGCGATATTCAAAGTCTCAAGACAATAGGCTGTGACTCAGGCTTGCAAAAATGGGTCTCGAGACCAAGTCCCAAGACTCCCTCGTAGGTTTTACAGTTGTTATCCTGCATGACTAGGCTGCTATGTAGAAGTTAGCATTAAGTTTAACATATTTTAGCCACAAATCTGTTTGTAATGGACGTTTTTCCACTATTTTTAGTAAAGCTGCTGGTGATCTGCTTCCATGTAATTGGAATGCTTCCTGCAGTCAGTCAGTGACTGTAAATTTCATGCGTTTCCTGGCATCAGAAACGTGAAAAAAAATTTTTGACAAAAGCTCCTTTAACATGGGAAAATACCAGATTATTATTTTCTCTTTGGGTTGGTGCTTGTCAAACTGATCGAAATGCAAGATGTATGGAAGCACGCATTCTTATTTGTGACAACAGTAAAGTTCGTTGTAGTAGTCCAGATATGTGTGAATTATAGTCTAATTGTTGCATTTTTTCAGTTTCATATTTTGAATTAGTGGTACCTTGTTCTGTAATGTTTTTGCGCTTTTTAATAAGAATGGTGCAATTTGCTTTCAGAGACATGATCTTGTACATGCATAGTAGAATATTCCACTAAAGACAATACTAGTGATGATTGTTAGTTAATGTATAAGTTTTTGCAGGTCTAACTCATGTTGCAAGCAAGCCAAATGAGTCAGCAAGCAGGTACATAAGTTTTTATAATGCTGTGGCATATAAATATTTAAGATTTTCTAGTATTATATACACATGCAATTTTCTGGTCACAGACTTTGTGTTCAAAGATTTGCATCAGTGCTATGGCTTTTATCTTATGCTTCTCAAACAAATACTGCTGAGAGCACTTTGGCAATTGCAAAAACTAATGTGTAAGTGTAACCCTCCCCAATAAAGGTTTTGGCTTGGGAAATGAGAGCATATATCCTTGCTACCCCGTGTTCACCGAACACTTTGCCTTCAACATCAAACAGTTGCAATTTTGGGGTAGAATGAAAGTGGGGCATCCCAAGATTGTTGATGAACGCAGAAATTAGTTTAAATTGAATTCTAGTGGTGCCCATGTCATGACACGTGCAAGTTTTGGATGTCCAATTGCTTATGTGTCCTTCGACATTTGACAGGATTGATGTTGAACTTAAAGATGTATGCAAAGAGGATAAGCTATAGTCACTTAACAAGAAAGGGATAAAATAATACTAGATTGTTGCTTCCCCTCTAATGTCTTTGTTGGTAACAAAGCTTTTCTATTGTTTGTATAAAATCGAGCCATTAGCCATGATACATTCCAAGATTTTATGATTTTTTCATAAAACTTCACTGTCACCAATTACTTAATGTGTAAAATACCTTTTGTTAAAATGTTCAGATCCTTTTGACTACATTTTTAAAAAATATTGTTTCGGGTGATGGTGACTAGCAGCTGATTTGCCTAAAATTGGTACCAATGACTACATTTGTACGTCACAATGCTTTGCCCTCTATGAAGTTTTGGGACAAGGTCTACAAACGAGTGTCTTGTGCCACCGACGTTCGACTAATCCCTTGTTGTGGAATGAAACGTTGTGTTGAGTAAACCTTGAGTGCGCATGCTGATAACAACTGTGTTGATCAAGCAACAAATCCTGTGATATCATAGTAACCCATTCAGTTCCTTATACAGTATTCGCTGCAGCTTGGATTCGCTTGTCATACTGCAGCTAAGTTTGAATTGGGTTCTTTCGAATTCAGTTATTTTATTGAAAATAGCAGTAGTTTTTAACATTCCAATCTCTACTTCTCACTGCGTACGAGCATAGGATCAGTTTGAAATTGAAATAACTTCAGCAGGTTTCCAGCTTACCTTCGGCTCATATCAGGTGTTATGATTGATAACATTACATTGCTTTTACCATCAGCCTCCTTCATTCATGCAGCTCATCCTCCCCAGTGGCACCAGCCATGACCCCTCCCATCGACATCCCCTCAGCTGCCAACCCCAGCACTTCCCTGACTTCACCTTCGGCCAAGGTCAGTTGAGTTCATATTGCGATGCGGGCATGAGCAGGAACAGCAAAGGACTTTACGCGTCGTCGTTGTTTTCAGCAGAATGCAAGTTTCGACGAGGCCGGCACTTCTGTTGAAGAGTCCCCCTCCCCTTCGAAACAAAAGAAAAACCGCTGCGCCACCTGCCGGAAGCGATTGGGTCTCACAGGTTCGTTGAAATAATATATTTCTATTTAACTTATTCAGAAAAATTTATTCTGTGTTTGAAAACGATTCGGAATCGTTTTCAGAGGCAGAGCTCCCAAGATAAGTTGTTATTNATCGAAGTTCAAAACCTTTATCATTTGAATGCAGCTGCAACTTACGCTTTGAAGTTTAAACCGGACGAGTTTGCTTCGAAGCGAAGGACTTGAATATAGAAAAATAAATTTTCTTCGTACTAGGGTTGGTCAGAAGCTGTTTTGTTCAAGTTTTGGAAAATACCTGGTATGCTTCAAAACATGACATGCAACAGTGTGGAGGTCAAAGCATGGGTTAAGTGGCTCATTGTGAAAGAGTGAGAAAGTTCCCTGGAAGATAAGTCTGTATCTCCTGGAGCGAAATTTTAAGAAATTTTATGTCGCTTTCAAATGCTGCGAAATAGTCGGCAAGCAGCAGCAGTGTGCTTGCCCAGGACGCTGCAGGCGGGCTGCTGGTGCCGCTCTTGTCTGGAGGGGTACAAAGCGAGTATAATGATAATGAAGTGGACGGTGTCAGATGTATATAATTGGCATATTGACCTGCCAATACCAGTTGCTCGCTGGGTTTTTGCAATTGCTGTCCATTGTATAAGTCATCCAAACGATAGCGGGGCGATTTGATGATGCGCTTGAGTTGTTGCAATTTTCGTTAAAACCTGTTACGTCACCATTCATTTCTAAAACCCGTACGTTTCTTCGCAGGTTTCAACTGCCGGTGTGGCAAAGTATTTTGCGGCTTGCACAGATACTCCGACCAGCATAACTGTGAATTCGACTACAAAGCCGACGGCCAGGCGAAATTAAGGAAAGAAAATCCTGTGATAGTTGGTGAAAAGATCAACAAAATTTAACTGTCCTTTCTCAGCAATTGCTGGCTGTTTCTTAATCCTCAGCAAGCATCGATGATTCGCCAACCCTTTTCTTTCTTTCAGCAACTGTTATTTATTAGTGTCTTATACCCCGCGCTTGATTTTAACGTCTTTTACTGTCCGGCCTGGTGGACGTCCCACGTGTTAGGATGCTTCTAGTTCGTCCCCCCTCTACATGTTGATGTATAAATGTTTTTTCTTTTTTCTTTGTTCCAGAAAATCACAAAAATACTCGGCAATGCGTGTCATAATGCTTTATGATGTTGGTCGCCGATTGTGACATCATAGTGCGTGTACAGCGTGAATAAAATAACTGTAGCTAAAGCAAACCGCCGTTTCTTGATGAACGTGGCAGCTTGTAGGAAAGTAAACCTTGTTTGTCAGGTGCATATCTCCCGCTGTTGATGTTTTGAAATTGAAAACTTGTCCTCTTTCAGGGAGATTTTCACAACAACTTTTACCCCCCGAACGCACAGCAGAGACCCTCAGTGGAATTGGTCTGATCCATGTCATGCGGTGCATTATATTCTTCTATTCATGCTCAGGATGGCATTGAGTCATATCCGTAAACACGGTTTGTTTGGAAGGTGGCCAGCGCCGATGAGTTTGTGAAGTGAATCAGGGCCTTTGCTGGATTCTTAACATCTGAAAAGACGTTGGGCGACATTTCATAACTGGGCTTGGTGCCTACTTGTAGTTTTTCGTGGGCACTCACTGTTGTACAGTAAACCTCGGTTAATCCGGATTCGATTTGACCGACGATTTTATCCGGATTAACCGAAGATGGTTGTTTCTAGCCTGACGTCATCTGAGTACTGATATATCAGTGAAAATTATTTAAAATGAACACTTTTAAGACCCTCCAGCAGACTTTAGCAGATGCAAAACGAATTTGTGGATGCATTTACAATAGTACATCAGACAGACTACTAACCGCCATAGCTATGAACAATCTTAAGTTAATAATTTTAGATTACTTGGCTGCGAAGAAATCTG
>JGI24021J15306_10010418_pt1 | contig 11530 bp, 7 predicted proteins | sample Ectturendosymbi1_FD_15306 | JGI IMG/M metagenome (IMG submission 15306)
CCCCATGTTCGGACCTAAGGTCATTTGGGTGTAAATGTACTGCATTGAAGAAAGTACTTGCGAAATTTATTGAGACTTTTCGGCACCCTCCAACGATTCGATGCACGGGGATCAGGTCCTACTTCCCCTTCGTTACGCCCCTGGTCATGGCACAGTTTATTTTGCTACATTTAGGTGGCAGCAATCGGCTGCAGACTAGAGTGGGGCTGTTGAGGTTTTGCCCGAAAAGTGCCGCTGCCTTTGCCTACTGGCCAATACTTGCAGTAGCAAAGCACCACAATTTAATCCGAATTGTCACGTCTGGCAAACATTCTACAGACAATAAGCGTGCCGGATGCTGCTTTGGATATTGTTAGAGCATAATTAATGCAGCCAGATGCGTGACCTCGAGCAAGTAATCATGTACTGCCTGCTACCACTTTTGTCACAACCAGTGCTGTGGCGCCGGAGCCTGAAACCGGAGCCAGAGCTCCAGCAACTTCGGATAGTTGGAGCCGGAGCCGGAAACTTTTAAATGGTGAAGTTGATGTCGGAGCGTGAAAATTGAGCTCCGGTTCCAGAGCTCTAGTTTGTGGGTCAAGCGAGTTGTACAAATCTTACAATGGTTTTCAGTTTTCGATGGTGCAAATCATTTTTGAGCCGGAGTCAAAACCGTTTAGATGTTGGAGCCAAAAATTTTAGATGCCTGGAGCCGGAGCCATAGCCGGAGCCTGCAATTCATTTCCAGAAGCACAGCCCTGGTCACAACCAACTTGAGTGAGTTGCGTATTTCAGCTCATCGTCTGCGAAAGCAGTAGTTTGCAAATAGAAAGAGAAAAAAGAGCGTCACGGATCAAAGCAATCGTGAGCTTCTTAGAAGCAGAAATGTGTGAGAAGAAAAGTGTTTTCTGTACCGTTTGTTTGACTTATCGCCAAATTGTGTACAAACAAAACACTTTAGTTGAGGTTTTTAGTAACAGCAATCCTCTTAACCTAATTATTTGCTTCAAGCGCCAGTAGGTGAAGCCATCATATTGAAACCCGGTTTCTCTTTCCCAGTTGCCAAAACTTAAATAGTTTTAAATGTTTGCAGTTTAAACTGAATGTTTAGCGATCGTCGTTAAATGAACTGTTTCATTTGTTGGTTTGTTCTAAACAAGTTAGAAATGTTTTCTTCCCTATGCTTACAATACTTCTCCAGGTTTTCTGTGTTCATGTTGCTTGCTAACAAGTGGATTTGCAGTGACAGTGGAGTGGGCCTTTCCTATGAAGCAGTGGTTCTTAATCAAGGGGCGTCAATTAATTTTCAGAGGGCGAGCCTTACGCCCCCTACAATATGGAAAGTTTGATCATTAAATTTACCAATAAAAATATTTGTTTTTACAGCTCATTTAAAGTCAGGGGGGCTTGAAACAAAGGACAAGTACTTACGGGAGGCATGGTAGAAAAAAGGTTATGAACTACTGCTATAAAGTTATTTCCTACAGCATAATAGCAACTGGAAAGATGTCGAAATTTGACATATTTTATTTAGAAATGGTTTTGCGAATGCATCTTCTAATCTTTTTTGTATTTTCAAAATTCTGTAGATGTAGTAGCACTCAATGGTTTAATTGAAAAATGTGCAACTTTTCTTCTTGTTTTCACAAGCGATAAAAATTAGAAAAGCTTTAAAAAGTATCGAACAAAACTTAATTAGATCGTTTGGAACTGTCTTCAATTTAGCTACCTTATAGGTTATAGGAATTAATTCAGAATACTTCCAATCCAATCTTTTTAAACAGAAGGCTAGTATTTGAAGGCAATTACGCAACCTTATAAATAGTTTCAAGCAAGATCTCACTCTGCAACAAGATCCTTTCAGCTTATTCCTGGTCTGCGAAAGAGCACAACCGATTTCCTCCCCGCAAGTCATCCTTGTTGAGCTGTTTGCTTAAGTGCAGCATGCAAATGAGCCCTGATCAGAAGCACCCTTGCAGTGCGAGGAAAATCAACGCAACGCTTAAGGAATTTTTTGCAACGTACCAGCTCGAATTACGTCACACATCCAAATAAATCTCATTGTTTGTTCGAGATGACGTTTTACAAATAAAACTGCTGATGTCGCCACTCGTCACAACATTCCATGTTTCACCGCTGTGGTCATCAAGGAAAAATTTTTGTAAATCTTCTGTTCATATCCCGTAAACATTTGTTGCCTACCCGTGGCGAAGAGATACCAGTTGCTGAATAACAGTCGTCTTGAAAAACTTCAAAAAATTATAAAAGCATGGAATAGACAAAACAGGACTCAGTTGGAAGTTCCAAGTAAGCGCCAGTGCAGATCAAGTCTTATTAAAATAGTAAAATGATGGTTATAATTCCTACCACCAGACTGCACTACGCAAAATGAGATACGCAGTTCTTAACATTTGACTTTTTTGCTATCAAAAGGCGATGCAGACTTCAAAGTTATTATGCTGAGTAGACTGAAAGCATTTTATTAAATTTTGGTTTGCAGAAACAAGAAAAAATATTTTAAAAGTAGAATAAATACGCACATATTTCATACGCATTCAAGATGAAAACACTTGACTTTAATAACAAAATGTAAGCGTTGTCTCTTGTCAGTGTCAAGTAATTGTTTTCATTTGATATAATTGATCAACGAAAAAAAAATTAAGTTGGTGATATGAAACCGATAGACGATTTAACATTTATCTGCGAGTTGTTAAAAAAACTCAATTTTCTCCAGAAGGTTAATCAAAATCTCAAGTTCGTAAAATTCTGAAGTCTTTTGTTTTGAAAAAAGTTATAACCTGTTTCTGTTGAAATACTGATAGAATGCTTTGCTTCCTGCATTCGTGGTTATGTTTACGCAGTCTTTTCAAATCACTTCTTTCAGAATGGGAAACGAAAGTTCGAAATCCAATAATATCAAATAATAAGATTGAAGGACTGACGATACGTACGTAGTGCTACGTGAAATCGATTTCCTATTAAATATTTGCCGATACATTCCTTGCTTGTCTCACATGTCGTTCGTAGTTTCTTGATATCTTTCTCAAGGAAAGAAGTTACCCGCCACAACCAAACAAAAATTTTTTTTCGAAAATTTTTAGTAATGTCGTTGTCACTAGCCACAGTTCGTGTGTTTTTCTTTACTTGTTTTCAAGTGCCAACATTTCGCTTATGAGACTTGTCTTACACTTACAGGACTGATGATGCGTTGGAAAACGCGAAACTAGTTTCCCCGTCAATAAACTGTGACTGATTTACTTGCCGCCATCTTTGTGGCCGCCACAACCAGTCCAACACACATGAATGTTCGCTCAAACGTCCAGCGTTCGGATGACAAGCTGAATGTGCTGAGCAAACATTGGCAACACTTGTCCAGGCGACCGACCGACAGACGGAACAATCGCAGTCGTGCGATCATGCTTCTACTGTAAGTCTTCAACGAAGGCGCTAAATTCCACTCGCCTTGCTGGTGGTGGAAGCGGATTATATCAGCCAAGGTCGATTAAAGGCGCGGTGCACAAAGGTCTGATTTCATATTTATTGTTTTCTCGTGGTGGTTGAGCACCGCGGCGCAAACAGCAAGGAGGCCTTGGGATTAGCGAATGGATTAATAAAAATCGTTATCGCGTTGTTCGCTCTCGCATTTCTTTTGTCGCTTAGGGTGTGAGGTCAGTCAGCTTGAGATTCGCGCCCAGTCGCTTGTTGTATCGATTTTCGTACGGAGCCCGTGAATTTTTCTGTAGTTTTCCATCCTGAATAGAAACAAGCGCGCGTCGCTGTTTAGCGGCTTGGAACGCAAATCATTCTAGCGTGGGCATTGTCTACGAGCCTCTGGGTGCCGCAGCGTAGTAACACGGGCGGCCGTGTTCAAACGCTCGCCGGACTTGCGGTTTGTGAGTTATAAAACCGGCACTCCGGTCAGAGACGCGATATTATTCAATGTAGCTCTTGCGAAGGACACGCCAGAGCAGCCGCGTGCTTAGTCAAGCGTAGAGCGAGCCAAGCGTTTGCTTATTTTCTCCCACGACCTCAAAAGCGTACGGCAACGATCGTGAAAGTGAAGCGCAGACGACGAGCCAGTGGAAACGTTCCACAGTTTGTTTTGAGGTTATGCGACGACGTGTCCGATATGCAACATGAAGCCGAGAAAGATTTAGCGGCAGTCATCGTTGGTCCCTCAAAGTATTAGCAGTGTTGGTGAAGTAGTCTCCAGCCAGCTTCGGCAGTCTTTCGTCGTGGCTGGAGAATCGATTCAGGAGGATTGTATGAGTTGTCCACAAACGGTGGATTCTTGCCATGCCAACAGACAGAGTAATGTGAGACGCCTTCAACATGCTACGGCAGGTCTGCGCCCTACTGATGTGTATGAAGACAATAGTTGCCATCATTCCGGCAAGAGCAGCAATAGCAGGAGAGAAGAATGTTGTACGCTCCTTTATCAAGCCACAAAATCAGAAAACGCGGGTGAAATTATATCAAATGTTATTACAACACTAACGGAAATAATTTGACTAATGGAGGATATTAATCACTTGACAGTAAAAGGTAGTTTTTGGACACTTTTTTGCTCTTCTTGGTGCGATGCACGTGACGCTTTTGATCACGATTCACCGGATTTTCAACTATGGGCAACTTTACTTTGTTGCAAATAGTATCATTATCACTGTATTTGTCTAAGCTCCTTTCTTGGTTCTTGAAAACCCGGAGCCACAATCTGCAAAAACGGTCATAGAAAAGCATATTGGTTATGGTCACGTTTGGTATTACCGCTTTTAACAACAACGTGTTTGCGCCTGTTTCCTTGCTCTTTTTCAAGGTCGTTACGCTGACCAAAGTTTAAATACCAACAGCAACTTCTTGCGCTTTTTCAAGGTCGTTTGTTTCTTTATCGTTGGGAGGCGAACAAGGCGTGCTTGATGGAACACAAAGAAGTTTTGAACCGTAATATTTTTCATCTGATGAACTGGAAAACGTTGCCGGCACGTCCAACGGCTTCTAGCTGCCGCTCGTCGTGGTTTTATGTGCGGGTAGCGTGGCGTGCGCAGGCGATATCGGCGGAAATAAGGTGATAGACAATATCGCCCATCTGCTGCGTCGCGTTCTGCACGTAATGAATAATTGATCGCCGCAGCAGCGAGAACCAACCTCGCTCTCGCTCTTGTCAAGGTCGTTAACGCTCTTCTAGTAGACCTCTGTTGAAACGCCTTTCAACTCCACTTGCTTTGTACGAAGCTTTTTAACATGATTTGTTTTAGTTACGCTTGCGGACTGCACGCCATTACAAATTCTTAATTGCACCATAATTTCAGACTCGTGACAGCGGAATGCGCGCATCATTGACATAAAGTTGGTGCCTCATCTTTCTGCGGTCTGCCGCAAACATGGCTGCAACTTACAATTTGTAGATCGAAGTGCATCTTTGCAGCCATCGTTCGTAGCAACTGTATACTCCAAACACTGCCGTGCAATTAAATCAAGACTTTTACCTTTGCGAACCAATTACTAAGTAATTGTGAGGGCAAGGTGAAACAAAATAGCATGTTTAAGAATTGTTTTCTTCTTTCACATCTATCACTTGTTCATAGTATTTTTTCAATCTTTTCTCTTTTTGTCTCTTTTTGCTTTCGTGTTTTTCTCCCTCTTTTGCAATTTTCTCATTCTATTCGCCACCAAACAAAAATTTGTGTAATTTGCAAATCTGCGGTGAAGAGAAGAAAATAATCTGATTAATAAAAATATCTAAACTTTTTGCAGTGTTTTCAACTTCAAATTAGGCTTTTAACGTAACATGCTCGCCTGCTTCATCGATGCCAATAACATCAAAACGTCCACCATTTAACGTTTCATTGCTTTTTTATTCTGCCGCAAATTTTTGACTCGGCGATATTCCTGGTGCGAATCAAGCGAGGATTTTGTGGAGGTGAAATATCAGTTGTTAAGCTGAGCTTTTATCGATGACGATATGCATGCATTTTATAATTTAACCAGTGGTTCCCAAACTTGTTCGAACCGTTACCAAAATCAAGGTAGCGATTATGTCTTATTACCAACCAATAAAAAATTTTCGCATTTCATGTCGAAAATTTCTTTTGCAGTGGTCGCTCATAATACAGAACAACAATGTGGTTTGGTTCTGCGTTACCCCTCGATGAATCGCATATTACCCCCGGGGGTAATTTACCCCAGTTTGGGAACCACTGATTTAAACTTGTGGTTCAAATTGAAAGAAAACAAATTAAATAAATGAAAGCTGAAATAAAATTGACCTTTAATCACGCAAGTTGAGGAAAACAAAGTTAATATTGAAACGTTGATGAAAAAATATTCTTACATACAAATTTCACTTTATAAAGGGTAAGTAAATAACGCTCTCTTTGGAAAACATGATCCAATAACAAATAACTTAAAAATAATGAAAACGAAAAAAAATTAGTATGACAGTTGCACAGCCGTCGCTTTGCCTTTCCAAACAAATTATTGCTTTGGCTCTCCTATATCTCCCAACTCTGAAGTTCAAGGCACGTACTATGTCTTCTGCAAGTCGCTTACAGGAGGAAAACGTGGTCAGATTACGGATTTGTTGTAGGTTTCACAAACTACTGACTTTACTAGTCTTTCCAGCGTTTGTCTGATAATCAAATCTTGTCAGTCATGTTATAAATTTTAGTTTGTACGTAACAACAGCTTTCTGTTGTTTTTTTCGAGTGAATTCATTCTACTGCATTGCTCGAACGCACCCAAAAATTACAGCGCCACCCATGTTCCCATGTAGTCATTTTGTGCTTTGAGAGGCGGTATCCCAAACAAAATAGTGTTATTCGCCAAAAATCAAACATTTTGCCCTCCCAGTTTTTTGGCCCCTCCCAAATTTTTTGGCTGGTTACACTACTGGCGCCACCGACTTCACAGCTTTGTTCTCGGCCGTATTGAGGTTCATCTTGTGGCTTGACACCGATAGGTGTCGCCAAACAGCAATATCAGGAAACAGCAGGAAGTCGACCTGGAAACATGTGGTGTGGTGCTCTCACGTATGGCGCGTTTCGCGCTCATTTCGTGTTTAGTCTGCTAAGCAGGATGAAAAGCTTGAGTGCTTTAACGTTAAATCGATTGAGTACTCTAGAAAACGATTTGCGAAGATGTCGTTTTTTCAACCACTTTACATCATACTTCCGTTGTGGTGCTAACTGTTGAGGGCGATTAAGATACTTAAGCTTTGAGTTTCAATCTCTGCATTTTGTCATATTTCATGTACCAGCAGCTAGATGTTTGGTGTAGTTAGAAACTGTTTTATGCACAGTGGACAACATCGGCGCTTCTTTCACAAACAAGCAACCGCGAGTGTGACAGGGCAGCGCTTAAACCGCGCAGCGCTACCGGTTGTTTTGTCAAACTGAAAGAAACGACGAAGCTGGTTAGTTTCACGAGTTCTTGGGAAAACTCTCAAGCATGCAAGTTTTCAGCTGAGCCTTTTCGCCACGTGGCAGTTCAGAAATCTCGTTAAAAACAAGGCAGGAATGGTTCGTTTCACGTTGGAACATGCGCTTGTGTCCAATATTTGAGCTGCAAGAAACTAAACTTGAGATTTTTTGCAAAAGCATCAATGACTTGGATTTCATTAAAGAGGCAACTTCGGTCGTACACCGTATTTACACGCAAAAATATGTTTTGCTTTTTAAAATCTTCTCTTTTGCGAATATATGTGTTAACAACATTTGAGATGTGAAGTTGACAAAACGCAATTCGCTGGATAACCGCGCATCTATAGTGAACGTATAGGTTCAACTAAGTCGCATTTGTGGATACTAGTCACTTGAATCAGCTTTACTGGTGGCATGATGCTATCGCGTTTGTTCAAAATTTTAGCGTTTGCCTCTTTCTGCCTTGCGTGCTTCAACCGCTATGTCTGTTCGAACCTGCTTTTCAATGAAGTACAAAAACAACAACTTCAGCTGTGCTTTCTTTCGAAGCGTGACATTGATATTTGTACATCTTGTAGAGAACATTTCATGAGATAATTATACAAATGAGCTAAGGTTTATTTTCGTACCGGTATTCCTGATCGAGATCGTTAGATGTGATGAAATTCCAGTTTAAACTATGCCGCTGTTCACCTCTATCGGGAAAGAATGCTATATATTCTACAACAATTGTATGTTCAAGGACATCACAAATGCTCTATGTGCTCGTGGAAGAAGCTCCACCATTTCCTTTTTGTCAAACAGTTTGATTTTTGTGTCCACCGAGCTTGTTTTGCAGCAAACCAGGTTGTGCTGCATGTAGCATGCCTATGATCTGGAGATACGCATTTCGATTGACACGTCAGAGCATTGGCCTCTGCGCCACACCCACGATTTGAAGAACCAGATTGGCTGTTGGTATTTGAACAGTGGCAACGAAAAAGTATTTGACGTGAACGTTGCCATGTTATGTCATTATCGATCTTCAATGTAGCACTTAGCAGTTGACATGATCAAAATGTCTGCGTTCCCGTGAGCCAAGAGTAAACTGTGAAGGAGTTACATTACAGTAAACTTTCCATGTCCAAATGGCAAACCAGACCTAAGGAAATTAGCGCTGCTTTTTGTGGCATTTTAACAATAATGGAAACAGACGAAGCGTATTCAGTTAATCAGTTTAGTTGAAATATCACCGCAAGTGCGCATCCCATGTAAAAAATTGGTAGTGTGGTTGCTTCGCTTCGCAGGCCAGTTTTGTAAATTTTCCTGAAGCAATGTGTGACGTGCACGGGGCACAGGAAAACATTGTAGTTGTTCTCAGTAGTGGATTGCACGTTGTCTGACTTGTTTTCCCGTCTGCTGTTCAGTCAGCAAGATCAATCGAAATGTAAACTTTTGCTTGACGTTCACATCCTACAAGGTTGCACTTACTGCGTAAAATGAGTAAAACGTGAAACTAAGAGTGGTAGGCAGTTTGCTTCTGGGAGTGCTTATGATACAATACAAAGCGAAAGTCTCGAGCTAGGTAATAAATGAGTTTTTTTACGGCTTCGCCAGCCAATATCAAAACAAGGTTTGAACAGCTGGTAATGTTGCCAGTTAACATATCATCATCTCTCGTAGCCTTTATTGTTCCAATTCAAGATCACATCCAAAAAGATTCCACTGGTTGCTCCACCGTCATCAACAATGCCAAGTGTTTTGAGCCAAGTGAAGCAACAAGATAAGTGGTTACCAAAGCAAACTTGTACCGATGAACCGAGCGCTAATGCTGTACGTACACAAAATACTTATCTCTCGCGCCAACCAGACACGAAAGCACACAAACTTGTTTCTACCACTCAAGTGTTGATTCTGATGTTGTTGAAGTGGCGCGTACTGACGGATCGAGAAGGGGTCGGGTGTAATATTTTACTTCACTGGCGTAGAAGCTGGGCGTGCAGGAGGTGTGGTCGCTCCCTGACAAATCAATATATTAGCACATTTTTGAAAAAAACTCAGTAGTAATGATATTTTGGGTTATACCCTTCGAATGGTGATATGATACGTGTATGTCCCCTCATGGCTTGAACCCTATATTTTGCCCCCATGTATGGTGTTTGAAGAAATTAATGTCAACTTTTGTCGTTTTTTGCTCACTGGCAGTAATTTATAACTTCCTTTTGAGAACAAAAATATGTTGATACCCCAAACATTTTTCTTCATCTACGCCTCTGTCTTAATTGACGACCCATGGGCCTGTATTGAATGTTTGATCGCTGTGTATTGGACAAAAGCCACATATAATTTATAGCTGTGCACTATAATTGCCTTTTTGTGCCTGAAAAAATGTGTTACTCACATAGGGTACTTCTTGTGAGTCGGAAAGTACTTTTTACAAAGGTTTGTCTTCGGATCTTCAATTTTTCCCAACCCACAACATTACCCAAAAATGCCAATGCTGTACCTTATTTTCCAAGTGCCACACGTCATTTCATTCACTGAGGAAACTCAGCTTAAAAGACTGGGATTGTCGGGCACTATTTCTTTGTTTGTGCACCATTTCACTGATAGCTACGTACCAAAGCTACTCAGGTGCATCCAAGTGAGCACCGAAAATTGCAGTTGTCCACTGCACCTATGCAGAATTCGTTGCTTTCTTTCCACCCAGGTCCATAGGGCAATTTCAGCAAAGATGAGATTTATGAGGGTCATGCTTTCTCGCTACTGCGATATATGATAAATGCTCTTTGTGATCGGCCGCTTCCTGTAGGAAGCAAGTGTTAGTCAGTGCCAATCGGAACTGCTCTCAGTGCCAAAGCACAGTTCAGTTTCGCGATCCTAATAATATTGCTATCGCCACCACCACCAGGCAAATGGAAACTTCTGCCTAAGAGGGTACAGTTGACTGAGCGTCATTACAACTTGAAGATTGCAAACCATAGAAGCGAACGCTTTGTGTCAGACACACTATCCTTTCCCACTTGGTATTTGCGTGTCGAGTCTCTGCCGCCGTCAGTTGAGGAGTAAATCATGCGAAGCAACGGAAGAGAGACAATTTACATGGTCAGTTTTGCGTTGTTTCGTTACCATACATGGATAACGAGTGGTCTGGTTCGGAACGTGATTTGCTGAGTCAGCGCCCTGAACGAGCCAATCCGTTGGCCACCTCGACAGGAAGACGTCTCGTTATGAATGAGGTGTACGTGGTCTCGTTCGCGCGGTACTAGGCTAGCACCTAGCATTCAGTGCCTGTTTCCAGNTAAGATATGACTCCACCGTTATTCTAACTGTTAGTGTGTTGAGTTTTAGAAGTGTAATACCAACATAATTATCACGCAGTCGACAAGGCACGTTGGCGACGATGGGTAGTTTTACAACAGACAGCAGTTTAGGCTTTGGGTTGGCAGTGTAAGGATTTCTTATTTTGAAGGCAAGAATCTTAGCTAATTGTTCAGAAATCACCCCTGCTAAAAACTGTTTGCTTCTGCATTTTACATGTGATTAAAGAAAACTGAGTGCAATAATTCTCTGCCATCAGTGGTGATAGAAAGTAGGCTACAGTAGAAGATACTGGCCTACAGTAACTAAAATATACTTTTTGAAATGAAGGCTGGTATCTGCCAGTTTTAGATATCCCTTATGTCTAGAAATAAAACATACATTACTGAAAAGATGCTTATTCATAAGAAAGGCTGAAAGCTGTACACAACATATGATGAGAGGCTCTGTTTAAATACAAATTTATATTTTAAATAGGCTATTGATCAGCTGGGACTGGGAGTGGCTTGGCAGTGCTAGGAATAGTTGTTTTGAAAGTAAGAACCTTAGTGTGTTGCACTAATCATCATAAATAAATCAGGCTTGCAAAAATAGGGAAAACTTCTGGCATCGGTGGTGATAGCAGTAAAAGATATACTAGAATGATTTTACTAGCTCCTTGAAAATATGTCATAGGTTATATTTAATACAACAAATACTGAATGTTTTGTATTCATCATGTGACCTTAGGCTATAAGTTTGAGTACCAGTGTAATTTAATGATATTTTGACTGATGTGTCACCAAAAGTTCCACCTAGGCACTTGCAGACACATGCAATAAAGCAGTTATCTC
>JGI24021J15306_10010423_pt1 | contig 11528 bp, 5 predicted proteins | sample Ectturendosymbi1_FD_15306 | JGI IMG/M metagenome (IMG submission 15306)
ATTTATAATTTACGTAAAATGTTAGTCTCAACGCAGCGAAGAGAGCTTCTTTAGTTTGAAACGATAACCAAACACACATTAGGGTGAGAGATTGATGAAAGAAACTTCAAAATCATGAATCTAACTTATTTTTGTCCTAAAATGAGAGGAAATGTGGAAAAAAATACAACCCAGTCAACATAAGATTTGTCGCCAAAGCATAGGACTTCAGAAAATTATCTGAGAACATCACATCTGATGTCATGTTGAAATATCAGAAGTGGCAACACTGGTATCAATGATCCTGAACTTCTGATGTAGTGTCGAGGTAGCCGCAGCGGAACTGCACCTTTGTTTCGTCATAAACGGTAACGTTTGGTGGAAACGCATTTTTCTTCCGATGGTTTACTATCGTTGTGTTACATCATTAACATATAAAGCTATTCAAACTATTTGGCATTTACAGCACATGTTATTCCGAGGTCAGTCAGAAAAGTTTTTATCAGTCGATTCGCAGAACGAAAGAACAGAAAACGAGATTGCACTGCTTAGCTAGCGCGATGCCGAAATCTGTAATGTCATCAGGAGCTATGAAAAGCGCCAAGCTTCTAAGAAGCAAAAGCGCAAGGATCTGGCAGTGTTAGCTAAAACGCCGCGATCGAATCTATTTTTCTAGCAAAACATTCAAGCAGCAACGCTAAAGCAGTGGCGTTAACCAGTGCACGTGAAAATGAAGGCGAAAATCAAGACATTAGCTTGGAAACGACTTTCACACTCAGCCTGACAGGCCATATAGACATGTTCTTCTTCCGGTGTTTTTTTGTAATCTCTGATTTCTGCTTATTGTTCGGGTGCAGAGGCGAATTTTCATTTTCGGGGCCCTAGGCTATTTTACATTGGGGGCCTTTCTGGACGGTTCGCGTCGACTGATGTCGCACAAATTAGCGCTGCACGTGCTCGCTACATTGACTGAACAAGTTGTTCCAATTCATAAACATATTACTTTATTCCGAGTTCCCTCGATATCAGAAACACAAAGAGTCATAATAAAGCTAACGAAAGCGTCAGCGGTGAAGTTAACTGACAACACTCCCATTACAAATTTATTGAGTTCCCTGTGCAATTGCACAGTTTCAAGTGTCAAGATCGCGCTCTAAGGCACATGTAGTTCTTACGACACCTAACAACCTGTTACTGTACATCGTCGGCAATCGGCGATCGACAAGACTTTTGCCTGCAAAATCGCTGAAAATTTTGTCATACTTTATCTTTCTCGCTAAAACGTGTTCAGCATACAGAATAGCAAGATTTTGCAGTATGCTCCCCAGAAACAAACCTGCTAAGAATTTTATATTACTTTTCAACTATTAGAAACTAAACGGAAGGAACACTCGGACTCAAAACGATGTCAGTGACTGACGACGTCATTGACTAGCCCCTCCTGAACAAAATTCTTGGAGACGCTAAAGGTAAACTGAGAATGGTCCTTTCATAACTCCGTGCCTAAATGACTAATAGTAACTCAGGGCAGATTGTGTGATCTAGCTTCGATGAGGAAAGGAGCATTTTTGTCTAATTTAACCCGGAAAGACTGGATATATTAATGTTTGGATGAAATTGTTTTTCGAACACAAGTGATACATGACTTGCATTTAATAATTTATTGTACAATTCAAATTAAATGTGTTTCTTTTCAAAAGAAATTGTTTACCGTTGCAATATATTGTTTGATTTTTTTCTAATATGTACAATTTTGTCAGGCAACACTATGTAGGCCTATAAATTATGAGAACGTTTTGATATTCTTTATAATAAAAATAAATGATTATAGAAGTATGTTACACCTGAATGCATAAAAAGCAACAAGAGATAGACCCGGGCTAAAGGAAAGTATAGTAGCTCACTGGCCTCGTGTAATCTGAAAAAGCATTCAGGCATTTTGTCCCACACATTACACGTAACAATAACCAGGTATCAACGCCATGAAAAGAGAATGCTCATTGTGATTCACTTCAATCCTTTGCGCTCATTCTTCTATATCATGGGACTCCAAACTACGGCCCGCGAAGCTATTAATCTGGCCTGCACAATCATTCTCCAAACTACGGGCCGCGGGCCAAATCCGGCCCGCGAATACATTTTGTAAATCACAAAAAATTAATTGACAAAATACTTTTTTATTTGGTAGAATGTAACATATTCCGAAACAATCACATTACGTAAGATGTCTGACCCTCTCACTGTTGTGTAATAAGTTATGTGGCCCTCGGATGAAAAAGTTTGGAAACCCCTGTCTGTACAGATCTTTTGTTAGCGGCATAGTAAAAAAACGTGCGTTGAACCAAAACAAATATACAAATACAATTGCTTACAAAAATGCTGGAAATCATCCTTACTCCCGGAATTTTGGCCCCCCGAAATCGGGGGTCCTAGGCTTAAGCCTTTTCAGCCTAATGGTAAATCCGCCTAATGGTAAACCGAAGCGGACGCACTTGCCACTAGGCCAGGGGTCGACAACCTTTTCGCAAATACGTGCCGATTTAAGTTTCCAAATCATTCAATGTGCCAACTACATCTGTCTTTTTGTACAAGTGAAGGTCAATAACACTTGTTGTGAATCATAACAAAATTGATATGTAAAACTTGGAGCTTCTGCGTGCCATTGAAAATTGCTTGGCGTGCCAAGTGCAACACGCGTGCCGTGTTGCGATTGGAAAGCCCGAGCGGCATGTGCGCAAAGCTTCACACAGTGGTAACAAGCAACAATAGAGATCACCCGACGAGATCACTCTCGTCGTCACCATTAGCAAGTACTATCAACTGTTCACTAGCATCACAAGCATTATGAGAGGTCACTCACCAAGATCACTCCATCGGGATCACTCTTTGCGTACACTGTTCGTGGTGAATCGCACAGGAAAAGCAACGCCAACGGAGAGGTTGCAACAGCTGCAGGTTGCCGACCCTGCCCCAGGGTAATATAACTGAATACATATGACCTTAAACTGGGACAGTTCCTCAGTACTAGTAAGCTCAGAGCAAGAACAGCGCGTTGATTCAGTGATTAACGGTTTGACAATTAGCATGCTGTTCTGCACTTGCAATGCAAAGGTACAAAACACAATGAACGTCATTATACTGTTATTACTAAATCTGCCATTGCCAATGTTCGCAACGTTTTAGCTGCGATACATGTTGCAACAACAGCATCACAAGACCCGTTGTTGACAGGTATTTTATTACATATACTTTTTGTCTTTTCAACGATGTTGGAACATCGGTCAAAACTTTCAAAGTTAGAAAATAACATGTAGTGCATATGTTGCTGCAATAACTAAATACGAATGCTTTGAAAATGAGTTGAAAAATCCGAAAATATGTGTGCAGATGAAACCAGGATACGTTTAAAATGCATGGTCATAGTGTTCTTTGCTTTATACTGCAGGTCGAATCAAACACAAGTTCACCAATGGAGTGGCCGTATCCTCCTGCTTATTGTACAGTATTACACTTTTTTAGCATCACGGCAGTGAGTGCAAGTATATTTTCCATGTGCATCTTGGCTTGGTTGAGATTCATGGGGACAACGTACCCGTTTTTCTTTCATGGAAGCTTGCTTTCGACAAAGACTTTCGGATACTCTACCATCCTTGGGGCATGGACTTGTGCTGTTGCCCTTGCCATGCCACATACTGTCTTCGTTCGCGAAATCATCGTAAACACCACCGTAAATATCGGTATGTGATCCACTCACAGTAGAAGTTTTAAGGTGATTGTTAACTGTTTGTGAGAATACCCTATTACAAAAAAGCAACACCAACGGAAATCATGAAGTCAACTTATATAATGAATAGAAAGAAGAAAAAACATGAACCTTGATTTTCAAAGGCAAAATCTTTTTACAAACTTTATTTATTGTTTGGCGATCGCAAATATCTCGAAATTTGAGCAAATTTGCCAAATGGTTTGATCACCACTGTATATCTCACAACTAATGTGATGGGATATTGGGTCACTGAAAATGGAAGAGATGATAAATGGTGTTTTGGGGCAGACTCTCTTTGTGTCCGTTTTGCTAGCAGAGCGTTTGTTTAAAATTTGTAGTGTTGATGCTTGCAGCATGTGACGATGAAGTTTACGAATTGGAAAATTTGATAATTTTTAATGCACCAAAACCTGGAGTACTCGCCTAAAACCGAATCTATCTGTTTCTATAGGTTCTCTTCATCTGTATTTGCCCAAAATGTTGAATGGAATGTGACGCACACTTCCATTCCTTTCTGAAATCTATAGAAAATTAGGTAGGGGAATGTCACGTGTCAAAGCACCTGTCTCTTTAACGTTGGGCTTGGAGCTCTATCTTAGTTACACCAACGATTTACGCACTGCTAGAGTTTGAAGGACCGCAAAGCAGTGGGAAGTCCGATGGTCTTAATAGCTGTCTTTCCATTACGGTGGACAGTACGTGTTTTAGCCGATTTTTCATACTAAAAATTTCCGAAATTGCGAAGTGCGTGCTCTGCAGTTTGGGCAGTCTGCTGAAGTCATTAGACTAGTCTCTGCTTCTGAGTCGTTGCGTTTTCCTCGTATGCTTACTTGCTCTTTAGAACAGTACGCTTGTGTAGAACAATACGCAGACTATCATGTGTCTTGTTTTGCCCTTGTACAGTGGCAATAAAAATGTATTGAGAAAATGACAGAAATGAGCATTGATTAAAATGATGCCGAAAAGATGCGTGATGAATCCAGCAGTAAATTGTAGTGACTTTTCAATTATCATAAAAAATCCTGTGATTAATGTTTTTTTTAAAATTATTTTCTATAGTGTGACATGCTGCTGTCATCTGGAAACAATAAACTTATTTTTCGAATTAAAATCGCATTAAGCAATCGCAACAATTGGGACGTATTTTTTCATAACAATGTTTGACATTTACGATCATTTTATTCATTTTGCAAATACGAACAAAAATGTCCACCACTTAACGAATTCCAGCAAAAGTGTTTGTCAGAAGCAAAGAAACTGACCATGAGCAAATTCAATATGCTAGAAGTGATAAAATGTGTCCGTCTTATTTGGGTACTAGAAAAAAAATAAAGACATGTGGAAGATTCTCGCAAGATATCTTTTCAGAAAACAAATGGCATATTGCCAATCAGTCTTTTCCGAATGGCACTTCTTTATGCGACGAACCATTTAATGCTGGCTTGTAGATCGATTGCTACATCTGAAATCTGCATTTATCATCATTCACTTTGGACACTATATTCGAACGGGACATCCTCTTCTGTCATTTTTAAAAAGATACCCACTTTTTCTGACATGATCATTTGCACAAACCACTCAACGGTGTTTCGGTCTTTTTGCAGAAGGGAAGCAGTGCGCGTGGACGAATGAAGCGGCAGAACGCATTTGCTTTTTCGTCGTTTTGACTTTCACATACATTTTGCCTCTGGTTCTCGTCACATTTTTTTACGCTCAGATCTACAGAACTAGCAAGACGGCAAGAGGGACGACCCCAGCAGGGTACAAAGCAAATTACCTTTCGTTTGCGTTTTGTAACAAATACGTTATGATTTCTTATAATTGTTTTTTTTATTGCTATCTCTTTCAAGACTAAGGACAATCACACTTCTTTAAAACATCCACGCTTGTGAATCGAGATCGCAAAAACGTAACGGTAATGAAATATGACTTGAACAAAGACGTAGAATTAATCTTCCATAGCAACTCCATCACCCCCTCACTGATACCTCTCCAAATTTTGCAGATCAAGAGATGGATCCGAATCAGCAATGAACGTGATGATATTTGGCTTGGTAACAGCGTTTCTCATCCTATGGTTTCCGTCTCATCTTGAAAAATTCATTATTGTGAGTGAACCTACGTGATATGATACAGACCTTAGTGAGTGCGTCATCCAGTTTAGGTTTGTTGGACTAGAAGAGGAGGCGGCAACGTTGGAAGAAATACCAATAAAACTATTTTATCCTTGTCCAATTGGGGATCACTTGCTTAGCATAAGGGGCCGTACACCACCGCCATGCGACATTGGCGACGAACTTGGGTCTAGAGATGGCGTGGACAGAAAATTTGTGCCCGCTGTCCGCACCGCATCAGCAGCTTCTGCCCGCACCGCATCCGCATTTGTTGTACATTACCCTGTCCGCATCTGTGCTGCACCGCAATCCCAAAGTTTCACCTCTTAACAGCAATGGCGATTTGCACCCCTTCATCTGAAGCACTGTGCTTCTCATAACATTTTTCTCTGGGTGTAAGATTTGCTAATAAATTTGGCAGTGTCTATTTTGCCGCATAGTATTTATTTTGCCTCATTAATAGCACTGCTGGAGCTATTTTGCCTTTAGCCGAACTTGATCAGTTGAAGTGGTCACGTTTCATGACAAGTTCGAAACATGTGACCTACTTAGTTGACTGTGACGTCAGAGTCCAATGGACGAGTTTTGTCATGTCTTTAGTGCTGGAAAATTGTTGGCACCTTCTTGTCTGTGTTGCATGAAATGTAGGCTAAACCTTGACCATAAACCCTATCCCTAAAGCCTGACCTGAGCCTCTAAATTCTTATACCGTATTCCTAAACCCTAACCGGTTTGCTTTTTGCATATCCTATTTGTCATGTGACTGCATCAACCAATGGTCTTCAACTATAGGATATTTCATAGCCCCAGCACGGGCACCATATATATAGGCCTACATCATTTGCCTCATGAAGAAAAACAGACACTACCTATAAATCTACAAAATGTTTTTAATTGTTTTAAATTGTCACGCCACTCCTTGCTGCTGTGNGCAGAGTCATAGCAAGCTTTCTGTCACAATTTATCAAAATAAGATATTTGTTTTTGCAGTTGCACTAACTGACCCACAATCAAAAATCCCTTTAAAGCACTGTTTCCACCAACATATGATACGCCCCTGCTTGCATTGTGTCAACGTTTTATACAGTTTTATAAACTTTATATGTGTTCCGTACCTGTTGCAACTGAGCACTGGTTATGTGATGCACTATACGTTTCACCAACTATTGCATATATAGTCAGCATGGTAAGGTCACGGTGTGTTAACTTAAAACTCATTCACCCTGAATTTTGCATTAATTGTCAATGGAGAGACGAAATACATTCAGAGCAGTTTTTCCATACAATCAAAGCAGCATTGTAAAGTATACTAACACAATGTTCACATTATACAGAAGAATGGGTAGTTAACAAACCTTTAAACTTGCAGCCCTGAACCTAATACTTGCAGCCCTGAAAGCATTTTCCTAGTTAGATGTCTACCAGTTAGCTGTCCAGAGTTCTGGATTAGCAATTCGCATGCCAGTCCATCAGATCAGTAACTGCAGCACGCCACCTGCAGGAAAACTAACAGCAATATTCTACCTACGAATGTTCGCCCAGAGGCATCGCGTAAACGTAGGTAAAAGCTGTAGGAAAAACAAGAAAAACAACTGTTGTTATCTAAGACAATAACTTCCGAAAAGTCTCTACGTTTTGCAAAGGTTCATTATTAGATGAATGTCCACGCGGTACGCGGCACGGACGCAGATTAACACACTTTTAAAAGTCACTCAGCGCGGCTGGTACGCGGCAAAACTTTCCAAAACCGTACCGCATGGAATGCGGCCGCGGCGCGGTTGACATCTCTACTTGGGTCCCAGTGATCGTCTACTCTAGCAGCACTAGGTATGCCTGAGTTAGAACGAGTGTGATGTTCGCTATTGACCTGCTTCATCAGAGTTCAAAATTCGACGAACTATTGGCTGATTCAACTGCATACAACAAGGAACATTTTTGATAATTCCAGCAGCTTGGCGCGAGGAGTAGAAAATGCCCCGAACAAATTAATGCTCTTCAACCAAGTGATAATCTGTCAATTGAATTTTGCGATGAAAGCAACGAGACACTACCATCTTTTATTATATTTCTCAAAATTTCCGAACTACACTGTAGTGGCCATCAGCTCTTAAGTCACCGCTCTTTTGTTGCCTTACCAGTTTTTTTCCAAAGGCATGCTAACCCGTTTCATTCAGGCTGATGACAGATTTTATCCAAAGTTGGACTGCCAGGGTATAAGCGACAATATTCTACGCATTCCTCATTAGTCTTTGAACTATCATATCATCTCAAAATTCTGGGCTCTTTATCGATATTTAGAGCTTAATGAAACACAATGAAAAATATTTTCTGTGGTTGAAGTTTCCGTAATTGCTTGGAAAGTACCGTATTTATTGCTGATGCAATCTTCTTCGTATTTTTTAAAACTTTTTGACTTCACGGAAATTTTACCCCGTGGGAGCATTTATTCTGATGGTTATTGTTGGGCTGAACGTGAGATTAATCATTGATAAGGTCAATGTTCAAATAAAAACGAAGATTGTAAAAATCTACTTACCGTTTCGATTGGGAGCACTGCCGAATTTCAAAACGCGCTTTTTCTCTGGGAAACGTTGGGGGGCAGCAACTCTAAAAGGACTTGAAAATATCTCACGGCTTTAAGTAATCTCTGATAGCTCTGTTGGCTCCACACCAAGATGGGACCAAGCAAGCTCGGAGATGTAATTCGTGCCACCGGGTTCTTGGTCGACCTTCGCGCCACTTTCCCGTGCGTGTAGCCAATAGACATCGCCTCTTCAATATTTCCTCAGACATTCTGGACACATGGCTGTACCCATGTCGCTGAGATCTTTCTATTACAGTGGTTCCCAAGCTTTTTGATGCATTCCTCCCTTTGCTCATTTTCGAACTTTTGATTCCTCCCTTATGGAAGCTTTATTCCTCCCCTGTTCAGGTTCGTACAAGTNGGACACAAACTATTTGTTGTCAAATAATGGCACTAAAAATTGTTAGCAAAAACGTGTGGCAGTCCACTAAAAAACTTACAAATATAAAGTGATGTAAATAGTTGAAAGAGTCAGCGTCAACTTAATAAAGAGGTACAACACTTACAATGAATGAATAACGTAACTGTAAAATGGACATTCCTCCTCTGAACTCATGAGACTCCTCCCTGGGGATGAGTGCCTCCCCTTGTGGGAACCACTGTTCTATTTGGAGGGGAGTGGCTCAACATTCAGGGATTTACAAATTTTACAGCTGTTCACTTTGTGGGGAAGTGTCACGCCTTGAACTCATCACAAAAGTCCAATCTCTGCCCTTTGCACTTGCGAGGTGTTTGAAAGCTCACGTGTTGTGACAACAGAGAGATAAGCTTGTGCAGAACCTCCTTTGCTCTACCAATCCATTCATCAGTTTCCTTTTCCTTCTTCCGGTCACGTGTGAATTCCACCCCAAAGTAAATGAACTTCCCCGTCTGCTGCAGTGTATTGCCGCTTACAACGCACACTGCCTTGGGCTTCTGGAGGGACATAATACCTCGGCTGTTTGTGCTAATTTTCATTCCCTCTTAGTCGCACGCAACAGAAAAACAATCACGTGCATGTTGAAGACCTTGTTCAAGAGANGCAAGCAGTATCAAATCGTCNGCAAAAATCAAACGGTTGATCCTGCAGGTTCCAACAGTGACANCCTTGTCGAAGCATTTGTGTTTCTCTATCCAATTCAGATAAACCAGTGCTAATGGGGTCCCCGGTGAGAGATCTGTGGATCCCAGAAAAGATGCCAGAGTCTTTTCTGAATGCCAAAGTGAACAACTTTATCAAATAGTGTATGTTCTTTTATCATGCACCTCCTTTGCAGATGGTGCAGACGATGTGCACCCCAGCCAATAAATTAGCTTTAGGGTTCCCCGAGATTAGAAAGGATAAGAACCTTGATATATAGGCTATGAAGAGAAGTGGTGAAAGGAACAATTCTTGATGAAGTCCAAAACCCATGCTGAACGGTTGTGGTTTAACTCTCCGATATTGACACACATACGTGTAGGAGCAAGCAAATGTTTGGGAGTGCAAAGGATTTTAGCCCAAATTTTCCTAAACTTGTCCCAAAAGTTGTCGTGCAACTTTTGCGGACCGTTTTTGTAGTGTGACCTCCAAAAAATGGTCTTCACGTAATTTCCTGCAAACCATGGGCGCCATTTTTGGAAGTCAAACAACGTTGGGCACCATTTTTGCTCAGATTTTCAGGGATTTTAGCTAGATATTTAGGGATTTTGTTTGGATTTTCAATGATTTTGCTCAAATTTTCAGAGATTTTGCCCAAACTTTCAGAGATTTTGTCCAAATATTTAGGGATTTTGCCCGGATTTTCAACAAATCAAAACTTTTACAATGAGTTGATGACTGGTAAGAGATGGCCGTCATATCCGTACTTCTGAAACACTTCCTGCAGTTTTCCTGAAGGTCCCGTTCTTATGCTTTCCTAAGGTCAACAAAACATGTGTTATGTCTATAGCACACTACCAAGATTTCTCAAATTTTTGCAGAGTGAACATTTTGTCTGNAGTGCTACGACCGGGACGAAAACCGCACTTGGGATTCTCCAGCTTTGGTTCCATTATTTCGCGGCATNTTTTTCAAGGCTGTAGGCATCCACTTTGCCAGAGAGGTTACAGTGTGTGAGATACTTCGGTAATTGGTGGATTGATTTCGGTTTCCCTTTGTGTATGAGGATGATCACACCAGTTTGCCAATCTTTTGGCCCCATTCCAGAACACCAGGTCACTTTACACTCACGAGTCATCCAAAGAACTCCTCTGTTGGCTTTCAGCATTTCAAGTCGAATTTCATCGCAACCAGTAGCCTTTAGTGTTTTGACAGCTAGGAACTAGCCTTTAGTGTTTTGACAGCAAACGAATAGCCTAGGAAGACTTTCGGCCACAGGGGTGGTATTTTCTTACTCTAAATCAGTGGTTCCCAATCGGGGAGGAATTTCCACTTTACACTTAGGTTCTTTTTTCCGCCACATTGCAGTTAAGTACTGAACAAAGGAGCAATAAAAGTTCCATAAGGGAGAAATGAAACCTCCAAAATGAACAAAGGGAAGAATGCATCAAGCTTGAGAACCACTGTTCCAAATGCACATTATGTGTGACCGATGATGTTAGAATGACTGGGTTCAAAGTTTCTTGAAATACTCTATCTACCAAGGATTAGCAGAAGTTTGGTCTGTGGATCTAGCATCATTATACGTTTTGCATCGAAGAAAGGGGATAGTTTCCAGAACACGTTGACTTGTAAGACCATTTTATGCACAAAACTCTCCCAAGTATGTATTTTGGGGTTGGACATGGGTGGATTATGAGGCAGAACCGCAGACGTGACAAAAACATCATCCGCCCTGACCCGTTAAGAAAAGAGGAAGCGCAAAAGATATCTCCTTTTCAGTTAGGCATTGCTCCATGNGNGCCTTTACTGAAGACGCACAGCTAGGCCTCTCATACACAAATTTTCGCGCAGCAAAGCATTCTCGTGGTAACCCTTTGTATCACAAACCGTTGCTGTTGCAAACGGCGTCACTGGTTTGTCCAACTGTATATTTTGGACAGTTACTACCATCGAATGCGCAAAATTAATACCATGGCACATCGGTCATCGTGCACATCACCTAGAACCCTGTTCGGGCCTTAA
>JGI24021J15306_10010430_pt1 | contig 11523 bp, 8 predicted proteins | sample Ectturendosymbi1_FD_15306 | JGI IMG/M metagenome (IMG submission 15306)
CTTGTGTGTGTACGTGTTGGAAAAAGTGAAGACCATTTTTCATTTTTTAGTCATTCACCAACAATCGTTGATGAAAAGTATTTTCGTTGAAAATGGACGCATTTTAGGAAAATCTACAAAGGGCGCCAAAGTTTTGTTTTATCCTGGCGGCACTTTTTGGACACCAGCCGACTTACAAAAATCTTAGAGGGAACACTGATTAGTTGTATTACTGAGTTCCTGAAGTTCAAAATACAGACAGTGTTGAGGGCCAGCTCATTGAGCGTTGATGAGCTGAGTTACTTTAAATGGATGCATTGCTTTATTTCCCAATCCAAAAACACAAATTTGAGTTTTTACATTTATTCACAGAACACACATCTTTGACAGTTAATATTTAATCAAATTTAAATTTTGATGTTATGTTGGAAATAATTCTGTTACTATGCAATTGGAAGCTACTGCAAATCTCAGAAAAAGTTGGGAAAATAATTGAAAGCAATTTTTGCAGTGGCCAAATGTACATGGTTATCTTTTTATTTTAGTGCCATGCAACTCATTTTTATAAGCCATCTTGTGTAGAACACTAGCTGATCTTCAATTCTTAGGGAAACTGTGCTGGTTAGTGATTTGGTTTGGTTTTTAATTGCCTTAACGCACTGAACCACTCAGTCAGCTCAGTAGATATATTACTGAAAAATGCAAGTCATGCTTATGAAGTTGTTTGCTATGCAAGCACTGCCTGTATCTTATATGATCAATCTCCATATCTTTTTGGTAGCCAAGTGGTACATAAAAGTGGTTGAGCACAAATTATTATAATTAGTATACTTTGTGAAATACAGCCTGGTCACTCCATATCAAAGATTCATATTTCAACGATATATGCATTTTTCATATTAATATTTATATTATTTTTTTGCTTATTGGCACACACTATTTGGTGCTTAACTTTGCCTATTTTTTTAACTCTAACTTGTGCATAAAGCTGTCGCAACAGTATCTTTCATTTTTTGCAGCGAAGGTGCTGGCTTTTCTGGTGAATCATACGACAGGAATGTTTTTGAAGCCAGTTTATCCACTGTCAATAAGCTGCAACGAGATTATTGGACTGCAAAACAAGTCATAAGGAAAAAGCTTGGCAAGGCAGATGATCAGTGCATCATATCAAGCGATTCTGAATTGGATGCCAAACTTGATGTGAGATTTCTGGCGTGGGCTAGTTATGATGAAGTGTGGTTTGCATGCCTTCGTGCATGTCCGAAAACACACTCTTATCAAATATTTTGATGTTTAACTGCTAGTTGAGCTTACTATTTAAAACCCCATCCACTGTTTACACAATGAGCATTGCACGTATATGCTGGGCAACTCTCTGGTATTCAACGGATAAGATTTACTAGTGTCTATAATTAAATTAGGTGTGTTTGCTGTTATGATGTGCGACTAGTAGTGTATCGTGTTTAGCAAGAAACCTAGTGGCTAAAAATTCTGTTATTAGTCATTTTTGGTTGATATATTTGTATTACTCAGTAGATATATTTATGAGTGAATTTGCTCGTATGTGAATTTGCTCACTGTGGTTTTGTATGTAGGCCTTTGTACTTGGATGTTTAAATAACAGTGAAACATGTTGATAGCATGTGTACACCTTGTAATGTTGCATTTTCCACTTAATCCACTTTTTGTCACAAATCTTCCGCTAAGTCTTAAGAGTTTCTGTATATTCTCAAACTACCTCAATTAGTTTGTCCAGCTCGTATGTTTCACTGTACTACTGACTGGGCAGCACAGCATCTGGTGTGGTAATTTGCCTCACGTTCACTGGCTAGTTGATATACTCTGGGTAAAAGTTTTTAAGTTTGTATGCGTTTTTGTGCTTCATTTGCATGCATCAAATATCCATTGACATGCCACTGCACTGGATATTCACTTTAAAATCATTTCTCATACAAAGAATTCGTGGAGTGTGGTTGACGACGTCGGACGACTGATAACGCTTTCAAAGGACTGTGGTTTAGAACAGCGTTGGATTGATTCTTGTACCAAGTGGTACAGAATTTATTTAAAAATAGTATTATTTTATTAAGTCTGGCAACTGTGAATGAATGTCTGGGTGTAAATATACATGCTTTTTCGTTTCAGCTCTTTCGCTCTATCCAGAAGACCTGTGCTGATTTGATCAAAGCAGTCGAGCGTTACCAAACATGCATCTGTGGTAGGCTTGCTAAAACGTATTAAGGTTCTCTATTTGTGTTCTCAGCTTACATAAAGTAACTATAAAAATATATGTTAATATATTGAACACATCTTGCTCCGAATGCCTGATGATGATCGGTGGCAGTGAGCTTTCCATGCTTAATAACATTATGGACGAATAGCAATCTTAAAGTAAAACAGGAGTACCATACAGAACCTGTTTTTGCAACTACGTTTGAATGCCTAGTATATTAATTTAACAGTAATTGCTATTGTGCAGTGCTATCGAGAGATGAAAACGCAATGGGAAGGTTTTTGAAAGATCAAGGTGCTCTTGATAAAACGCCAGCTGGTAAAATCATGGCCGCTGTGGGTAAAGCTCAATGCTACTCGGCACAACAAAGGTGAGCTAGGGTGATGGTAATGTGTGATAGAAAGGAAGATGGGGTAGAGATTATGAAAATCAATCAATGTGAATATATTCTTGCACTGACGTTTTTTGTAAGATTTGCCAATTACAGCGCTTGTGTTTTCATTGCATCGTATTCACCTTTAGTACACTTTCTACATCATTATGTCGGATCATTTTTGTACTGTGTTACATTTGCCTTGTTGGTGTTGCATACCGTTCAGCTAGTTTTTTTGGTTGGAAATGCTTTAATGAAAGATAGCTGGTGAACTGGGAGCGTGATAAACTCGCGCGTATCTTGCAGGCTCTTAAATTATCTTTGTGGACAAGGTAAGTTGGTTTTATAAACCACTGCCCTTAAGACTGAGTGAATTTGACGCCTTTCGTAGTAAATGCCCAAAGCGGAACAATAAAGATGCTAAAGACATCAATTTTTGTTTTGTGTCGTGATTTACATCAGTGAATTGTTATCCTTTGATGAATTTAATGTGAATGAAAACGTAGCATCAAGTTTTTGCGGTTGTCCATTTCCAATGCTAGAACGAAAAAGACGTTTATTGACATTGATAAGTATGCCTATTGTTCCCAGGCAAACTTTACAATAAACAAGGTCTATTTGAATCTGTAACAATTTAGATTTACGTTCAAGAACTACTGTACGTCTTTCGTACGTCTTAATTCTTGACCTGGTGAAGGTGACTATTGTTGCTGGCGCAAATGTGGCGCCAGCCGCCTCTCGTAATTGAGTGCGTCTTTCAAAACTCATTTTTTTCAGGCTAAATTTGCGACATCCTCTTGGACGTCTTCACCATGACGTTGAAACATTCCGGTATCGTGCAGTTGGTGATAGTGTTTTATCAGTCGATCAAATGGAGGAGGCACGCACACATTACAGAGCGTCTTTACGGTGGATGCAGGATATTTCGTCCAATCTTGACCCAGAACAGTACAAAAAACTAGAGAAGTTTCGCAAGGTGAGCTGTACATACTATTGGAGATTCCGCCAGCTCAATGACAATATATCCGCCTTGCAACCAAGATGTCAGGTGTAGGATGACGTGGCGTTGCTCGCAGTAACGCGCCTCAATTATTCTGCAATGGAGCACGTCAAAAGTAAAGAGGAAGCACAGCTCAAATTTTTATCGAAACGTCAAAACCCATTTTGAAACACTTTGACACATTGATGCCAAAGTCCTTTCTGGCTTGAATGTGTTTTTAATGAAGAGCAATAACCGATCACGGCTTATGTATTCCGAACACGGTGATCTTTACATAAAAATTGGTGAGAAAGTACTGCCAAGCGTATGAAATATAGACCAGATTATAATTGTTTTCAAATGTCCCCTTGGCTGACAAGTTCAGCGTTCGAAAAATATAAAAAAAACAAGTTTATTAGAAAATTGCTGTTGTGGAGTCGTGTGCAGCAATTTGATTTTTCCAATGAAAGAGCGCACGCTGGTGTTTTCCTGCATTAGGTTTCAGATGACGATTACCGCAGCCAGAAAAAGTTTTAAGGTTTTAGCAGTAGGTCTCTGTTCAAACTAATTTCACTGAGATAATGACCGTCGGAGTTTGAACATTTAGTAGCTCCAAACGACATGTCCTTTAGATTAAGAGACGTCAGAGCTCTTCGAGTGATATAAGCCTGATCTAAAAACTGTTTATTCATTATGTTCCGCTGTGCGTTCTCAGTGATTAATCGTTAGTTGTCAAAATGCAAAACTCTTGACATGTTTCATAACACATGGTTACATTAAACAACGTCGTTTCCTAGGTACATCTGCAAAAGGAGAAATGTTTTTTTTACAATACATTTGATGAACTCGTGTTCGAATTTCGGAAAATGCTATTGGATAAGCTGTTAGAAAATGTGATTTATCCTTTTTTATTCGCGGTTTCCTTACGCTGCAAAGCAGCAGGTAAAACGCATGTGCTTCATCTCCATCTGATTCCACAAGCTACGGCGCAAAGGTCGTTGCAAAAACTGAAAAAAGCGTTTGCCAGTTCTTAAACGTGTATCAACTTTACTGCGTTTACATAAGATAACCTTCCAAAGTATTTTCATAATGCTGCTTGAAAATTACGCTTTCTCTACATTTAAGCGGCACTCACATGAAACCGAAACTGTCAAATTACAAAATAGACGTCACACAGGCGAAAGAGTGTATTTCATGAGCTCCTCAAATCATTTTCAAACAAAATGAAAAAAACGGCCATCAAATAAATTGAGTCTTCTGTTGATGGTATTTATGTCGTTTATTGCCGACGTTTCGCCCACCTATTCGTGTAGGCTTCCTCAGGACAATGCTCTAACTACCTTGCATGCAATTTATGAATAAGGCAAAAACAACGAACAATGCGACGTACAACGACAAGAAGGCAAAAGTCAACATTTGAAGGAAAATTGACGGATCACTAAAACCTAGCAGAGAAGCAATAGGTGGCAGGTGACGACACAGTAAACCTCGAAGTAAAATAAGGCGGGGAAAAAATCTCAACTGTACAGCTCTAAAGAATTGAATGGTGTGAACTGTGCGGTAGTTCAAAAAGCTAGTTTCATAGTTCTCGCTTAATACTCCCATTGAGATTATCACGGGTGATCGGAGGGCGCCCATCACCGCTTACTCTGCGCGGTAGGCCGCGCGCTGGCTACTTTCGCAGCGAATACTGTTCTGGTGGCTGACCGTTCGTGAAGCTTTCACTCGCACCCATCCATTAACGCGGAGCACGAGATTAGTCAGACCGCAAATACCATTTTGAAGGCTTTGGTTTGACCCTAGCGGGATTCGAACCCGTGGCACGCGCTCTACGAATAAGCACAAATTGTGCAATGCCTAGGATAATTCAACGTCGAAATTTCATTCTTGTTTTAAGATATTCTGGTATATAGTTGGTAAATTTACGGTTTTATCGTTAGTAGTGTGCGTTGTACGTGGTGTATTACAAGGGCACATTCCTAATTCAAACCAGGGGCACTTTGGGCTGCGCATACTGTTTTGTGAACATGGTTGCAAGACAAGAGTTGTGATGCATTTGAGTCTGCCCTTGCGCCCGTTGCATTGGAACGTTGAACTGCGGAGTATAAGAGTGGACTTGATGAAAACAGTGCACTCGCCCTAGTATCACAAACAGATTCTTTGCTTTATTACAGTGGTTCTAACGAGCTGTACGTATGGTATCTAACATGTAGCTATGTAATAGGTAGAGTGGCACTGGCACTAAAGTAGTCTTCGGTTGATGCAAGTGGTGTTAGTCGCTTTTAAAACGTGCACGACATACTTGGTAAACCTGCGGCAGTTTAAATCATCGTGTTTGTTTTCGTCTGTTTTGTTTGCCAAAGAAGAGATATTTTTGATCTCGTGCTGAATAAGGTACCTTTTTACTAGATAATATTTATATGCACGTACGAATATCCATTGCGCTTGCGCAATTTTTAAGGAGCAATTGGCTCATTTGAAAAATGCAGCATTTAATTAGAATTGATTTTAAACTTATTTTTGAAAATTAATCTGGGGCTGTTGGCGGCAGGGTTATTACCGTCTAACATTTACTATCAACACAGAGCATATTACCCAAACTCTTGAATAGGCTTCGGCTTCTTACGTCCGTTCGAAAATTAAATGGAGCAACTGATGTAAAGTTCCCCAAGTTTTAACTCACGTGCGTGCGTCTGTCGATGGAGTCGTCTGTTCGCCTGGGTAATATTATGTGTTAAACTGATATCTGTTAAAACTATTTTCAGGTTCAAAATGAAGTGAGGTTAAACAAGGAAAAGTTTGATCGCCTGAAGTGGGGAGTGTGTCAGAAGGTTAGTGTCACCTTGGCAAGGCCTCCGCAGACACATATTTACTGTCCTTCGGAGTAAGGTTTTTGCCATTTGAAAACTTTCAGCTGCGTGACTTATTTGTTGCCGGAAAAGAAGTGTTTCCCACGTGCTTCTTGTTTGTCAACTTGTACGGCTTTGAAACATCCCTGCGACTGGCTATCGGTTGCATCTTCGTATTAGTGAGGTTATAATTACCACGCAGGTCGATCTATTGTGCGCTTCGAGAAGCAATCTGTTCTCGAATATTCTGATCCCGTATCAAGACGAACTGATCAAACTCTGGGACAAGACCACACGAACGCTGTCCGCGGTTTTAGAAAACATCAAGGATTGCCAGCATTATGAGTTTAAGTTGTTGAAGGTTACAGTCCTAGTTAACTTTTGCTTTGACTGGTGCATGCGATAGTTTTTACTAACCGTTTCACATATGTTTTCATCTTAACAGTTTTGTTCATATTTGAATTGATCAGCAAGGATCTTGCATTGATGTCTGTTGCTATAGTGAATGCAAAGCGGAAGAAATATTTTTTTGTCGAAGCGAATATTCATAAACGCCGATTGGGTCGAGACAGGTTTTGCATTAGTATCTCGGAAGCCAGTAATTGTAGATTTGTATGGTTTGTTCGAAGCGCAGCGTCTCTTGCATATCGCAGCGTCACTATCTCTTAGATCAGCGTGGTCCAACTGCAGCCCCGCGGGCCACATGTGGCCCGCCGACAGAATTTTTAAGGTCCGCGAGCTTTCTCAGTATTGATTGTTGTGTGTTTTTACAGTAGGCAATTTTAATTAGAACAAGTATTACATCTGTTAATAATAATAATGTACAATATTAACGGTGTTAGACTATAGCCACTGGAGGAAAATAATAAGAAAGCATACAAGTAATTCTGCGGAAAGCTAGGCCGGCCTTTGGAACCACTTCTGTAGCATTATTTACCAGGGACCGACAATTATTTTTTGATAGTGTGTGTAATACTGTGTTTGCATGCAGTCCGCTGCAACTTAATGCTTGTTCAAGATTCAAAACAGACCCTCCCTACTATAATATGATGGTTTATCGCCATCTTAGGTCGGGAAATCGCGTGAAACATGCTTCTTTGTCAAACAGTGGAGAGTTCATTGCTACCCGTCCCCTCGGGTTTTTTTGACGCTTGTTCCCCACTTCTAACTGTAAACGGGTTATTATTGATCCGAAGGAAAATTTAGGAATACCAATAACCCATAATGTCTGTTGCGCCACTGTCATCCTCCATGTATTCCTCACGTTGCTTGTGGACATTGTTTTCATAAACACGACATACCGATATTTGTACTTTCAACAGAAAAAATTAACTTTTCTTCGAACAAAGGTGGGTGTGATCCACCAAGCATGGTGGATCGCTAGTGATCCCCCATGCTTGCTTGGTCGTTAGCGACACACTGTAACTCTAGGTTGGTCACTCTAGATTGGATGACAGCGACCCATTTATGCAAAGCTGCTGAAATGAACTTGGCCGCTAGTGACCCAGTCAGGTGATAATGAGTGACGATCAGCTCAGGTCAGACATTTAAGGTTCAAAGGTGCTGAGTCATAGAGCGCTGAATCAAACAACCCCAGTTGTCTTCACGACAGATCGTGCACGTGTCCTGCGGCATGGTAACGGGTATTAGCAATACTTTGAACTGAGACAGGCGGTACGCCGGCAGAATGATCTCTGAAACATTTTAGGCTTTGCATGTGGCAGTTTAGAAAAGTCTTTTGGAACTGTAGACATTTTGTAGTTGTCGAAACGGCATTCTTGATTACTTTATCTCATTTTTCGCATCCGATGAAACCTTATTTCTTTTTGCATGTACTTTATGCGTGACCCTCTACTGACTGTCATCAAACACTGATGCATGCGAACATTCACCTCATGTAATGAAAAGGGGTTGAATCCTATTCAGGAACTGGACGCAGCAAAGAGCACTGATGAGGAAAAAAAGGCGGCTGGTGATGCTGAAGGCGTTGCTGAAAACGATTTGCAGTAAGAACTGAATAGTAGCTAGATATTTTGTCATATAATCTAGTAACTAATTTCTGCCAAAAGTTTGTGAAGTTCGTACTAAATTCTTGTGCCACAAGTCAACATATGTTATTGTTGCCTTGTCACAGGTTTTAACCGTAAGCAGCTGCCCGTGCGGCTATCATTGAAAAGTCTATAATTTTTCTTTTTATATTCGAGAAGATACGGCCCTATCCCAATCACCGTGTTTCCATTGCGTTGCAATAAATCCAAGTTGTCACAGGTTGATCAGCCTGAGTGACCAGGAAGTGCCAGAGGAAGAAGGTGGTGATGCTGCCAAACAAGTCGACGATTTGTTTGAAGGTTTAGCTCTTAGCAACGGATCAAAGGATGCTGGTATGTTGGGACGTTCAGGGCACGTTTTTGATGGCGAACGTATTGATGATTTCTCGACGAAACACAACCTAGCATATTAGTATAAATAATTATTAAGCAAAACGTTACACATATTAGAGTTACATGATGGCACTGAAGGAATTCATTGAAGAATTCGTTATACGAGGTGTGTTGAAAATATTTTTATGCTGAAAAAAAATTTTTTGGTATCCTGGAAATATTTGAAAATTTTTTTGTACTTTCAGTGTGCGCTGTTGTCAGGTACCTTGCACGACGTTACCTATCAAGGTAGCTGTGAATAATTAGGTGGCATTTGAAAGAAAATGCACCGAAATTGATTGATTCAGGCACTGCACCTCGCTGTCGGTCGAAAATTTGATCATTGCATTTTTTGCGATATCCGTTATCAATTTCTTTTACGCATGAAGTTTATTTCTGAATCATTATTGAAATGTTGTAAAAACATATACGCCATAAAACATTGACGCAAACATCAACGACGCCTCCAGTGTTATCGCGGCGAGGGTATATATCGATACGATTTTGCTGTGTTGCTATGCTGACTTCGTGCATGGTCATCATTTCAGTGCCACTCGATCGTTATAGATTTCCTTTTAATGCCACACGATGATCCAGGGATTTGTCGCCAGCATGAGGATGTATATCACGACGTTAGGTTATTAGATGAAATGTCTAAGAATACTGACCCTTTAATCGGCGAGGGTAAGATGTCGGTCGAAGCTTTATTTCTCACGGCATGAACTGATCTCAGTCTTCACTGTCTGATTTATTTAATAACCAGTATGATCTGAGCATGTTGTTTTTGTTTGAAGCATGCCGTTGCTAATGGTTTCCTTTCTCGGCAATAACGCGGTACGTTGCCAGCCCTGCATAGTCGTTTCTAACATTTGCTCATCGCTGTGTTTGTTCGGGAAGTTTGCTTGAAAGCCATAGTCCGTGTGTTCCGTTACTTTGGCCAAGTTCCGGCGAAAATTCCAACGTTTTAGTTTAAACTGAAGTGTTGCTTCAGAATTATATACTTACTAAGAGCAACCAGGTATTGTTATACAATTATTAACACTAATAATCCAAACATTCTTGGCGCACCCTTCAGCAAAAAATAGAAGAGACGTAAATTGAACCCTGCTTTAATTTGACGCATATTAGCATATGTGTTTTCCAGACTTTCCAGTTATGTAGCATGGGCTGCCCTGCGTTGAATAGAAACAATTGTTATAGCAAGTGTGGATAAAACAGGCTTGAAAACTTGGTATTTCATGCATTTTTCCAAATCTAGTCGAGCTAGCAAAGTCCATGTATCAGGCAAAGCCCGACTCGGTGCAAAATCAGTGTCGAGTGTCTGATATTTTTGTCTAAACTTGTCTGATTTTTTTAATTTCATAAATCGCCTGACAAAACTCTTATTGAATAAAGTGTATATGCCTGGTATGTTTTTAAGATGCCATTCATTAATAAAAAGAAGCTGGAGATGACAGCTTAAAAGATTTTGTTTTTATATGTTTTTATATTCTGCATTGAGGTAAAGTTGACGGGCTTTTGTTGAATCACTTCCATGAGATGGTGTGGCGACTATTAATTTCGTTTTGTTCAAATGTCCTTCACCACACCATCGTTTTACTGCGCCTTTCATTTCTGTAATAAGTCTTAGTGACGTTCCTATTGCTGCAGCTTTCAATTTTATCTACAGCAAACAAGTGCAAGCATGAAGTCAAATCTCGCGCAATAAATTACAGAAGTCGGTCACTAGCGTTTCACCTGCATTTTCGTGTGTGTCGATCCCACAGGTGCCGGTAAATTTAGAGTTGGCAAAACTCCTGCATGTTACCCAGTGTATCGTTTCGCAGACAAGCTAGGAGTTTTAACAAGAAGATGCCCAACTCTTTTCGTCGTGCGTATTTTATCAAACCGGTGAATTGTTTCATGAAGCAGGGAGGGTTCGCTTGTACTGTACGTGTCACATGGCCTTAAGACTTTGTTTGAATTTTGAATTACATACAAACTGAAACGAACGCCATAGCTTCGTAAAAACAAATAAAATAAAAAATACCGAGTAAGGTGACCTGAAATAGTCAAGTTTCAAGATTTAGGTCCTCGCTTCACTCGGCCTTTTTGACCCATCACTCAACATCCAGTGGTTTCCTTTGGTTGAAATAACTTTTACGCGTTCTATCGCAAGTGTGACTGTGAATATATTTTAAATTAAAGCAAGTAATTTAAAATATATTTGTACATTTTCTAAAAAAAAATATTTTTGTACATCTACAAATTTATAAAATATTTTCACGTTCGGTTATCATGCTCATCAGACAACAGACAATCAGACACAGCAAATGATGACGTCAATTTACTGTTTGGTGACTTGGAGACTACTGACTTTCAACAACCAAGCAAAGAAGATTTGGATTTATTCAACAACATGCTCGGCGACGATAGTGTCAAGTCAGGTACTAGTGCGCTTGTTGTATGTAAAAGAATGGAGCGAAATAAGCATTTGAGATTGACACAACTGTTTCAAGAACGCTTTGTATAGCTCTTGGAAGTTTTATGATGTATTCTAAAACCGAGTTTTTAATTGGATTCTAAGTTTTTTGAGGCGCTGGAACAAGGGTATCGCTGATATGTTGGATCCCCTAACACCTACGTTTTGCTTCCCGACATCAAATTCGTTTTCAGCTTTACGGTGTTCTCAGAGAGAAGCTACAAACAGA
>JGI24021J15306_10010431_pt1 | contig 11523 bp, 10 predicted proteins | sample Ectturendosymbi1_FD_15306 | JGI IMG/M metagenome (IMG submission 15306)
ACAACAGCTTGGCAAATGATGAATGATAACTACAGCAACACAGGCTATAAAAATTATCAGAAATTAAGACTGGCATTACCAATCTTAAAGCTAAAAAAATTTAATATACCACTGCAACTTCATCTTCATGCAATCAAAAATGGTTGATATAATACTTCAATTCAGCAGCATTTTTTAATACTGCCATAGCAATGAGTACCACTATAGAAAATAATGTCACAAAGAAAAACTTATACAGCACTGCCACATGAAAAGCTAGTTCAAATGAAACAAGAAAAAAGAATATTTAACAAAGTAACACCTCATACTTTCCAATGAAATATTAGTACAACTTAATAACATGGAACAACAGTTGCAATCACAAAACATTCACAATAAGAAAGACTAGTTAGATTTTGGATTTTTATTTAGGCCTATAGTTTTTCATCTGCTTTCTTTGCATTTCTAAATATTTTTCATATTTCTTCAATTTTTTGAATATACTTTTTTTCTTTTCAACTACAGCTTTAGCCATTTTGATATTATCTAAAACAATGTGGTCCAAGTACAGACCCGCAGGCCGCATGTAGCCCACCACAGTGTTTTCAGTGGCCCTTGGAAGCATTCAGAAAAATTTTCAAACCTGATATTTGTTGAAAAACGTGTGAGGTCACATTTGGATAAAGTGCATTTTCACAAGAGCAATACCCTTTCTGTGTACCATTTTGTTTTATACATTTATTTTGTGATCAAATCAGAAGGTTTACAGTCCTCCACTAATCCCCTGACTAGATAACCTGTGTTTTTTGGACGTTCCTTGTCTTGATGCGTACATGTGGCCCAATGAACTCAGTACCACCAAATAAATCTGTCTATCTATCTGCTCAATGTTGCTTTCTCAAAGTTGCCCTCGAGCCAAAGTAATTGTTTATCCCTGTAATAGGCAATTTTCATTGGAACAAGCATTTCACTACAAATGTAAAATACTAATGGTGTTAGAGATTGCAGAGAGCTTCTGGAATTTAGTCAGCAAAGAAAGATTTCTCAAACTGAAAGATTTAGCACCAAAATGCTCTCAATTTGGAAACACATGTGTATGAGGGTACATTTTCTACGATGAAGCAAGTCAAACCTAAAAACAGAAATCTAACGGCAGATGAAAGACTGGGCGATAGTCTCCGAACTGCACCACTAACACTGGTATTGATGAAGGAACAATAGTGTCAGAGAAGCCTCCACCACAGGTTTCCCACTGATAGTTCTTTGTGATAAATTGCTATCTGCTATTGTGTAATAATTTCAATGACACACGGATCTTCCCTTTTTCAGTTTTAAATGCTGCAAACCTGTTGTTTCATACATCATTTTTTTAGATGTTGCCCACGAGTTGTCATGGTTCTGTAAAATGGCCCGTAGGTTAAAAGTAGTTGGACAATGCTGTTCTAAAATAAACAAGCATGCCAGCTAACTCTAAACAGAAAGATGCACAATTAAGTCAATTATATGCTAACGTTAACAAAACAGCATTAAATTGCTAAAGAGTTAATCAAAAAATTTATTGCCATATTGCTAAAAGGTGCATCAATTTCAACAAGAGGTCTCTGGTATGAACTGCTACTTCACCAACAATCACATGTCTTCTAAGGTGGGTAGTAGGGTAATAAAGCATAGTGTAAGGGACAAATGTAGGTACAATAGGTTAACATAAGAAAGTACAGTAAGACTAAGAGGCGGGTTGTACAAATAAATATATATAGTACAGATAACATTTTTAATCCATTTTTCTCTACTCAGCACCATCACAGACACCAATATTTGTGAAAAGAAACTAACTTGTCCTTTTATACAAAGGAATAACTTGGTGTTTCATTTTTAAAAGATTTTTTTCAACAAAACATATTGTGACTAACGGGACATGTTGTGACTAACAGGACATTGTGACTAACGGCACAAAATCTTTTTCACTATAAACAAAGAAACCACCAGTTTTGACAAAATTCTCTGGTTTAAATACAAAGTGCACACTAAATAATTAATTAATCCGAGGTATTGTGTAGAAAGCCTTTAGGTTTTACAGGAAAAATTTTTAACAAAAAAAAATGTGACTAACGGGACATCTCTTTTAATATTATTCAGATGCTAAAATTCCCAGTGATGAAACTTTTTTCAGGTAATTTCAACATGGAAATGATTAGTTTACCAATAGTTTAAACCAAAAAAATTACTTGACTAGAGAAAAAAACATTTAAGCTCATTTCAATGCAACCAAAAAAACATCTGCAAATTTAACAATTTTTTCGTGTTAGGTTTAAAAATATATGTTTTTGGCATCTGTTGTTTTTGTAAACAGTGTTTTCATAAAGACTGAAGTCATTTAACAGTTTGTTTGCTTCAATTTTTTGGTTTTATTTTTTTCAACCCTGGAGTACCTTTATCGTGGAATTTCTCACAACTGTAGAGGTTCAGTAATGTCAACAGCCAACATTGATCAGCGTCTGTATGGTAAGGAAATGCTCATAGGCAAAAAGATTACACAAGGTATTCGATGCAATACACTGTCTGTAGAGGTCAAGAAACATTAACCTGCAATAGTTTTTTTCTCGTGCAACTGCATGTCACGCAGGTAGATATGAAAAGTTCATGATTTTGCTGGAAGTCACTGGAGTTATGTCCCATGACATGTAACAGTAAACATATTTCAGAGGTGTTTAGTTTCAAAATTAGGCTAAAAGCCATCACAGGCTTTAGCGAAAAATGTTTACAGCACACACTCACAAACAACAATCACGTACCAGCTCTTCTGAGTCGTAGTTGGGATCATGATTATCTAAGCAAGATGTTTCTTCAGACAATTCATCTCCTAATTTGCCCCATGTTCCTTTGCCTCCAGCTCCCCCTGAAATATATGCAGACACAGCATATGACAATTGGTTTCCAGTTGATAGTTTGTAAGCATTCCTAGTTGTAGTATGGTATGGCCAAACTTTTTTTCCAAACCAACCGCTTTCAGGCAGCGTGGTGCTCTGGTATTTTTTCACAGAATGCATTTTGCTTGAACAGTTTATCAGATTTCAACAAAAATAATAAATCTGACATTTTTGACAGCTTTCTGCAACAATGACATAAATATGATAACTTTGCAAAACACATGTACTGCATGGAACTGACTGCTCATTTGGCAACCTTCCAAAAAATGTTAAGTGGTTTATGGAAAAACGCCACTGGTGCCTATGTTGTCAAGTCGCACCTGGTGTTTTTCTGCGCAACTGCAGTGAAGTAGCATAGCTATTTCCAATATGTCAGCTGCATCATTCTCATTCTAATCCTCAGGTCCAACATCTAACAATTCACAGTAAACCTGATGAACAACATACCACTTAAATCAATTTGTTTTCTACTTTTCATCTAATTAGACAAACTAAAGTATGGTGATTACCACTTTATAAGCTCAAAGCTAATAAGTCCATCTGCTTTTAACACCCACTTTGGCACGGTCCCAATTTACTCCATTTGTTCCTGAAGTAAATTGCACTGTTTTCTAAGGTACCCTGTTATAAAGCTCATTTCGGAACAGGATTGCATCATATTAAACACAAAGATGGGGTTATGAAGGCTTGTGGTACAGTATGTTTCAACTGCAGCCAAGCCACTGCTGTTTATTTCTTCCCTTCACGCCCTCTCTCACAATTTTCTTCTGAGTGCCAATCTCAGTTAACAATCCAGCTGTTGATTTCGAAGTTTAATAAAGTACAGGTTGCTTGTTTTTACAAATCATCCCTAGTTATACTGTGGCATTCAATGTTGCAGAACTTACATATTGTGTACAGTTATCTACAGTGTTGGAGTGACATCTAGTCTGAGGTATGCTTATAAAGCAGCGACTACTGTACTGCAGCAATCAGTTTCAAAGCTTCTTTCCTTCTCTCATTTTTAGTAGGCTGAAAAAAATGGCGACTCAGATTTTCTTTCAACTGCTCAATCAGCTCAGGCAAAACCATACCCCTTTTGTGTTACATTTGGTTGAGAAGTGTGACTTTGTCCTTGCTGCCATTATTTTTTTCTCAAGTGTATGCAGAATGCTTTGAATGAGATAACCATTGCATCATAAACCATTGCATCATATTCAAGAGTTTTTGCAATGTCATAAGGAGACTACTCAATGTTGAAAAGGCACAATTGAGTATATACAGGTAACAGGTTGTTAGGACTTCTAATCATTGTAACACAATGTGCTGTGGCATAGCATCTACAATTCCACACAACGATTATATTTTTAGACGATCCACACTCCCATCACATGCTTACCACTTGCACCACCACTGTGCATCACACACATGTTTTTGGGATTTCTGCCCCAGGATAACAAATAGGCTTTACTTCTTGCGTGTGAGCAGCGGTTCAAACAAAATCCACAAGGTCCTCAAGCCATTTAGTGTTGTTAATGTTAGGGGGCCATAAGTATTCCAAGCAGTTGAGAGGGCTGAGGATGTTACAGTCGAAGATTCGACTGCTCCTCAGCACCACAGATACATTTCGGTGTATCTAGCATGCCCCATTTAGCATGCGCCACCAAAGCAGCTGACGCCAGTTCTTAGTCTATTCAGTGCTACCCACAGACTCCAGGGAAGCTCTGATCCAGGCGGGAGGCTAACGGGAGGGGTAACTAAAACCTGGGTTGGTGGTCTGGCACTTTCCCATGCCGCTCTCCATGACTCCAGGAGATTGAAGCCGGAGTTCACCAGTGCTGCAGCATGGCGGCAGAAGGGGCGTTGTGAATGCAGGCACTGTGTGGTGAGGGACTATGCACACTTTCGCACCCAGGTTAATTCAAGCATTTCACAAAAAAACAGCTGGATCGCATGTGGCTTTGCATGGAAATTTCTCCAGTCTGGTAAGCGCGACAGACCCGGTCAAAAGCTCAAAAGACTCTGCAAGTCTTTTGGTTTGCACTTGAAAAAAATTTTTGGTTGGGGGGTGTGGTTTTTTTGTGAGTGACATCATAAGTGGAGGACGTTTAGGCCACCTTGGCCAACTTCACCTGGCCCTGGGCCCAAACCGTTAGATGGTAGTATTTCGCTGAAGTTTTTATTGGAAACTAGACTACAATCGGAGTCTTTTGATACTTTGGATGACCTGCTGGGGTTTCAGGTTGAAAAGTTATGATCTGAAGTAATAAAAATATTTGACTAATTAGTTAATTAATTAATTATTTTAGATCATAACTTTGAACCAGAAACGCTAGAAAGTCGATCAAAGGCTCAAAAGAGCCTAGTTTCCAATAAAAACTTCAGCGAAATACTTTGTCCTAGCAGTTGGGCCCTAGGCCAGGTAACATGAGTCAGAGTGGCCCAAAAACTACTTCAATTATGACGTCACTCACAAAAAATCCGCAACCCCCAACCAAAAAATTTTTTTCGAGTGTAATCTAGAAGACTGGTCGATCCATTTGAGCCCTTGAATAGCTCTCTAGCGCAATCGGCAGAGGAGCTATGGCGTTGGTAAGGCAACTGACAACTGCTGGTTTTAGGCCAATTTCAAAGTACAAACATATCGTACCCCGGCTCTCAAAGTGTTAAGGGGGTGGTTGGTGTTCAGATGTGCCTAGAGCGCCAGCTTGAAAGTGGAGTGTTACCTACGCAGGTGGGCTGGTGGAATGCTTGAGAGCACCAGTAAAAGGTGCTTAAGGGTCAGTTTCAGGCACCCAGAGATGATGCACAACATATAGTTTAATGCAACATTGAGCTTTTTAGTGTTGCACGGCACTGTAGACCAAGACCAGCACTGAAGTTTGCAGAACAGAAGCATGGGCACCCCATGTTGAGCCAGCCAAGAGACGTAAGAGGCAATTACGGACTCTGACTTTGACACAGAGGCCTTCCAAGTGTTGTCTGAAGGTGAGTTGGCAATCAAACGTGAATCTCAAGGTAAGTTGGATTCTGACTGTGGTGGTACCATTGACGGTGACTGCAAGCTTATGGCTAGATTCCCTATTATTCAGGTGGAATGAAATGCATGTAGTTTTGGCTGTGCTCAGCCTTAGCCTCCATGTGAATAGGTGGTCAATAAGGTCAATAAGGTTTGAGACACATGTGTACAAGACTATTTCCATGAAATCTTTAGATTTATACTCATGGTGCAAACGAATTACAATTAAAAATTTAATAGCCTTTCAAGTTTCTTTCAACAGGGATACACCAATAGGAAAATATACCCTACCAAATGTACAATTAACCATGCCATATCAGCTGATACCAATTATCAGCTAATAATTTGCAATGCACTTATGTACAGTGACATACGGATCTGATAACGTATACAGCGCAGTATATTGCCAATTACACATGTGTGTCAGTCATGCTTGCCTGTTGTCAGCAATATTGATGTTTTATGTGAATTCACATCCACTCCTTGCTGTCTATGACTTCATTATAATAAATAGTTGAAAAAATCGCTCTTTGCAACATAGACCTTATGACTTGCTATCACCAAACTGCAAATTCTTAGACTGTCAGCTCTTTATTTGAAAAGATCATTGCAGTCTCAGACACAGAACAAATGTGCTGTATCCACAGTGAAGGAGACCAGTCATATACAGACTTAGTGCCATAGCCTCGAAGGTTATTTAACACTTTGAGAACCAGGGTACGATACATTCGTACTTTGAAATCGGCCTAAAACCAGCAGTTGTCAGTTGCCTTACCAACGCTCTAGCTCCTCCAACGATTGCGCTAGACAGCTGTTCAAGGACTCAAACGGATCGGACAGCCTTCGAGATTGCACTTGAAAAAAATATTTTGGTTGGGGTTTGCGGATTTTTTGTGAGTGACGTGATAAGTGAAGCAGTTTTTGGGCCATTTTGGCTCATGTTGTCTGGCCTAGGGCCCAACCGCTAGGCCAAAGTATTTCGCTGAAGTTTTCATTGGAAACTAGGCTCGAGTCCGAGTCTTTGATCGACTTTCTAGCGTTTCTGGTTCAAAGTTATGATCTTAAATAAACAAATTAACTAATTTTCTAATTAACTAATTATTCAAAAATTTTTACTAACTTAGATCATAAATTTTGAACCCAAAACCCCAGCAGGTCATCCAAAGTATCAAAAGACTCGGATTGTAGCCTAGTTTCCAATAAAAACTTCAGCGAAACACTACCATCTAACGGTTGGCGCCCAGAGTCAGGTGAAGTTGTCCATGGTGGCCGAAAAGCCCTCCACTTATGACGTCACTCACAAAAAACCAGCACCCCCCAACCAAAAAATTTTTTCGAGTGCAAACTACAAGACTTGCCGCTTTTTTTGATACTTCGGCCAGGTCCGTAGCCTGTACAAGAGCGGAGATATTCCCACTCAAAGCCACGTGCGATCCAGCTGTTTTTTTGCAAACTGCTTGAATTAACGTGGGTGTGAAGTGTTAATATATTACACAGGTTAAAAATTGTTAACATTCCTGACAGGCAAAAATACGTGTTAACTCATGTTGTCCCTGAAAACAAGTTTTAACATCTTTCCAACAGAGTAGCCAAATGTTTGTATGAACCATGTGTATTACATGCAAAAAACAGTGTCTGATCAATGGAATTATGCAATTAACCAATTTTACATCAATAAAAAGTGCAGCTTTATTGCACATCCATACGTACATTTCATGAAATAAACAACACGAAATTTCACACACATCAGAAAAACATGAAAAGCAAGCACTGCAAAGTGAGCAATAGTAGCAGCTCCAAACCTAAAGAGATACCTTTTTTAGGAAGTCCTCTCCCATACAGAGATCTTGATTTTCTATCACCAAGTTTTCCACCGCGCTTGCCTGAACCATTGACTGATACTGCTCCACCAGCAACTGCATTTGCTATAAAATCATTGAAAATACAACATGAGAAAACAAAAGACAAAATGTAAGACTAAGTTTCATTTTTCTCAGCATTAAAGATTTTTTATTTTGTTTGAAACAGTGCAACAAGGACATTAACTGAATGGCAACTAAATATTGTCAAAACTCACAAAACCTCACATGCAACAGCAAAGTCTTTACTCTTGTTTGCAGAATCACGCCTAGTTCTTTTCTTTTCTTTAGCCTTCATCCGCTCAGCATCAAAAGCATTCATAGAAGCAACTTGAATTGCACCATCTCCATCCATCATTCCGGTAGCTTTTGCAGGAATTTCTTTGTGTAGACTTAGTTCAAAACAGGCATTACAGGCACTATCAATAAAATAACAGCCCTAGAAAGCCAAGGGCTTATTCAAGTTTGCACAAACTTCAGCAGCAGATTGATGAGGTGTGCACAGTAATGCAATAAACCTGTAACAACAGGGCTGATTGAATGCAAAGATGATGACAACTAATTGCTGCAATATAAGAGGCTGGCTACTTTGTTGCAAGAAATTTTGATTTATAATTTCACAAGCAATTTATTCGCTTCAACTCTGAAAATTTCAGAAAACATATGGATTGGAGTGTGGCAGTAGTGGCACAAAACAATGATATATCAACCAGGAAATCTTAAGCAAAAAAAAATGAAGCAAGGAAATACAAAAGACACAAAGAATTCTTTTTCATGGATTTTTATGGGTGAGAGTAGCAAAGCCTGCAACCACTGCAAACAAGTATGTAAAAAATGATAACTATAAAACTAGTAAAATGGTAACCATCACATCTTGCTTTAAATTTAGTGTTAACAAAGTGTTGTCAGCCTCAAGCTAAATATATTGCAAAAACATTTGAAACCTTGATCAAACCAAGATACATGGTTTGTGTACCACTGAGCACCCCCATCTCAAGTGTTTTTATCTGTTTGCTTTGGAAAGTATCTCCATTTTTTCCCACTGCCAGATTCCTGTTTGATGATGAGTGAATGCAATTATAGCTGGCTGGGCTATTTCAGTGTTTGGCACCTTTCTGTGTTGGCTGTGTTTCTTACTCTGTTATGTGCTATGACTAACCATTTTTGTGTTCTTGTGTTATTCGATTATTTTTGTGATAGGCAGGGCTTATTTTGCCATCAGAAATGGTCATATGATAATGATGATATGCTTGGATGATCACATCGTCCTTATCAGATGATGCAAAACACTAAACATCAAAGCTAAACCTTGAACTTAAACTGAAACCCCAAACCTAAAGCATAAACAAAAACCCCGTATGTAAACCTAAACCGTAAACTTTAAACGCACACCTGAAGTATAAACGTAAACCTTAACCATAAACCTAAACACTAAGCCAAACTCAGCCAAAAAATAGAAACATTGAAAACAGTTCATAAAAAGTGCTCCCATAGGAAAGCAAAAGCAGCATTGGTGAATGCTGAACATGACAAACACTCACAGCAGCCATCGACGGATCCCAAGCTCACCGTCCTTGTCATGTGACGATACTAACCAATCCGGTTCAGCTAATGGTAAAATAACTCCAGCAGTGCTTTTGTCATTAACCGCATAATAACCAACTACCTTTGTATTATGGGCCATAAGTCTAGATATTATTAAAAGTACAAGTTACTTTTAGAGTTGAAGGGTTGTGTTACAAATATGATGAAAGAAACCATAAGCTGGAATGAAGTGTCAAATTGGACTTTATAGATTGTCAATTGAACTGGAAGCAACAAAATCTGTCGACTAATAACCAATTATTCTTGAAGAGTCAAGGTTACAACTTGAAAATAAAAAAAAGAAATAGTGTAATGAACCAGATAGGTGGCACTTTCATATAAACATTAAAAACTTTGCTCAATAACCAAATAAGACACCTTTGTATCATGGACTTTTATTAACTTTACATTTTTCTGAAACATTGTTGTGCAACACCAACTGTTTGCTTGGATGAAAAACGTTGGCAGCTTAGGTGGAGTTTCGTTTTCAATGGTTTACATCTGTACCATAAGTATCTCCCAGTAAAAAGCTCTGGATCACACACCAAGGTGTATGTAAAGCCCAATTCTAATGCAATCTTCATCAAGAGAAATAGTTACCTACTATATAACAATAACAGCAGAACAATGCAAAAATTCCTTAACCCTTATATAATCTGAACTCAAAACTGGCCCTAAAAGGAAGTAAGCTTGTCCACTGCTAACAATGAGTAAAGAAGTGTTATAACAAACAAAGCACAATTCAAGCATGAGGTTGCAGAATGCAGAGCATGATTTCTAAAATTTTATGGCACACCATTGACCAAATGTGCATGCCAATCATTTATATAAAACTGCAATGGAAGTGCAAAATGCAATCAAAAGGCATAAGAAATTTTGCTTTTAAAATGCTTCAAGTATCAATAGAGCTTGGTGTTTGCGCTTTACAAAAACGAATGGAAATTTCTGCTTTCATCTGCACCCAAACTTAGGCATCTATTCTTTATTCAAAGTACAACATGACTAACATTACCTAAATCACAAATATAGGCCTGACAAAATTTTACCATTTATGCTATGGACATGTAGTATTGGAGTGGAAGACATTACTCATACCCTTCCACCACCCAAAAGGGGGAAACCCCAACCTTGTTCTCAGCTGCTTGGCGTGGACTAAGTTGAATCACCTCAGAACATGAGTCGGACGCTTTGGTGAAACACTGTACTGATGGAAGATGATGCTGGATCCTTGGTGTCCATGTTGTTGCAGAGATGTTCAAACTGACTAACATGTTATAAGTGGATATGCCTTGTTCCAGATACTTAGAGTGACTACAGATTTTCCTTTCCCTGGCCAGCTCTGTATGCCTAGCAAGAAAAACCTCCTGTAGTATAGTTACAGGGAAGGTAGTGACTACGGATACACCTCACATGATGTGGTTTGAATAAAATGCTGAGTTTGTCATTCAATCAGCATTTACGTCATAGCGTAGTGGATAAGTTTAAAGTCTTCTGTGCCAAAGGTTTTTGTTTCGACTCTTACCTTGCCGACTTTCTTTTTGGCAATATTTTTATTGATGCAGAATTGAACTGGAAAGACCATATTTTACATCTAACATCATCAGTTGCACAAAGTGTTGGAGCCCTATAGTATATAAAATTAGACATTTCCTTTCAAAAAATCTTCTAAAAATACTATATAATGCACTCATTAAATCAAAACTATCATATGCACTAACTCTCTGGGCCTCAGCCTATAAAAGTGACTTACATAAACTCAATGTCTTAAATCACCGCGCAATTCGTTGTACAACATTTGCAAATAGACATACAAATTTAAACACCTTTTAAAAGGCAAAATATTAAAACTAAATGAACTACAACATTATGAACTTGGAAAGCATATGTTTAAGTTGCACAACAATGAAACTCCTCTTTTATTGATTGGAAATTACCAACTTGTTCGTGATAGGCAAAATTATAACACAAGGCATTAGGCACTCCGCAAAAGATCATTATTTAATTCCTTTAAGACACCGAAAACAAGATCAAAACAGTTTCATGTACTTAGGGCCTAAAGTTTAGAACTCCATACCAATCACTATTAAAAACAAAACATTTATCCAATTTCAAAAGCTTTACTATGATTACCTATTAGAAAATTATACTTAGTTTTATTCTCACACATGCAATGACA
>JGI24021J15306_10010432_pt1 | contig 11522 bp, 10 predicted proteins | sample Ectturendosymbi1_FD_15306 | JGI IMG/M metagenome (IMG submission 15306)
TTTTAGGTTGAAAATAACTGGGTCCTGCATGCTGCATCCAACCCTGTGAATCAGAAACCTTTCCTGGATGAAAGTATCACTGGAAGGACTGTCGTAACACCTGCAAATGCTTTTATATTTCAATGACGATGAGTAACGATATTTTTCCTTTTTTTGGAAACTTCATCAAGTTGTGGAAAATTAGCATAGTAGCCTGATCCAATGCAACTAATGCAGATTGAAAGTTTATTAGTGAAGACAGATATGCTTTTCCTAGCTCTGATCATGTTCATCGCTGTTCCCTGAATGGAAGTGTTCAAGTCGTTGAGGTGGATGAATATATCTGTAAGGTATGCCAGTGACATAACGAACTCCCCATTTTAAAAAGTGCCCTACTATGCCACTACCTCGATTTCTAACAAACTGGTCGATTTCTTTGCACAGCTCAAACATGAGTAAGCACTTGACCACGGGATAGCCATCTCATTTCTATGTGGATAAGAATATTGTGTTGATTCCCCATTTCGTTACAAAAAAACTTTGAACAGGCGGTGATTCAAGGCTTACTGCACTCACAACAATCGACAAAACATTTTTTAATTTTTGGGACGTGTATGCCTGAGTTTAAATTTTCAGGGCGTGTATCCCAGAAAAAATTTGGTACTTCGTACCCCTTGTTTTAGTGCTTCGTACCCCCAAGGGGTACGTGTACACCCGGTTAAGAACCGCTGTTCTAACCCACAGTGGTAGTCCACGGCACGGCCAGCCAGATGCGATATGACCCGACTTTACGATTTCTTTCGATCAGCGATTAATATTACAAAATTGTTGTCGAACGCTTTGAACTATTGAATCCGTGCGGGAGAATTCGCAACATGTAGTTTTAACCTTTGCTAATCAACTCGTTCGGTTTCAAACCAAGGCGCATATTTCTGGGAAGTCGACGAATCATTAATGCCACTGAAAATTCTTGCAAGTTTGCCAGTTGAAATTTGAAAGATCTGTATTTTTTTCTGAAATGTCTGATTCTCTCAAACACTCAATTACAAATCTCAAGTAGGCGGTAATCGCATAATTTAGGCTTGAGCATTGCAGCCATGCCTATGTAGACCGCTTTACCTCTCTCTGCCAGTCAAACCCAGCAGATGCTTTTGTTTTGCTGCCTCGATGTTATTACCGCGTTTTGCACTCGAAGTTAAATGAGAAAAACACTAGGAATTAGTCCCTCTATTACGTCACTCCGCTGGCGATACAGAATTTGTATATACTAACTGTAGATCGCGTTCTGCATAAGTAGGTTGTTGCTTTCTAACTGAATTAGGAACTAGGTGATGCTTCAAAATGCCAACAAGACCCGTGAGAGATATTGACTCAGCGCGCTGCTATGCCACTTTTACCAGGTATTTAGGGTAAGGAGCCTGAGTGGTATTGTTCCAAATGCCCAGCTGTTAACAACCGTATAGCTGTTGAATACAAATGCCTAGCAAGTCTGGAGAAATGACAGCACAAGATGTTGCCAGAGAAAAACACAACACCCAAGACGCACCAGAAATTAAACTTGCAAGAAAATAAAAGTTCCCAAAAAAACTTTTTCCATTTGGTAATCCGTTACCGACACAAACGATTCTCCATTGATTGATGGAGATGCCAAATTCGCCAAAAAAAGAAAATGTGAAGACCAAGAGAATGCAAAAAATAACGCGAGTATGAGATAAACGTTGTTTGGTAAATCGATCCAGATAGGGTAGATTTTCAGTTGTTAACTGCCAGTGGTGCCTGCGACATCAAAAAAGAATTTCACAATTACTGTAATAGTGATAATGATAAAAATAGGCTTTCAATGGCGTTTTCCGGTTGTGTACGGAGTAACTACAGTACAATCTGTGGAAAGTTCACCTATTGCTATTCCTTATTGTTCGTGAAGCTTACCGAATAGTGTTTACTCTGTTTTTTGACTAAACTTTGTTGAGATTGCAGACGTACTGCAGCACATAACCATCAGGAGGGAAGGGTCGATTCAAAATTACAGCAGCGTAGTTGATAGACTCGTTCTTGGAATTTGCTTTCGGTAATGCCTTTCTTTCTCTAAACCGGACAACACCCCGTGCGGCATGCATCTATAACAACAGGGAAGGGGTCAACTTTGGGCAGAATTCTTTCAAAAGTCTCTTTCGCACTTTATGCAACTTGACTCGGAAATTGAACTCACTCGATTCAGCCGACGCGCACAAAAATATTCGCGAAAAACTCTTGATGTAACAATGCCAACTTTCGATTAATGTTCTGGAAAATTCCGGTCGTAATTTCACCAATCGGCAGTTGGACAGCGACGTTCCTGGAAGCTTGTGATTTGCTGATCAATGTGGAATTGACGGTCTGCGCTATTGCTATAGTTTGCTAGTGGTGCGTGAATGCAATCAATGCAATTAAAATACTTAATGAACGCCAACCGGTATTTTGCTGCCAAATCTAGCTTACTCTCAAAGCGATTGCCGTGGTGTAAGTTGCTATAAGTGCAATACACTGTGCCCTTTTCCGGTCTGGCAGACAACCGTAGCCTCGCTGCTCAAACGCATGGTTCGGAATATTGGCAAAGCAGATCGTCTCCAGCAGTTCGTTTGTTCCCGTTCAACATGCGAAAGCACGCTTCAAGGGACCGTTGCAGTGATATAGTTGAGACCGATACTTCCTCAAAGTTTGGAGTCGAAACTGAGACCAGGAATTTTGTGCCCTTCATCAGAATTTTTCTTGAGCTTCAAAATGCAGCATTATCCACATTTCCGAACTTAAATTTCGTCAAATTTTATTCGATTTTTAAATTTTTTTTGGCCTTTCCTTTGCCGAAGATCGGACCAATAGCGAAAATGCTGAACAGAGATTTTCGAAGCCATGTCGATGGTGCATTCAAATTCTCGAGACAAGGGGTCGAGATTGAGACCTTCCCTCTTGGAGGTCCAGACACGACCTGAAACCTTAGATAAGGTTTACGCTTTACGGCGATCCTTTTGTGACAAAGCAGCAAACCCTGCGACATTGACCAGCGACCGTTGCAACTTCTTGATGGAATCGAATGCTAGCAGTGTCGCTGTTAAGCTACAGCACAGCAACCCCTGACGTCAAAAGCGAGTGAAGACAGTGCCGCCGGTAAAATGATCTGTTGTAGTGAAATTATATTCGTTAGTAAAAAAATAATGCTTGGTTCATAATTGTTTTGTTTTGACTTCTTTTGTTGCATTACAGTTTAAAATCGTATTCTGCGCACCGCACATCACATCAAAATAGGGCCCACAGCGAACAGTTCAGAAGGCTGTTCGAGTTTATGCTCCAAGCTTTTGCTGGACAAGCGCTTCGTGAGTGGATGCAGTGGATTATTACGCGAGAACTCTCATCGCCATTAACATTTGAAAAAGACACGTTATCAATCTGAACGGATGCGAAATATCGGAGATACGCTATGGAAAGCATTTTAAGGGAGCCTTCGGAGACCTTTCTATTTCTGTTCTCTCAAAAATAGAAAGCAGCGATTTTTGTGTTAAGTAACAAACTCGCATGCATCTTTTTTTAAGGGCAATGCAGCACCCACGAGACGCGTTTGTGTTTAAATATTTTTAATTTAAACATGGGTGTAAGACTAACCAGCACTGTCGTAAATGTGTTATTGTTCAAATTATCAGTTTTTCACTTTTCGCCTTCCTGCATGTGGCGGGCTGCTGTTGCCAGCAAATTACGAAAATAAGTGTGCAACAACATTAGCTTTCATCACAGTCTAATTCAGGGGTTCCCAACCTGGGGTACATGTACCCCCAGGGGTACATTTGTCTATCCGAAGGGGTCCATTTAAGGATAGCAATAAGAGCAAAATATATGTAAGTATAATTTTTTCCACATATTTATACGTATATCAGTGAATATTCTTTTCAAAAATCATTATATGCTTATTGTTAAATATATCTATGAATAATCATGATAAAATGTTTTCTCATAGGAAATTTTAGGGGTACATGTTCATCTGTAGAAATGCTGAAAGGGTACATGTTTGTCTGTCGGAATGCTGAAGGGGTACATGCTTATATGTTGGAATGCTGAAGGGGTACGTGGTAAGAGAAAGGTTGGGAACCCCTGGTCCAATTGATACGATACTCTTGCGCATGGTTTGAAACATTTGCAGGCGTATATTCAACTAAAGGAGAGACGGGCTATGGGGGTGAAATCGCGGTACGTTATGAGCTGTAGGTTGCATGCAGCGCAGGTATTTCGACAATCAAATTTTAACGTATGTGCGTGTTACTAAGTGTAATAACCGTTTGACAGGATTGGAGCTGTGAGAAGACGTTCGCCACGTATGTGAAACGGATGTGCTATGGGAAAACAACTTTACTACGGTTGGTCTTTGGCAGCGGCGTAGTGCTGCCAACGAGTTTCTAAAATGCTCTAATGAAAAAGGGATGGCTAATGAAGTTTAGAAACAATTCTGCAAATGCTTGAGTATAGTTTTCCCTTATGGGTTAATGTGAAGCGGCGATTTTCTTTGTCAAAAATGCAGGCAAAGAACGAAGTTTGCCTATCAAAAGAAACTATGAAATTCTACATTTCTAAAATTGAAAAAATTATACGGCATTGCAAAATTCCACAGCAAGTGTTGCGAATATTCCCCATCTATACCTTGAATAAAATGCTCACTCAGTGTGGCTGCAGATTTAAAAACCAAACTCAGAAAGAATCTTGCCACCCTAGAGGAGATGCATGTTTCTTATCGAACTTAAATCGATTTTCTGTCTTTGATTTGGAGCTCTACTGATGTTGTCGTTAACAACAATACTGAAATACGTGTAAAGTTTGAAAGTAACGCCTCTGTATAGTACACAGCGAAAAGGGCCCGGGGAGATGTGATGATCTCTGTTTTCGAGTTTGCTAAATATTACTGGCCGCCGCTTATAGCGGTTTAAGCATATGTGTTGTTGATCGTAATCAATGCTGGTGTATGGCAGCGTGCCTCTGCTGATTTAGTCTAGCCACAAAATCCGAAAGAATTGAGCGCGTACAGTCTTGCACGTGTTGTTTAAAGGTTTTTTGGCTGTAAGATTTTGATTGCCCGGGCGCCGAAGGTGTTAATCACATTTGGTATAGATCTACCTGACTTGATAAAATGCTCATTCGCTTAAAATTCAACTCTGCAGTTGACAAAAGTTCAGTTGTTTATTAAGCAGATAAGGACTGTGTATGGCGTCGACTGGTCACCGGGTTCAAATGTCCAGCTTGTTGGTAGAGTGCGAGACGGGTAACCCTTTCACAAAGAGCGCAAGTTGTTCTCTTGCATTTGGACGCCGGCTCCCTTGGGCAACCATCGTTTTGTGACGTCACATGCTATCTATGTTGCGACATAATCGTGAGAAAAAGGCAGCGGCCAATGGGCAATTTGTGAATGCGACGAGCCAGGCGCGCTTGCTTCATTCAAGCGAGCTGCCTACTGAAAGATGTTGGGCTAGTGCTGTTGGAGAAGGTTCGAGAAAATGCAGTTGTGATGAAAAGCGTTTGTGGGTTTGAAGTATGGTTGCAGCCGATAGTAGAAATGTTGATCTGATGTGTTTGCCGAGGGACGTTTGGAATATATAGGGACTTGCGTTTGGCGAAGCATCCACGGCATGGGGTTTTGGTTGGATTCACCCAAATTCGAAATTGTGCTGTAGACCAGTTGACCATTCGATTCAACCACTTGCCTTGAGGGCAGGACCCCGTAATCGAAACAGAATTGTTAAAAAGTTAAGGATGAAGGGTAGCATCAATGGGAATGAGTTTATTTTAAAGTTCAAAGAGACCAAATGAATTCACTCTGTTGGACTTAGCCACTGGAAATGAACAGCACTTACACACTACAGGGTGATATTGCATTCATAGTCGTTGAATGCGTGGTATGCAGGCATTGCATTCTCAGGAGAATCACGGTGTAAGCTTCTGAGTTACGTTCAGCCTAACTGTCAACGATTTATAAGCTATCTGTTCCTCCGATCCAGTGGAGAATGTATTGTAGTGTGGGCTACGCCACATTGAATTTGTAGATGGCAGTTATGTACGTTATTGCAACAAGGTGATCAAATGGCTTGTGCATATAACAGATCTTCGTAATGAGAATAGAAACTAAATACAAGAAGCTCCCACGTTATTTTTGGTTTGTAGGCCACGCCACTTTTGATTTCGAAAATTTTAAGGGAATACTCTTGCCATGAAGCTTCGCTGTTGAATTAATGGCTTATTGAGTGAGTTGCCTTTGAGAAATGCATCAATTTCACCACCACGGTTTGACGCACCTGTAAGATACCGTACCTATATATCGTTTCCGGGCGTTAGTGCTGAACCGTCATGACTGCTGGTAGCAGTTAATCGTATCGTTATCGTACATGCTATTGTTGCGAAGCAAATAGTATTGACTCAGCTGACAAATAGTTTTACTGAAATTCCCTTCAGTGCGTCGTGCAGTGCTGCCCTATATTGAACCAATCGCATGGAGTTTTGTAAGCAGGCTTGCCACTGCTGTTTTATGGGCGCGTACAGTATTTAGTCACAATATTTTAGGAAGAATGCACAGTCGATGAGTCGAAGTATGTAAAAGCGCTGCTTCATTACGTTAACTAAAAGATGCTAATCGTATGTGGTGTTGGCTGGGCATGGCGTACAATGTACTTTTGCGTATGTACCCTGGACTGGCCTTCATTGCTGCTTATGGGATCCTGGGGAAGTAAAAGCAAAACAAGAACCGATCGTGCATGTATGCACCGTGTGTTATCGACCTCAAGGGTGTTACTAACGATTTTAACTTGTTGTTTGGCGGAGTATTTTATAGCAATGGTAGCTTACATTGTATCTTTAAGGTCCTTTGTGGTTATCAGCATTAGATATATACCTATATTAAGACCAAGCCCACGTTGCTGAATAAAATGTCAAAATTGAGTGCAAAATACCTGATTGTCTTACCTCAATACAAGCAGTCAATCCACTAGACCCTGCAAAGAGTGGATGCTTCCGTCTTCCATGCATTTAAAAAAAGAGTGCTGTCTTTGATGCTAGATAATGGATCAAAAGAAACAATTGTTGCCACTGGTTTAGGCAGGTTCTGATAAAACATGTTGTAAAATGTAAGAATATATTTCTGGGATAAATTTGATTCATACAACTATTAAGTAAATGTTGTGCGTCACATAGGGTATGCTTACATACCATTTTTGTTGGTTGGCTGTGCTTAACTGGCCATCGCTAGAAAGATCGGCAAATCAGCACATTTCTCTCGTTTCATCTGGTAATTTGTATTTAGATCTTGTGAATTATGCTGCCTTTAATGTTCCACAACACCTTTCATGCTGCCCACGCATTCGTTGCTGATAAGTTGCCGAAGAAACTAAAAAAAGCAATAAGTTCTGTTCCACTACGTATTTTGTACTCCTGAAGTTTGTTTCTATGCCAAGGCATGATGTTACACAATAGCGTTCACTGTTTACATGCTAAGGTCGGCTGCCTTTGTAATGTCTTACAATACAATAACGGAAGGCGCGCCACATTTACCTGGGTGCCTAAGTAAATGCCGTTATGCGACAGTAGCAGGGCAAGGACCGATTGGGTGCTGTTTATTTCTTGTACATTGTTGTAATCTCTTGCGTGAACGACCAAAACACACTAGTATCGAGGAAAGAGTTAAGCCAGTGACGTATTTTTACCTTTAGTAGTTTTTGCTGCTTACAACAATGGTTATTGCTAGGTTGCAACATTTCATTATGCATTTTATAAGTGAAGCAGATGTGATTGTGCGTTACAAGTTCAATTGCAGCGTCAATTTCTCACATGCTGAGTTTTTCTTACATAGAAGAAACGTAAAAAAGTCGTGCGGTGCAAGTGGCAATTGACATAGGCTCCGTAACGGTCTGGTCATTGTTATGCGAATGCAGCAGTACACTGTCAACGCACCGTTACTCCGTTTCTTATAGACTATGCTGTGATGCAATGTTCATAAGACTTCTGAGCTCAATTTGTTTATTTGGCCCGCGAGACGAATTACCAAGCCGTGAGTTGGTGTAATTTTGCAATGTTGTCGTAACTTGATCATGCCACCACCAAACTGACCGTTTCTCCTTATCTTTACCGTACGCTCTATGATAGCCAACCACACTGCTAGCAAACAACAGTACGGTCATTTTTTGCCTCGAGCCATTGGCCTTCTGCAACTCACATTACGCGAAGCTGGTGTTGTGACTACTGACTTAATGCCGGTCTGCGGAATAGAACGCTCGTGAGTCTGCATACTGCAACGAGCAGTTGTTTCGTAACGGGTAGTTATCATACATCTCGCCCGGCACCACATCACAGGCTGTTTGCAAGTCCACATTGCAAATTGCTTTTTTCCATCGATCGTGGTACGAACGCCGGGGCACCCTGCATTTCGCTCGCACTGCAAACGTTCCACTTTCAAATATAACTTCGTTTAAAAACTTCAACATTGTGGTAATTCAATGGGTTGGTCGTAATTTTGCAACGACCCATTGTGGCTGGAATGGTGGGTCATTTGGGTTGGTTTTTGTAAACTTGCGTGTTGTTAATCTGTTGTAACTTAATCATTGATACATTTTCAAAAATGAATAAACGAATGAATGTTGTAATTTAGCGAGCAACAAGCTGAATATGAATCCTGCCTCAGAAGTTGAAAGCGAAACCGAACATAGCAGCTTCATCACAGGAAGCAGCCACCATAACCGGTTCTATATTCTTTTTTCGAGTGTAGAACAAATAAAAAGAGCGAAAAAAGCAAAGCACTGTTGCATGACGTCAGAGAAGCAAAAAAATCCAGGAGAGGTTAACAGAACCTACAGATCACGAGCATTCGGAAAGCAAGAATAGGCCGTATTGGATTCTTGTAGATAGTTTCATGAGCGCCTTGTATTTTCTATGAGTGCCTTATATTATATTGTCTATGCGTTAATTACATATACTATGCATGTGAACTTGTGGGTGCTGCAGCTGCCGCAAACAACCAATTTTCCAGAACAGACGTTTTTGCACGATGAATTCATTAGATACATTTTAATGAGTTGTGTGTGTAGTGCAGGAGTCTCGAACACGTAACACGTAACACGCAGATGTAGCCCGCGATGCTTTTGGGAATTTTCAAATAATCATCATTTACGTTATTTAGCTTATTCACCGGTGTTTAAAAGTGCCTGCCTAGCGAGTGAACAAGGTCCTTTGAAATGATTGTAGATAACGGCTAAAAATGATCTGCCTATAACTCTGACACCTGTTTCTAATAAGGTTCAGATGCCGCAATTGTGTCAGCGTCATAATGCAGCCGTCGGGCTACTTCATGAGTCCTCATTTGGCCCTCGAAGCAAAGTTTGAGATCCCTGATCTAGTGTCTGTCTACGCTGTGGAAATAAAACCACACATTCGGCCTAATCCACATTCTGGCTGTGAAAGCTTCGATATTTGCCGCATTAACTGCAGTGGTCTTGCTGCAACCGGTTTATCTGTTGTGCAACCTCGTTATTTAAGTATAGCCCAGAAAAATAATGCACCTCCTAGCAGTATGTTGCTGTTCAATGGATCTCCGCAAACGTTTAAACGTCTGGCTTCACGTTATTCGTTTTAATTACGTTTCAAGTTGACGCGCCTAAGCCACGTCAAAGGAAGTTTAGATTTTAAAGAAGCTTGAGCCAAGGTTGTCATTAAGAACAGCTGCTTGTATCTGAAACACAAGAAAAGTAGCGTCAGCGAAATAAACTGATTAGAGCCCGCTCTGTTATAGCGCTTCCCGTTAAAGCCTGAACTTGGTTTCCTAAAACTGATACCGTCAAGCTTTTAAATCGGTGTGGTTACTTTGACCAGCGACAGTCAACGATAAGGGAAGATATTAAAAACATTTAAATTTATTGAAACTGCGACATCATTACACTTAACGGTGTCGTCACATAGATTGCAAATTGGTTGTAGCGGCTATTTCAAGCCAACTCGTCGTTGTGGCAACAGCTCGGCAACGTTTTCAGATGACACTTATGACATATTTGTTAAGTTAATTACGGGCTAACACGAACCGAAAAGCCATGCCAAATAAATGCGGGGTTCCTGGCGTTGCAGACGCCACTGAGGAAGTTATACCTATACCTGCATTGGGGGTGAAGTAGCGCAGCTGGTGCGAGAGGCAGTTAAATGCCAATACAGAAGTTCGTAGCGTGTGGCAGTTAAGCCAGACGACTATTGCGGTTAGTCTGTACGTGCTTTTGCTGTTTGTTTTTTGTCTGAAGGCCCCATCTGACCCCTAAACATGTCGTGGTCAGCATTTCGGAAATGAGCAATGACGGACTGTGTTTGAATTGGATTGTTTTAATNATCTTTTGTACAAAATATTGGAATAACGCAGTGCATTTTGTTGCAGTGAAAAACACCCATTTTATCAGTGCTTTCTTCTTTCAAAGGGCAATAATTTACTGTTTTTGAACAGTTTGGGATTGAAGTCCCATGTGGACTATGGTTTTTGAAAAAATGCTCAATAACTCTTTTAACGGTCATTACCAAAAATGCTGGCTGAGGTTGTTCACCGTCAAACTAAAATTTTCATTGCAGTGTTACTGTGTAAGGTAGGTTAGGGCGACATACCATTTGGTGCACAAACTGACTGTGAAGGGACATACTGCAACTACTACTCAGCAACATGGCGGAATATGCGCTTGTAGACCAACCGTGGTCTGCGGGCAATCCGGCCGAAAGGAGCGATTTGATCCGCCGCTACCAGTTGCTTGGATATCGTGAGGTCACTCGACTTGCTGAAGTGATGGAAGCGGTTGTCCCCATTCACGGAACAGGAAATTTTCCCACTCTGGATATTAAGCCCAGCATCTTCGTGCAGGTACAGTATTTAATTATGCAAAATTTGTTAGAATAGCGATAAGACAATCAAATTGTGATGCGAGGCTGGCGATGGTGGTAAATTTTTGTAAAGGTCCTGCGTTCCGGGCGTCGAAGCGCGGTGCACAGTGGCGTAACATTGCATTTAATCGCGTGGAGCGGCGATATGCAAAAAGAGCTGTGATGGCTACGTGAGATTAAAAATCTGCGCTTTCGCGACAATGAGTTTTGCTGGGAATAATGGAATTCCGCCATGCCAGCATATCAACGATACTAATTTTTCTGAACGACCTGGTCACGTTATTTTGCAGCTTGTTCGCCAACGCCTGACCGGCATTGGCATCAACGTGCGAGACATACGGTTGAACGGCAGCGCAGCGACACACGTCCTCTCCGACGACACTGAGCCGACCTATAAGGACCTAGACCTGATCTTCGCTATTGACATGCCTGGTACCGTTGCGGACGACACTCACGGGGCCGACGTTTGTCGGAGGGCGAAGTCCAAAGCTTCCGAAGATCACTTTCGTCGACGAAAGCGTCTGGACAATGGGCCCCCAAGGTTACGTCCGACTTCGTTGCCGACTAGTCCCCGTCGTAAGGTTTCTTCCGCTGGCGAGGACGTCTCGAGCATTGAAGACAGTGGCTACACAAGCAGCGGC
>JGI24021J15306_10010433_pt1 | contig 11522 bp, 14 predicted proteins | sample Ectturendosymbi1_FD_15306 | JGI IMG/M metagenome (IMG submission 15306)
TGTGAAACTTCGTGACAAAGAGCATAGGTCTGAAATCCGTAAATCCCGGGATGGCAAGCTACTTCTCCGAGTCGAGAGATCCCAGCTACGTTAGTTCGGCCATGTGTACAGAATGTCCCAGGAAAGACTGGCAAAGTAAACCCTGCGGGCTACAGTCTACATCTACGGGAAAGCGGCCCAGATGTGGTCCAAGGACCAGGCGGCGTGACTACATCTTCTCCTTGCTTGTCCCGTCTCGGTGTTGATACAGCAGAAATGCCTGAGATTGCTGTTGATCGTGAGGTTTTCGGCGTCCTCCTGAGGCTGCTGCCCCGCGACTCTCCCCAAAAGAAAACCAGGCATGAAAATGAATGAATGAGTATGCAGGCCTATATTGAAACTTTCTACTGCATTTCTGCATCTATTAAATTGTCTCGTTTGTTTGCCAAAAGTGGATGTTTGCATTCAGATAATTAAACATATTGGGACAGAAACTTGCGTTTTTCTGAAGATCAGTTAAAAGTATCAGACATAGAAGGGAAAATGGTGTTGACACCTTAAAGCGCCACCACGACACCCTTTGAATATCCTTAACAAAACACACTGTGTAAGGCTACTAACACATGCTGCATGGATTTAATTTTTCTAAATTTGTTTTGTTGTCAACACTAATTTTTACGTATTCAAATACCAGTAATTCTCAGCTTCTTCAATACCAGGGACCTATACGCTAGGTGTGCGGCGCACACCCAATCAAACTGGTAATGATATGACTTGTTCCAGATCGTGCAATCAAGGGAAAATCACAAAATTTAATCCGTTTTTTTTTGGATTATTTGAAAAGGAACAGGATTTTGTTATTTAAAAAAACACACAAAAACTCTATTCTGAATTGTTTTTATTGCATCATGCAATGCAATATCACCATTTTCAGAACTACACTGTTGCGATCGGAAAAGCCCGAGTGGCATGTGCGCAAAGCTTCGCACTTTGGCAGCAAGCAACAATAGAGATCATGCGCCGCAATCACTCTATTATTGTTTGTTCGCACCAGATATTTGCAGGCCCGTAACCAGCTTGGGACACCAGGGGGGACGAAAAGTTTTCTGAGAGGTGCCCAAATTTTTTAAACTATGTCAAACAGATTTTTCCAGGAGGGGGCGAAAAAGTTTTTAGGACCTGGATATATGTGGTGTTGTTCTTCGCGCTCATTCTGTTCATGGTGAATCACACATTCAACGCAACGCCAACGGAGAGGTTGCAACAACGCAATAATAACTTATTATACCAATTATGGCATTCAATTTCGAGGGTAAAGAAATGTACTCCATCTTTGTTTTCGCAAATGTTGCTGGTCAACTCATTCGAAAGTGGTAAGACTTGACAAGCATGTGCAGTGAGCACAGCAAACACAGAAAAGCCACTCCCACAAAATTCTGCAGCTTCACGTCAAGTTTATGTACATGCCATCTGTACAGTCAGTGGTCGGATTCAAAATTTTTAAGAACATGTTCTCTCACTCCAGGTCTCACTAACAACAGGTTCTGTCATTGTCACTTGAGAACCCATGACTGAAGCCAACAAACGGTTCCCTGGATTAAAGAAATTCCAAGAACAGGTTCTAGCGATCCGGTCAAATGCCATCTCTGTATAAAGTGCAATGTTTCAATATATGGTTTGGTATGGTTCAACATCAGAAAGAGCTTGGATGCAGAGAAGGTAGAAAAATTGATGAAAATATACCGATTTTGCAGAGCTGAAGAAGATAAACAGCAGACTTTATTCAAACTGTTCGAATTATTCTTGTCTTTTTTTCAAGTCCTTCAAATTCCGTTGCTGTTCGTTTTGTTTCATTGAAAACAAATTTGCAATTAACTCTGCAAGTGTGCTGCTTTTTTTACTTTTTACTTCATAGTATTTTTTCAAAGCAAAAGAAAAAAGTGTGATTTTTGGTGGGTTTTATTGTTTTTTTAAGTGGGCTTATTGAACAAATACGGGTGTTTTTTTAGTTGGGTCCAATTACATCAACCCTGAAGACAACTATGAATGCTTAATTGATTTTCTGAGCCAAATTTCAAAACTGTCCCATTTCAACTTGCTTGATTTAGCTGATTTTATGATGCATCGCACTAGCTTCCTGATTCGTTGTTTGTGTTAATACAGCTGCACACCTGCGCTTGCAATACATGCATCATTTTGAGCTTCATCGTTAATTGGCAGTTCAGGTGGATTGATCATAACGGCTCACACACGCCCGTACTTGTACTGCTCCCCAGTGGTTGTACATATAACAGACACATAACCACAAACGAAAATTTTTTTGCGTACTTTATGTGCATCAATTCTTGCGTAGTTCAGCAAGTTTCAAACTGTGAACCCTGGGTGTCCGCCATACCAGCCACATACCTTCTGATCGACTGCTGTTCAAATAGACTTTTGCGCAACCTTGTATTTTTGGAGTTGTGAACTGCGCTGACGCCGCGCTGAGTGTGTTCTACTTTTAACACGTTGTCGGATATATGTGGAGGTATAAACTGGTCTGTCTTTGGAGACTGCTGATTTTTGTTCCTCACAGTGACACATTGTAGCCTACAACAACGAGTAAAGAGAGTGCGTGCAAAATAATATGCACAGGGACGCCAGAGAATGGAGGCATGGTGGGGGATTGTCCCCTCTACCCTTTCAAAAAGCGGGCAACGTGGGCGAAGGTGAATTCATAACAGCATCATAGGTGATTTCATGGTTTATCAAGATCGACTTGAAACAATTTTGTTGCAGCGATTCGGGCACCCAGAAAATTCAGAATAATTTTTTATAATTTCTGTTATTATTTTTGAGGTCAACGTTGTTGATGAACAGAAACAAACATAATTTCTAACGATTGTTTTTGTTTTTTATCAGTTTCCATTGCCCTCAACTCTTTAACTAGTCTCCCTGCCCTACCGCTACCCCGGCGTCCCTGAATATGCATGTTGTGTCAACAAACTTCGCCAAAACGTTGGTTTGCAAACGTGAATATGACGTCATATTGCAACGTCACAAACAACGTATATCCAGTAACAATGACCACCATAAGCCACTGCTCAATACTAGCAATTGGAAGGGGGCATCCAATCAAGCAATCGCTCCAGGCATCACCAAACCCTGCACGCCACTGCTTTCGCTCTATCCAATTCATATCGACTATGAAGAGGAGTGGTGACACCTCACATCCTTGTGAGAGTCTTAATAAGTAGGTAGAGAAAGAGAGTTTACGGACAAAAAGCTCTTTTGCATCTTTGATAGACACAGGGGACAAATTCTGAGAAAGTACTAAAAAATATCAGAAAAAACGGCTCACAATTTGCTTAACCAACACAAAAAAATTATTCCAAAAACTCTCCAAAAAACTCTCCAAAAACTCTCTAAAACTCCCAAAATTATTCCACAAGTTTTGAAATACCTCTCTCAGATTTTTTACTCTCTGTGTCTCTCAAAGATAGAAAAAAAGCATTTTGTCTGTGGACTTCTATTTCTCTGTCTACTACATATGTAATGCTTTTCCACTGCGTATTTTCCACTTCTATTTGCACTTCGTATTTTATACGTCTATTTACACTTCTATTTAGGCTTCTATTAACACTTCTATTTACGCTTCACTTGTTCCACTCGCTTCGCCAAACCACTCTTCAATTAATTTTCACATATCCAGTCTGGATAGCCTTCTCAGTAACTTTTGAAATTGTACTTCAAAATTTTCGTCGGAGCTCCCAGTGTCCCTTGTGTTTCCAGTATACCCTGTGTCTCCAGAACCCTCTGCAACTTTTGTGTCGCTCCCACTAAAAAATCTCGGCTTCAGAGTGAAAACAATTTTTACTTTTTCTGGGTTAGAGTTTTTGACAATCTTTCTAATCATGACTTTCGCTTTTTTAGAGTTAACCACCACTCTTACTTCAACAGTCTTTGGTTTGCAGAACATTTCTTGCATTGATTTTATATAACTTGGTCCAAGAATTTCATTTATATTTTCCGTCGAAAAGCCAAGACGGTAAAAAGGTGCCATCACAGAATCTTTTTCATTGGAGTGGTACAATCCTAATGAATGTCCTAATTCATGTACTCAGCATGAAAATAAATTGTATTTTCCATCACCTGGTTTTGTTTTTTCAGAAGCCCAGTTCTCATTTTCAAAGTGAATATTTCCACAAATTTGTCCTTCGCTAGGGTGAAATGCATGGGCAAGAATCCCGCCTTTTGTCCATTCAATTTATAAGGACAATCAATTTGATTATCATGATTATTTAAGGATGTTATCTTAATCTCACAATCTTCATCAGGCTCAACTCTTTTGAATTTTAAACCACACACACTCTGCCACGTTTCAAAAGCTGCATCTATTTGCTTCAACATTTTTTCTTTTCCCAAACTTGAACAAAAGTTTGTAAGTGAAAATCTCAAACACAGATAAGAATGAGATTTCTTTCCTCTGTCTAAATTGTGTGGCATAGCACAAAACATCTTTATTTTACCTGTGAATAATGTCCATAAGAAAGTGCATTGATTTTATCTTCACAAACGATTCGTTTATCATCCCTTGCGCTTAAAGCAACTTTATTAATTTCTTCTGTAAAAAGTTCATGTTCGTGACTTCGAATAACACTCATTTTTTGCAGTTCTTCCTTTCCCGCGAACAAGTTTGTAGTTATCAAAATGTATTGACTTTGAGACAACTGTTTTCTTTATTCCTTTGCACTTCTTTTTCTCTTCTCCATCTTCACACATTTTATATGAATGCAATTTTGCTCTCAAACCACAAAACTCTAAAATTATTTGCCCTCCACATTCATTTTTAAACATTCCAGGAACTTCCTTATTTAATCTTGGAATCCCAGACGTTTCCTGAAAGTGTGATGTATCAAATTTTTCTGAAATATCATCTTTTATGTCTCTGTACAAATCTTGTTTTAATCTCATACATCAAACTGACTGCATCCATCATCAAAAGTTGGCAATTTTCTGCACATTTCTCTTTCATATAATTATAATGAAAGTCATACATCAACGTCTTTGATAAAACTAAAATTGACATTCCAAGATAAACAGGTTTGTTGAAAAAAAGTTATGTTTCTTTTATATGTATTGCTATAAGATTTTCGTTAAATATGCTCACGCTGCCGTCAAAATTTGCCTTCGAAGCCAATATTTTCGCCGCCCTTTCATTTGTCACAAGTCTTACATCAACCTTTTTTCTGATATTTTCCATCGTCTTGACAAATACGGAATTATTGATGAGTTTAAAGAAATCTTTTTCAAACTCATTTTTTGCATTATCAGCTTCTGTTCGAAGTTCAGTATTCAGGCTAATATAAGATTTTCACCAAGCCTCTTCATGAATCGAAATTCCGCGATGAATCTTTTTCAATTCCATACCCAAACTCAGATACTGCTTCAAATTCGTATGATGGAATACGTACTTTGTTTTATCGTTTAAATTTGGAATTAATTTTTCAACTTTGTTTATGATAAGTCTTTCGGGTGCTAAAGGATACTCATTATGTAAATCATGAAGCTCTTGTGGATAGTCAGGGTCAATCTCAAGAATGCACCCTTTTACCTCCTGCTCTGAAAAGCGCTCCCAGTTTTCAATTTCACATTCAGACATCCACTCAAAATCACGAACGGGCAGCGGTTTTGACATCGCTCACCAATATAAATTGTTAGCATCCAGGTATTGAATAAACTTTGATTTTTCATCTGAATTATAATATTTTGTGAATTTGCTGTTAGACGTGGAATATCGTGTTGAAATAATTGATACTCCTCCGCGAATGCCTTTTTCAATCATTAACAACGTATCAGGATCACTTAACAGTTTGAGTTGAACTTCAATTATTTTAAAGGCTGCACTCCAAGCCAATCTGCGGACTGTTAAATACCAACACGCATCAAGCTTATAAGTTTCCATGCACATGTCTCGAAAATTCTCAAACACATCAGTAAGAAACAAAACGTCCAATTTTAAATACAAAATATGATAATCCCTCATAGTTTTCATGTCAAAATGCTTCAAAACTTTTTGAGCATGTTCGTAGTCTTCATCAGAAATTTCGTTGTTATTCAACATTGAATAAAACTCTTCTTTTCCTGGAAAATGTTTTCACTCAATTTATCAAAAGAATCAAACCAATCATATGGAAATACACCTTTTCTCAACAAGAGTTTAGTCATCGCTATTCACATTTCCAAACACCCTCTTTACATGATTAAACCGGTCCTCATTTAGATTTCCTACAAGTTCGCGACATGTCTTGATAAATCTGCTACTATCAATAAACCTAATTTTGTATTTGAATATTGACTTTTTTCCCACTGTTTTCTCCTTTTGAAATATATTTTTCTGATAAATACTTTTAGAAAAACTGATGTATTTTTCTTCTGTATTTGGTATGCAATCGATATTTCCTCTCCCAATCAAGTTTAGTTTTTTTACAAACAAATGCGCATCCTACCCACTCAAATTATGAAATATTACAGGCACAAATTTAGGTTTTTGACACAAAATGTTGCATTTTGAATGTGCCGCACCCTGAAGTTTTCTGCTAAAATCACAATGGTCACAAACCTTTCTACCACTTGCGCTCTCACCTTCTTCAAAATATTTTTCACAAATCCAGCATTTGTCGCTTTTTTCAAAATTAATCACGTCTTCCTCAGTCATAATAATCGGTTTCACTTCTGACGACCAGACTCGTTCTAAGATTTTTTGCATCCGTTTCTCAAACATTTCAACGATGTTTTCATCCTCTGTTTGTTTAATGTACTAAAGTGGTTTTAATTTCTTTCCATTGCAACAAAGCCGACTGGGTTCAAGCTTTTGATACGCTTTCGTGTTGACTTTTTTCTGGGTCATTTTCACAAGTGTTAATTTTTCGTGTAAAACACTCAAAATCCGCATAACAACAAATCGGAATTTCCATTGAATATTTGTGGTTTTCAAACTTCAAAATTGAGTTCCTTTCACCTTTTCCTGGTATCTTAATTTTTACCGTTTCATATTTTTCACAATATTCATAATGTTTGTCCAGTATTTCTTTTTTCGAAAAATGGTTTAAACATCTCAAGCAGAAAAAATTTTGTCCATGATGACCAGAAATTTGACTTGACAAAATTCCTGAAAAATCATTAATTAAAACACAATGCTTGTCTTCGAGAAGTAAAAGATTTGCATCCGTTTTTCTGTTTAACTTGGAAATTCTCAAAGGATAAAATTTTTTGTTTCCTTAACCAAGGACGTTCACTGCAATCTCAGAGTTATTTTTCTCAAATTTACCTGTGTCTTTTAAGTTCACAGGAAGCTCGATTCCGGCAAAATTGAGCGATTCTGCTTGTTCTCACACATCTTTTGTTATTTGTTCAAGATGAGTTGTGACAGGATTCACTTCTCTTGCGACACACCACTTGAAGCATTGATTATATCAGAATTTTTCATGTTAATCAAAGCCTTTTTGTCTGCGAGAAACTTAGGCAGCCGAATCCATGAACTTCCTCTCAAGGGCATATATCTCACCTCGTGGATTATAAAGTTCGATTAATGAGTGAAATATCCAACCACTTGCATTCATTCAAATAGTTGCCATATTTTCAAGAACTTGTTCACTCATAACAATCCATACTTCTAAATTTGTAGACTCGAGAATAATTTCTGTTTTTGACTGAAAATTTCGCAATTCAACCATTTGGTTATCTTCAATCGCTGCTGGAACATAGTTTTCCATATTTACTCTCAGAACAACTCTGACCATTGTCTGTGGTTTGAATTGTTCCAGAGCTTTTTGTTTAACAGCCACCAAAAACGTCTTAGGGTCTAAGGTTGGATTTTTTGGTGCTATAATGGAAAACTGATTTGTGAAGCCTTTCAAAGCAGATATTTTGCTTTCTTCAAACATTAATATTTTCGGGACTTTTTTCTTGAAAGCTTCCCAAGCATCTTTGATTGGTCTTTTTACAGGTTCTGGAACAAATCGTAACAACCAATTACCCTATTTGCCACGTTTTCCCACTTTTTGCGTTAAGCCTTATTTCTTTGGCGGTGAAGGTGGAACGTATTGTGTTGGCTGAAGCGCACGAACATTTATTTCTGGATTGTCATCATCAAGCAGACTGTTTCCAGAGCCGTCAGGCGACGAGCCACTGTTTCCTCTCTCGCTTTCTGTTCGTTCACCAGTCTGACCGCTCCACTCGCTCTCTTGGCTCTTATTGCTACGCCTAATTTTCTGATAAATTCTTCTCGATTTGACCTTTGAATTTCTTCAATAAAGACGTCTATTGGAAGATGTTCTCTTAGAAGAGTTTGCAAAGCTTCTTTTCGGAGCTTTGAGTAGTTCTTAATATTATTTCGTTTAGCAACGTGTTTCAAGTGCTTTACAGTTACCATATTTTTTTCTGTTCTTTATTATATAGTAAAAATTTTTTAAACAAAAATTTATCAATCTTTTTTCTTAATAAGAAAAAGATTGATAAACGAAGGTAGACTCACGGAAAGTCTTATTTCATTTTAAATTATCAATTACATTGATTTTTATATTTTCCCAAGCTTTTACATTATTACACATGAAAAAAGAATAAAATTTTCTATAAAATTTTGAAGCCGGTGTCAAACTTGAAAAATTTTTTTTTTATTTGTTTCGATGTTAATTACCTCGAGCGACTTAAGATGTGTTTTCCTTTGTAGGTTTCGTTTATCTCGTTTCTTTTCAACTTCAATCACATTTTCAACGTGCACCTTTCTTGTATGATTTTTCACATTTATGTTGTGTTCAAATGAGTTAATCCTGTGGTGTCTTTCAAAACACCCATCATAATTGGTCTTGATATCTTGACTAATTGTGTCATTCATATTATGATGAAAAATATTTTTATTTATATTTAACGTAAGCTCAACTCTTGTCTTGTTTCCATCAGATTGGAAAATGAGATTTTTATCTGAAATCACAACCGCGTAAGCTTCGGTATTTGCAGCTATGTTTTCTGAGATTTGTGCTTTTATTTGTATGTCTGTGACGAAGTTTTTAAGTTTTTCACTTTGTTTCGACATGTCAAAAACAAACAGTGGAAACAGGTCTTTGTAATCTGCTGGTGTGATGTTTGGATTACTAATCATGGTAAATTTTGTTCTGCTCTTCAATTCTTCAAGATGGTAAAATTTTGTTCGAAATACGGCAGCGTCGCCATACATTCTTGAGAATTTGTGCTGGGTAAAATTAGTTTTAAAATCAGTCTTTGGGTATCGTCTTGAGTTCAACATCACAAACATGTTTGTCAAATTGCAGTGGTCAAAAATTGCTGGATTGGTTGTTTGACTTCCAGATTTATCAATTTGAAAACTAATGATTAAAAATCTCGGCTTTTCTGGGCTTGATTTAATCGACCACCACCATGTAAAACTTCTCGCTTGTGGTACTGGAATGGAGTCACACTGAATCATTCTGTACATTACTGGAAGACGTGCTTTTGCCTCAATTGTTTCGTAAAGTTTTAGTTTTTCTTCAATATTTAGAAGTACATGAGGCATGAACCAAGACAGATTTTTAAGAACAACCTTTCCATCGTTAGGTGCTGGTCTTGCTTGATTGTCACAGGCTGCCGCTACTACTACAGTTGTAAAAATTGCGTCATTATTGCCTTTTCTCACAAGAGTGAGTTGATGGTTGAAACCAAGACAACTTTGTCGTAATCGTCACAAAATCCAAAATGTGTCGCAAAGGCACACGGAAAGAAAATGTGCCTTTTGGCTCAGGTTTTCGAATAATGTAATTTTGTCTGATTTTAAATCCGGTATTATTTTCAAGATGGGCTGCTGTATGCGTAACTTGGAACCAGTTTTTGTTCAAACCCTGACTATTTTCAAAATCGTCTAGACATCTTAACAAATTTAGCAAAGTTGTTTCTTGACCTGGATGAAAAATGCTTTCAATTTCTTGTCCTGAGAGTTGGTATTTAATATTGCTAAAAAGATACATCAAACCGTTGTTAATTAGGAGCGCCGTTAGCATTTTTAACCAATTTACCTTCAAAACGAAGATATCTTTCACTTGGATGTGTGAACAACTCCTGAGTCTCAATTGAGATTTTTATTTCTCTAGGATTATTCAAATTTCTACCTGTAACAGGCAAATATTCATGAAATTCGTATTCTTCAATTTTTTTATTTACTGATGGAGCTTCTGCAATATTTAAAATGTCCATTGCTTTATTATGTTAGTTTATTATATAGGATTATTTAATCTTTGTTCAAGCGTCTGACAAGATCTTGAATTTTGATTGCGTTTTGTCTATTCCCATGAGCACGAGCGGTTCCTGTTGACATTGCAGGTTGAATGGAAGCAGTAATTTTTGACAAAACTTGTTTTGATTTTGGGTTCAATTTAGAACTCGCAAAATCAATGGCTTTTTGTCCAGCTGTTTGTCCCGAAGATTTGACAATTTTCAGCGTCAACAATTTGTTTCTTATTGACGTTTTCGCTCATTAACTTTAGTAGAACATCTCTTAGGTTTGAAAACAAACTAGAGCCGCCATATCAGCACGAATAAAACCTCTTTTTGGTATGAACATATTTATTTCTTGTTTATTTAACCCTTTCAATCCCGCGCATCGCCATAATTCTGGCGCAAGGTTTGCAACGCTATAACTTGCCAGCCGATTGAGCTAGAAAGCTGTTCAAACCATCTACGGATTTAGCAAGTCTGCTAGTTGAAATTGAAAAAAAATTTTTTCGTTTTGGATTTGTGGTTCTCTGGGGGAGGACGTCACAAGTGGGGGTGTCATTTTCATTTTATTGGCTTAGTTTAGGCCTAGCTTACGCGGCCCTGGACGCCAATCCAATGGGCCAATTTTTTCGCTCAAGTTTGGCTATCCTACGAGTCTTTAGAGCCTTTGATCGACTTTCTAGCACATCTGGATACAAAATTATGCCACACAAACCAAAAAGTGGTCAAACTTTCTACCCCTACAAAAGGAAACCAGGGATTGAATAACATCCCCTTTGTATATGGCCATAACTCGTCGTTAGAATTGGCTAGAGAGCTGTTCAAGCCCTCAAAAGACTCGTGAAGACTTGTAGTTTAGACCGCAAAAAAAAATTTTTAGCTTGAGATCTCGGGTTTTTTGCTGATGTTTAAATAATGAGAAGATGTTTATGCATATTTTGTTTACATTTGGATGATGAGGTCATATCCTGGGAGTCGAACAATCCATTAGATTTTGTGGCTCAAAGTTATTTTGGATTCTAGGCTACAATACGAGTCTTTAGAGGGTTTGATGGACTTTATAGCATTTCTGGTTCAAAAGTTATGGCAAAACAAGCAAAAAATAATTAGGGGGATCCCCACTAATTCCCTAAGGAATCCTTACAAGATTAGGGGTCTCTCGGCCATAACTTGGGAACCAGAAACGTCAGGAAGTCGATCTCGGCCTCTGAAGCTTCATATTCCAGCCTAGAATCCAACCAAACTTTGAGCCACTATTTCGGCTCATTGTCCGGGTGATGACGTCATAAAAGAATAAC
>JGI24021J15306_10010434_pt1 | contig 11522 bp, 10 predicted proteins | sample Ectturendosymbi1_FD_15306 | JGI IMG/M metagenome (IMG submission 15306)
TCAGCGAAAACATAACTTTTACAAACGATGACGTCATGAATTACGTCACAGGGGCCCTCCAGTAAAAATTGCCCCGGGCCCTCCTACCCTTTAATCCGGCTCTGGGATCAGGACTTGATCGGACTGTTGATTTTCAAAAATTTTGCAGATCAGGACTGGTGTGGATTCAATTTTTTCGCATCAGGATTGGACTCGGACGGAAAAAGTTCACAGTCCGCTCATCACTGGTGCACACACAAACCAAGTCTTTTGCCTACATGTTGCCAGACATGGGGCAATTACAGCACAAATGTCATCGATTACGATTACTTGCCACCTACTCGATTACGATTACGAATAAACCAAATCACAATGTAGTCGATTACGATTACTTACGATTACGATTACATTGTAAGTAATCACGATTGCAATCGCGATTACATTTGTCTTGAAACATCCTCAGAAAGAAAACAAACCCATTGACATAGTTTTATGTAAGTATATTTTCAGACAACATACGATATGAATCAATGCAATAAACGAAATTACTAATCTGTAAGGATTAAGTACCAGAATAAAGAAAAAAATATTGTTTACTGAGATCTTCATGCAGTCAACAGACCATCATGTGGCGTAACTGCAGGTTTGAGCGAGAAGAAAAACTTAGTTGAAAGTGGTCCACTGGCCTCTGTAAGGGACTTACTAGTCAACACTCAGAAAAAAAACTTGAGAAATGATAGTGAATCCGGGTGTGGATGGCTATACAGTACTAAAACCCTAAATCAACGGAAAATACTCCGAAAAACGCAAAAGGACGACACCGTACTAAAAAACTATGAAAAGGATACTCAAACCGAAATATAAGCTAAGTGAGGAAGTGGTTTGTACATTTAGCTGGCCAGGGGAGTCAAATCGCCCCTCTTCTCTTCCGTCAATTACTCCGCTGCGACAAACACTTAAAAATATTGATCAAACAAAAATAATAATCAATGTTTAAAATCTTTGTTACAGTTGATAAACATCAACACTGCAAATCTTTTATCAGGTAAACGACATCTATCAGGCTTGAACATTCGTCCAGCAACGCTGAAAATTCGTTTGTTAGTAATTTCAAAATTGCTGACTATTTCTTCTGACTGCGGGTTACGATCGTCTGCAAGCCAACATAGCAGTGTTCAGCTTTTAATTTGAAATGAAATGAGCAGTGATGCCAATATAGCTGCGCATCTGTCTACTGGACCAATACTCAATGGTTAACAAAATCTCACAGGTTTCGTTGAGTTTTTTTCACCAGTATCTGGTGGATCACGGTTGACATGCTAGTTTACTGGTTATCACTGTGGTGGAAAGGTACTTTCGACTTGGATTAAAGTACCTTGTTCTTCCGAAAAAAAGTTAATGCATATAAATTACTGTACTAATTATATACATAGCCTACTCTTGCCAGAACCGTCGCCAGAAAGTTTTCAATAGGGGTGCTTTGCAGTTCTGCGGGGGGGCTTGCCATCTTAAAATTAACCAAAAATCCACTTCTTTGTAGAGTTTCACGTTTCAATTTCGGGGTCTTGGAGCTTTTTTTGGGGGGGCTAAGCCCACCAAACCCCCCCGTGGCGACGGGACTGACTCTAGTACTTACATTCATAAGTTCACTCTCAATATATTTAAATGAAACGAACACCTCTCCTCGTAATGTCCCTCTATTCTGTTGCCGAAGTGTGAACCCGTTTTTAAGAAGAGCTCCTATTTTTGTTGCTGCGTCTCACAAGACTCACTAAGGTACTGCAGGCGACCAACAGGAAGGCTACAGCTGGAACAAAGCGAGATTAGCTAGAAACGCTGTGCTTGCCCATGGACTGTCTGGATTTAAACCACAGAGACGGACAAATAGCCTCCCGCGATACAATTACCATAACAAATGATAATAAAGAAGGAAACCCAGCCACCACAACCGCGGTTCATCGCATAGTGATGTAGGGTGAAAATTTCCAAGTTTAATCGTGAAGTAATCGTCGATTACGATTAAATTGGCAATGTAATCGATTAGGATTACATTTCATTTTTGGTCTGTTCAATCGATTACGATTACTCAAAAAACTGTAATCGATTGTAATCGATTACGATTGACGATTACGATTACCCCATGTCTGCTTGTTGCCAGGTTCGAGTAAAGGCGCAGTCAGGCGTGACGGACACAATGATTTGTCCATCTCTTCCCCACTTTCCAGCAATCACTGCTGCTGCAATTTTCGCCTTCAAAAAGATGCAACCAACCGTGAAATTACAGACAAAGAGGATTGTGAAGTGAATGGAGTTGGATTGAGTTGTTTGTAAAGTTCAAGCCAGTAAGGCTAGTAAAGTTAAAGCCAGCCCGGCCAGCATGAGTTGTTTGTGTTTGATAAAACGCAAACTGCACCAGAGTAGCTTCTGTTTTCAGTCGCGTGACGGCATAACTATTCTAAGCAAAGCATGGTACGGTAACTCTGTACTCGAGAGGAAACCTGCCTGGCATCTCAGATACTGATTCCTGTGCTGTAGTGTTGGAAGTTGTTTTGCTATACGTACTGATTGCACAGTAATTTCCTGACCACAGTTGACTTTTGTACTTCATATGGTACACGATACAGTATTTAGGCCTACTGTAGCATTCTATTTAGGCAGTGGCTACAGAACCACCCATGGATCTCTAAATTTGAAAGCTTATTCGACCACCTCCTGTAAGTGTAACGTGACAGTGTAAGAGTAACGCACGAGGAGAAATACAGTAGGCTTGGTAGAAACACAGTAAACACAAAAGGTAAACCCAAAACCTAGCCCTCACCGTAGCCCTAACGCAAAACTAAAACCTAACCCTAACCTAATGCAAACCTGACGCTAAGCAAAGCTAACACTTACACTAACCTAATGCTAACCTAACACCAACCCCAAAACCTAACCCTTGAAGCGAAAGTTGGGAAAGTCTTGAAAAAAGTAAAGAAAAACTGTTCCCACGAATTGAAACGTACAAGCAGTCACTATTACGAAAATGCAAGGCACCAAGATGAGAGACGAACCCACAACCATTGGCATGGCAGACTTCAAACCTATCCACTACATTACCAGGTCGATGTAATTTCAGTGACGAACTGACCGCTTTATAGTTTATTCGAAACGCGTCGTGCCAGGTGGTACGGTGGAATAAGTTTTGAAATAAGAAGATCCATGGGTGGTCTGTAGCCACTTCCTTTTTTTATGTGCTGTTAGAACGAGTCGAGAAATTGTGTAGACTATATTTATGAATACGCTATTTAAAAGATTTGTTGGATTGTTTTCCACAACATCTGGTTCATTTGAAACCATGGCTCATTGTCAAGAGACTCACACAAAAGGTATTATAAACATTTTGCCTTGTTCAGTCAGTCAGTGGATTACTCTAGTTTTCCTAGTTTTGTTTGTCACTTGCTAGTTTTGTATGTCACTTGAATGTTGTGTTAGGAACAATTTCTTGAAAAAAATGGCTAGTCATGATATAAATGACTAACCAATGCCTTGTACAACATTCTGTTTTGTCTGTTTTTATTAACCTGTGTTGTGCAGAGTATGTGTGCTTATACTATGGACTTTGTATCTGCTCACAAATATATAAATTAAATTAACCATTTTTGTGCTCTTGTGTTATTTGGTTGTGCTTGTGATACAGACCATGGGTGTACAACCCGTGGCCTGGGAGCTGAAGTTTTGTGGCCAGCGGAAAGGTTCCGATTATAAAAGGGCATCGCCAATCTTCCATGAGTGGCCAGCAAGTTGTCTAACCCACAGAGCTTGACACATGCAGCTGTGGCCCACGGACCAAACTGGTTAATGTGCATTTGGCCTGGTAGTGTTGTATGGTTGCACACCTCTGATATAGACCATGAGTCTACAGCAAACCATAAAATAAAAATAAATAAATAAAATATCATGTCTTCAGATGCTGTATCGGATGTTCGTTGTTGTTACTTTGATTACATAGCATAGTTTCTCTTCATTGTATAAAATATTTGCCATTTGCAGTGACTGTGATATTCTAGAATTTGAAGGCTCATATTGTATGAAATATAACATTCACTCTGACTCTACCACATTATTATTATGCACAAGTGACTTCCTTCCTGCATGTTTAACACTGACATTTTTGTATAGGGTAAGGTAGCAATTGCATAGTTAAATTGAGTTCATAATGGCTGATACCCAATTTGTAATCAGAATTTCTGTGCCATGCTAGATTTTCAATATGTTGCATTTTATAAAATTGTAATCTTTTGAAATTGGGGGTCTGTGGAAAAAAATAATGTAATCATGTTTATGGAAGTAGGAATATGTTTAGAGTATGCTTATTAACATCTAACAATTGAAACAAATGCCTTGTGTTGATTAGGGTAATCACTCTTAAGTTTTAAATATTGTGCTTCTGTTGGTCAAACAACTTTTATAAAGAACAAATTATAAATATTGATGCATATTTGCAAATAGACTGATTTTATTTTTTCACGGCAAAATCATGGAATTTTGTGTGAGGATTATGGCAAATAAGTTTTATTTCACTTTTATATTGATGACTAGTGAGGTTTTACATTATGTGTTATGTGATGTCTATCTTTCCAATCTCAGCACCTTATGCTGCTCTGTTACTTGTGTTGTTAAGACTGCAGTAGTGTTGAACTTGTGGCAACAACAAAACTTTGATTAGGATGCAATTATTCCAAGGTAAGTTATGCTTATCTGTAGATGCATAACATTTGTGTCTTCACACTTTTTCAGCCAGAACTTCTCCTTATCCTCTTTCCAACGTAGCTCGTGCACCTGTTTCTGATGACAAGGTACCATGGACTAAGCATTTTCCTGAGTACAATCCTGTGCGATACACTGCACCAACTGTTGTGTCTCAACCTATATGGGCAGATCCAGATTTTAGGTGATTGTTGTCATGTAATTCCATCTGGTTTTATGTTATGTTCGTATGTTTTAGAACTACTTGAATTTTTGTTCATTTTAAATCTTCTTGGTTTAGTTAATCAATTTGTGCATTGTGTCACCTGTTCTTTAACTAGTTCATGTGGAGTGAGTATTGTTGGATGGAAGTTTTAGTAAATAGATTAACTACAAACTACATGATCTTTTAAATTGTAGTCAGTAATTCACCTTAGTTGGTTTTAAAAGGCTCAGTTTTGTGAAAAATGGCAATATTTTTTGTTGAACTTATACTCACTAGATGATAAACTTGAAATATATAAGGTAAGTTCATCATTTACTGCACCAAAGTAGAAACTAAACATCAGGATAAATAGCAAGCTGCTTAATTTCATGAAATCAAAGGCAATAGCTAATATTGTGGTTTAAAAATATTGCCATGTGCAATGTCATCTGTTTCATTCTTACTGCACAACTTCCTTGAATTGGTGACGTGTAATATATCAAGTGATAAATCACCATTTTTACAGACTAGCAAGAAAATTATTGGTAAAATTTTTTGGTTTCAGCCTAATATATGAGCAACCAAAAATGCTGAGTTCATCATTTGCATTTGATTTACTTTTGAAAGCAATTATAGACTGTGTTTTTAATTTTTTCTCTACATTGCAGTGAGCAATATCTTTGAAACTGATTTGTTAACAGCATTCCTAGCTAGCTGGTAAATAACTAACAGAAAATCAAACTTTGTTACCATGTTTTTCCATGCAATTGCTGATGCACAAACATGAGCAAAACTTTTATCGGTTAAAAGATTAAAAAGAAGCTTTTGATGTGGTTGTTGTGTTAAGAAGCAAGATATAAGAATCAGTAGTGCTTAGTGCAATTCCTATTTTATTGTTTAAGATTTTACAATGCTAGTGCCCATGTACACTGTACAGTGTGTTAGACAGGTTTTCTTAGTCACACTTTGATTAGAGAACCAAATGTTGCACTTTTGCTTTATGCTTGCATTTGGTAAATTTAGTTTGAATATTAGGTGCTTAGGACAAAATTTCAAAAGTTTAGAGAAGATTATTTTTGCTGTTCTTTGCATGTCTACCAATTCTGATCAAGGTGTTTTTTGGGTAATTTAAATTTCAATCTTATAATATTTAATGTTGTCATGGAGCAAAATGTGTATGACTGCCTTCATTCACAATATACAGGATGTTCCAGAAATGTGTTATCATTGTACAAAATATTACATTCACCAATTTTTTAATAAAATGGTACCAAATATAAACAGTATGTGTAGAACAAAGTTGCATGTTTTATTTGTATGTGTAGAACAAAGTTGCATGTTTTATGTTTCATGTGTTTATCTTATCAGGTACCATGTAGAAAAGGCATTTTGTGGGTTACAGTATGCTTGTACACAGTCAAATAAAATGCCACATGTATTTGTGGGAGAATTGCATAAAAACTAAAGCACCAGGTGCTGTGCTGCATAGATTTGGAACTGGGGCAAAAATTTGGCAAAAATTTCAGAGAATAGGGTTGTTTGTGTGAGGCAAATCTGACGGACTACCATTGTTGGAAGAGATAGTCAAGAAAATTCATTTGTGCAAATCCTAATAAAGGGGCTTGGTGTGTCACAGGTGATGTGTATACTAAAAATATGTAATGGCATTTACAAAATCCACATATGCTTGTACTTATTGGTTTAAGTTTAAGATCTTGCTGTATTCCCTCTTTGCAGTAAAGAACAATCAGCACATGAAATGAAATCCCCAAAGTATAATGCTATGGATGGACTTGTCAACAGGCAGAGCTTTGTTGGGAAATATGAGGTAATAATTGCTGTGCAGCAATTGTTTGCTTTTTCTGACGAGCTGAGAGCTGTTATACTTTTTTCTCCAATATATTTTTGACAATAGAAAGCTTTTTTCAATTGGCAAAAATGTTACCTTTCATGAGATCGGCTGGCATTGTTTGAAATGTTAAAATTTACCTTATTTTTTAAAGTTGGGCAATAAATGGATTGTGTCAGAAGTCATACTGGTACTAAATAATCCACCAGTGTTTGTTTTCCTTTAACTTACATTTTTTTAAAAACATGTGACATGTGTTTTCCCATTTTCAATAAACCTTAAATTTATTCGGTGTTTTCTTTGCCATGAGGTATTTTACCAGACACTCAACGCTGAAACCCAAACACATGAAAAGTAGTATGTGGATGACGCTGCTATCAGAAACAGGAGTCGGACGGATTAACGAATTGATTATGTTAGTTTTCGCGTTGTAAAGTTACCTACCGTATTTATTCGATTGTAAGCCGCGGCTTATGTTCTTTCATCATTTTGTGCGGCTTACATTTTTCTCTCTTGCTTACGGAAACGTCTAGATCAGGCGTGGGCAATTAATTTGGTTCGCAGGCCACTTTGAGAAGGCCGCATTCAGCGTAGGGCCGTACCTTCTTTTCCTGAGTTCTTCCGCAGGCCACTGGAAACACTGGCGGGCCACGCTATTTGCCCACCCCTGGTCTAGATAGAGGACCCACAATCTTTCCTTGGCTACGTTTTGTGAACCAAACTCTCTCTTTACGCATTCTCTTTCTTCTATTCAACCAACATCACGTGCTCGCCCCGTCACACGAGAGATTATTTTGAACAGCAGGCATTGTAGTGGCGAAACATCATTACCATGGCTGCCAAAACACGAAACGTGCTAATACGCGAAAATATCTCCGAGGCCTAGGTAATCTATGTTCAAGTGCAGCTTACAGTAATTTTTTAACACCATTTCGTGCGGCTTGCAATCAAGGTCGGCTAACAATCGAATAAATGCGGTATTTATATTTTTACTCCCATAATAAGCTTATCTTCCCGCTACATATAGCATATGATATTGATCTAGCTGCTGCTACTAAACAATTTAGCATTGCTTGAAATTGANAATTAAGTTTTTTTCTTTCCGTGTTGCCTTTCCCACTTTCGTGAGTTCCATTCTGGTTTGCGCAGTTTTTGTTTGGTGATTGTTTCTGTTAAACGATACTGTTAAACGCAGCTCAAGGTACCACCAGGAAGTGTTCTGCTTTCGTGCCATTTGGCCGTAAAGAATGCTTTCAGGAAGTCAGACAACCGTTCGTCCGAACTGATTTTTCGCTTACTTTCACGTGTAGTGCAGACACTTCGCAAAGGCTGTCACGTTAAACTCTGTATAGTTCATGGTTAAATGCCAACGAGAAAGAAACATTGCCTTGGATGAAGTTATGTTTGAATAAGCTCTATACGACCAAGTTGCAAAGAGGCCTTGGAAGGAAGTTTTTGAACGACCGATTGTGCTCGGAGTTTTGCCGATTTCAGTGCTAATTCCACTCGTAATCGCGGTTATCCGGCTTATGTTGGGAGTGCGCTTGTCTCTCTTCAGCACAATATGCTGGTAACGTAAACAGAGGAAGTGTGAAGAGGAGGGGAGCGTTGGCGCCTCGAACTTATTTTGATAAACTTAATTGTCCTCTGTTTGCACTGCGCCATTTTGGATGAATTTGAATTGCGCCCGTGCCACCTCAACACTGCGTAAAGCTTGCGCATTAAAGCATTCATTTTGGGTTTGGATCTCCGTTAAATCAATTGTTTCACAAAAATATGTTTTGTGGCATTCGAATAAATGATGAGTGCGTCGATCAGCTTCTATGGGTTGATGTCCGCCATGAGGTTTCTACATTCACATAATGTTGAATGTCACTGGCATTCGCGATGCATTGAAAGCTCATGACTGAAATGCACCCAAATCACCCACACCGTTCGTCCTACCCAGTCCAAGCAAGGCAGTCTACTCTGAAGCGTCAGAACCCTTTTCACAGATACAACGCGCAACCGTGGGTGGAGTCATGAGATTGTTGCGTCACTATGCGACATTGTCTGGCACAATAGCCAAGCGTCAATTGTTTGCTCTAAACATCGCTTATTACGTACTCTGCTTAAATTTCTACTGACGTCATGGTTTATTTCACTTTCCGCATTTGGATATGATTGTTTTGTTTCCCCTAAAAATTGCAAGGTATTTAGCTTGAGATGGAATTCAGTATTTGAAGTACGCTTAAGTGTTTGAGGAACAGACACGTTTATAAATATTGTGGTCATAATTAAGGGAACCCTTCATAATAACGCGGAAATACTTCAGTTACTTCGGTTGAAGACTTCGTGCGCTGTAATTCGTTTTTGTGAATGGCGGATGCCGTTGAATTTTAGTGAAAAATATCTAAGAGAAAAAATACCCACCCGAGGTGCCAACCTGTTTTTATTTCGGTCAAATGTCATTTCGGTCAGAATGTCTGAAAATATAGGCTAAAAAACACTGTTACGGCGAGTTTTAATACAATTCTGAGACAAATGACCGAAATGTTTCAGTGACCAAAATGTCTAAGCAAATATAAAACCCAGGTGCCAGTTAAACGATGGATGGACACTGGAGCTGGCCAGATATCGATGAGTTGCTGAGTCTACAGATTTTAAACAGTGGGCTCAAACTTTTCGAGCGTAAGCGAAGAATTAGTTTCGATTTTCAGTCATTTTGCTTCTAAAGTAGAAGGAACGATTGTTTGATGTGTATTGCTTTGGAGATACGTTTGTTTTTTCGGTCACAGACCCGAAAAAAATTACGTCAATTCAGTGATAATGTCAGAAAAGGTTGGCTAGAGAATGCTGTTATGGCAAGTTTTAATACGACAGTATCAGGGGGCAAATGACCGAAATGTCTCAGCGAAAAAAAACAGCTTTGGAGAAATTTATGGACTTGTTCAAAACTTGCTGAAAAGTCGAACTTGCACCTAGCAAAACTTCTGCAGGTGTATATGCTTCTGCAAAATCTAAAACTTCGTTTAGTCTGAGCGGAGTGGGGCTCTGAAATTTTCGTATTAGTGCCGGGAGCGGACCGTATTCGGAGTCAGAAAAATAAGACTCAGTCCGCCTCTAGTGGACAGCAGCGGCATGTTGTTATGCTGCTGTTTCGTCATCCTGTAGTTCGCTGAAAAAAAACGAGGCATCCATTGCTCGTCTGGATGGTCAACATCATCTACAGTGCAATAGGGCGATATCTTTTTTCATACTTTCCTGGAACACGCTGTGTGGTAGTATCAAAATACTTTATAACACTTTGATCCACTGATGCTGACGAGGAGTAATTTTTATTTGGAAATTCGGTTTGCAGGTGAAAGACAATGTACCGGTAAACCCGGTGGGAAGAACGGGAATATCTGGCAGAGGCTTGTTGGGAAAATGGGGCCCGAATCACGCCGCGGACCCCGTCGTGACAAGGTACAGCACCGATCGACTGTTCCCGTTGAAATTATGCATGTTGATTAGAAGCATTCCGAGAAAGTTCGTCTTTGCGTAAATAACAGCGTCCATGTCTGGCTCTTCTGCTGCCTCAACAACGTACGTGAAACGCTTTTAGCGCTTTTTTTCAAATTTCGAAAAGATTGGAAGCTGCACTGTATCGAATTTTTCTTATTTGTTTACAACTTCGATGTGCTCTATTATGTCATTAGAAAATGTCTGTCAGAGACATTTTTCTCTGAAAGTTTTTCACCGACATTTTCTCGTGTTTTTTGTGTTTTGAAGATGGAAACGTGACTCGTCGGACAATGTCGTGAAACACAAACAATCCAAGAAACCTGTCTTGCAGTTCATTGCTGTGCAAAGGAAAGACACAGGAGAGTGGGCGGTCCCCGGGGTAAGAAAGTAACGTCAGGGTTTGGATGGCACTCTGCATCTAGTGGCGATCGAACACCGTTTGTCGTTTTTCGTATGTTGTGCCGTGGTTGGGATTGAACCGAGCAGATGATTCAAAGACGCAGCGCTTCGTTTTGTTCGAAGAACTTTGAAATGCAAAGCGTTTACTTCTGTGGTTGACATTGCAAAGAAGCTTTTTGATGAACTTACATCGGTTTCTATTGCTTCGAGTTGCAACGTCTCACACTTTTATACCTAACGCTGACTGTACATTCGCTCGCCCACGTCCCGCTTAAATATCATTCACTGTTGCCAGGTCAGGTCGTGCTTAAATGCTGATGCACATTGTGTTGATCCTAACCTACATGCAGTGGAGTTCCCATTCGAAGCTTGATTTATTCTTACTCAACCTGTATCAGAACTAAACTGACTTCAATGTTGATCTAACCTGTGTCCGAACTTGGTTTTATAAATATGTCCAAGCTTCAGATGAGCGCGGCTTACAATGAGGTTTGATCGTTGCAGGGTATGGTGGACGCCGGCGAGGCTGTGTCGGTTACGTTGAAGCGGGAGTTCGGGGAGGAAGCCCTCAACACTTTGGAAGCCTCTCCTGAAGAAAGGAAGAGACTCGCTGAGCACATCAGCCAGTTATTTCAGAAAGGACGAGAGGTACTGAGTGTGACTGTTCTATCGGTTAACTGTACCACGCAAAATATGACTTGGTCGAAGCTTCCCTCGCTGTGAACCATCGCTACTTTATCGGCCTTAACCGATCAGTTATAAAGGGCAAGCTGGCCCAAGCCTTTCGGATATATTGTAATAAACATTGTTAAGTCAGTTGTTCGCGCTCTTCAACCATACGTCGCGTCAGAGCCAGTCCACTGCCCCCCCCCCCCCCCC
>JGI24021J15306_10010437_pt1 | contig 11521 bp, 9 predicted proteins | sample Ectturendosymbi1_FD_15306 | JGI IMG/M metagenome (IMG submission 15306)
TCGTGAAGTACATGGGGGAAAGTTTATTTAAGGTACGAAACGTTTTCAACGACGTGTGCAAACTTCTGGATAAACTTTATTTGCCTACAAAAGATGAACTACCAACAGATTTAAAATTTTGCTGCAATTTTAATGCAATTCAAAACTACATTTTTCATTAGAAAAATGCTTGAAATCCTCCTATGCATATATGTACAATACAAGTATCAGATAATCGACACGAATCAACCATCATGATCAGATGATGTTTAATGTCTGTACACACCCTGAACGTTGTTGCAGTTCGGACATCTGTGGGTTGTTGTGTACATGCTGTCCATCACAAACGGAATCCAGAAGCAAAATACACCTTGGATGCAGCACAGGACCACGCACCAAAGCCATGCCTCACCCTTCAGATCGGAGCTTGTGCTTGTAACAACACTTCTCATGCAATTTCGACAAACTATCTGAGCAGGCGTTTTACCAAGAAAAGGTTGTGCAACCACTTGCGTAGAACCACTCTGGTTAAAAAGCAAGTATCTGAAGCGTCAGGCACAATGTGCAAACTCGGGCAGTGCATTCCATTCAGATCCTTGAAAACAATACACTATAGCTTAGTATATTCACATCTTCGATATGCCATCACCAGCTGGGGATCATCATCTTTTTCTACACTCAACACCTTGAATATTATTCACAATAAATTATTCAGAATTATGACATTTACCAAATTGAACGCTAACGTATGTAAACTGTACAATGATACCCAAATACCTAATATAGACAGAATCGTTAAACTACAAATCAGCAAATTAATGTATAAAATTAATTTTTAATTAGTTCGGAAACAATGTATCGACCTTTTCACAAACATTGAAGATATTCATTCTTATCACAGAAGACAACGATCAAGTATGGAATATGCCATTCCTCGGACGAGATTAAACATAGCTCAAAACCCATTTACATATACAGGAAGAGGAATATGGTCTTCCATAGATCCAACAATTCGTTCAACACCAAATTATCACCGATTTGTTACTAAATAAAAACATGAACTTCAAGGAGAGCAATGATATCAACATTGAAAATCAGCAAAGCACACATATGATAACTTGCAAAACATTACAAATAAATAATTTTGTGTTATGAAATGACAGATGTTTTTTTCCAGGTGTACTCTGGGAATATATGACATGCTGCACTACCTAGACTGGATCGTCATTACAGAAATGTGGTATTCAGTCATCTCTTGTTTCTTTTTCTCCATTTTATTTCTGCCTTATTCGTTAGAGCATCTGACGAGAAAACCATATAGTTTATTCAGATGTCCTGGGAAGAAAATAAACACTGTTCTGATGTGGTTTGTCTTGTGTTGCATGATTTGATGTTTGTTTATACTTGTTCCTAAACAAACTGATACGGATACTGGCAATTTAACCCTTTAACGACCTCAAAAGCCACTAGATTGGCGCGTACGTTTTTGGTTATAACTCGCCAGCTGCTGCAGCTAGAGACGTGTTCAAACCCTCTACAGATTCAGCAAGTCTAGTAGTTCCGAGGCAAAAAACAATTTTCGGGTTTGGGTTTGGGATTCTCTTGGAGGGGCGTCACAAGTGTGGGTATTTTTGCGTTTTTATGGCCTAATTTACCCGGCCCTGGAATGGGCCCACATTTTGGTCCAAATATTTTTACGAAACTAGTCTATCTTACGAGTCTTTAGAGCCCTTGATTGGCTTTCTAGCATATCTGGATGAAAAATTATTCCACAAAAAACAAAAAGTAGTCAAAAATCCTACCGCTTAAAGCGGTAGCCAGGGTGGAATAATACCCCTTTTGGATATGGCCATAACACGCCGTAAGAATAGGCTAGAGAGCTGTTCAAACCCTCTAAAGATTTTTGAAGATTAGTAGTTTAGACTGGAAGAAAAAATTTTCAGCTTGAGATCACGTTTTTTTGTTAATGTTTGCAGGTTCAGAGGTTGTTTATGCATATTTCTATACATTTGGATAATGACGTCACTTCCGGGGAGTCGAACCATCCATCAGATTTGGCGACTCGAAATTTTTTTGGATTCTAGGCTTCAATACGAGTCTTTAGAGGGTTTGATGGACTTTCTAGCATTTCTGGTCCAAAAGTTATGGCCAAACTTCCGGGTTTTAATTAGGGAGATCCCCTGAAATTACTCAGCCATGTCCTCGACGATTTGGGGTCTTTTGGCCCTAACTTGAGCACCAGAAACGCTAGGAAGTCGATCTAGGCCTCTAAAGTTTCATGTTCCAGCCCAGAATACATCCAAACTTTGAGCAAAATTTTGGCCCTTTGTGGAGGTGATGATATCATAATGAAACAACCAAAAAAAGCCTAAATACACTTTTTCTCCACCCACCGAAAACCCCGTCCCCAAATCTAAAATGTTTCTTTTTCAGTGCAAACTAGAAGGCTTCAAGAGTCTTTCGAGGGCTCGTATAGCTCGCTACCATATTCTAGCGGGGAGTTATCGCGAGCAACAGTAGCCGCCAGTGGGAGCCTCATGCATTTTCTGATTTTGGGCGTGAAACGGATTTTTTGGGCCATAATTTTGGTTCCAGACATGCTAGAAAGTCAAGCAAGGGCTCTATCGACGCGGGAGATCATCTACTTTCCAAAACAAGTTTGATCCAAAATTTTGGCCCATTCGATTGGCGTCCACGGCTTGTCAAATTGGTCAAAAAAACAAAAAAAACTCATTTTCCGAGACCCTCCCAGGCGAACCCCTCACCCAAATCTAAAAATTCTTTTTTCATCGAACCAAGAAGTCTTGCTGCATCCGTTGAGGGTTTGAACAACTCTCTAGCTATCTAGCTATAGCTGCTGGCGAGTTATAACCAAAAAAGGACGCGCCAATCAATTGGCGGGCGCGGTCGTTGGAGAACATTTCAACAAGAGATGATGGTGGCTATTAAAAAAGGCAGCAGCGCACTAACATATTCGCTCTCATTCTCACTGACACAATCGTTGCTCTGTGACATTGGCTACGCAACAATGAATGTGACGTTCTAATGAGAACTCGTCCAATGTCACGTAACGCACGTCACAGAGCCCTAATAACTCCAATTAATCCTCTGCGTACTAGGCTCATTAATTTAGCCCGAGATACTGGACAATTTGTCGTTCTTTTGAAATGGATGGAATTCAAATTCAATGTTCTATGCAAATCCATTGCTTCGAAAAACATTCTATCTGATATGAATTAAATCTGAAGACATACTTAATCGCAGAGTGCAGCTCGGTCTCTAACGAATGAGTACGAGAAAAGCGCGAGCGAATGTATTTGAGAGAACCGTTACTACGAACGATATTTTTGATTCACGTCACCTGCAAAATATACGTGGAAGGAAAACATGAAACGAATATCTATGAACACTGACAAGGCTTAATGAAAAGAGCCCAAGTCAACAACCTTAATCAGTGAAGAAGGTGGTGGCACAAATATACTAAGCAAGCAAGCTCACTACCTACAATATAAAGCGTAGTCGAACACTCAAGCTGAGCCCGAGCATAGGCTTAACCAGGGGGGGCCTAGGAAGCCATGGACTCCCAAACTTTTTAGAAAAAACATACAGTCATGTTGTGCCTTGACAGGGGTAGCCCAAACAAAATCGTGTTATTCGCCTAATATCAAACATTTTGGCCTCCACAAATGTTTGGCCCCACCTGAAATTTTTGGTCCGGTTACGCCAGTGATCACGAGTGCCGGAGTCGCCGCTGCCTAGTTTTTATTTTAATGTTTTTGCACAAGGCCATCACCTCGCAAACACGTGCTGGTATTGACTGACTTGTCCACACTCAGCACTCCACAGTCCGATTCTATAAGAACAAGAAAGCCGCAACTCAACATGAAAGCGTACTGCGTCCTCAATCCCCAGTAGAATAGACACTCGGATTTCAGTACTATGCCAGGTTGCCGTGCTCTTTATCGTGCAGCATGGACGAAATGCGGTAACTCTATGACGGTGAACGCTAATCTCCACCATTATTTCTGGTCGTACCTCGCCTCCTACTGCTTTGCAACGCTTTAATCCAAATAATTGAAGAAAACACAGTTATTTTGCTTGCTCTTCTACGTACAGTAGCAAACTTCCTTAAAATGTTAAACGTACAGTGCAAGTGAGTTTTTGAAACGAACAAATATTCCTTAAAGGTTGCAAATGCGTTTCGGTTCTTTTGTCGTACAATTCCAATCGCAGTCACTTTGAAATTGAACTCTCGTGATTTTCATAACAGTAATTCATGTCAAGTTCTGCCGTTTCATCACATTTTTTTGTATTAAATGATCCATGTTGATTGAATCTTAAACCTTGCTAGTTTGTTGTACCTTACTGAAGGCAGGAAGTGTAGTATGAAGTGTTTAGATAACGAAGAGTAAAGTGAATGCCCCTAAGAGGTTAAGCTAAAAATCTAACTAATTTGTTTTAATTTCTTGGTAGTTCGTGGATTTTGACCTGTATAAGAGCTTACTTGTAACATGTTCATTTGGCCATCTAAGGAGAAAGACAGCGACACATGTGCGTTCAGCAAAGCTGAAGCTTGGCAGCGTTCGACCGTAAAAAAGTTGTGTCAATGAAGTCATTTGAGATGGTATGCACGAGCGCGTTTTCCAGCTGCGTTGCGCAGTATCTGCACATTCATACTGGTAGAATGCACATTGAACACACTTTTCAATTTTACTTGTTTGTTGATATCGTTTAGAAGGTATCTGCTTGAACTATCAGCCTTCGCAAATAACTTGATTTGTGGCTGTTTTAGTTGTGCATTTTTTCTGTAAAATCAACAGGCTAACCGTTGCTTGATCATATTGGGCAAAAGTGAGAGATGAACGCGCATCTACATCGCTTTAGGACAAGTTTCCGTATTCCTGAAATTGCAATAGGGTTTATGAACTCATCTGCAAAGAATTATCAGTTTAAGTAACCAATATACCCTGAGGTCTGGGTCGGTGGGGAATCGGAGTTGGAGACGGATAATCGAAATTGTCCGGAGTCAGAGTCGAATGTTGTAACTTCCGACTCCACAGCCCTGCTCGTCAGTCTCTCTGATGTGCAGCTTATACAGAAACTCAAATCCATGCAGCAAGGCTTTGTTGCAGTTTCACTGTAACATCCCAGCAATTGGACCAAATGGTATGCGTCTGTGAAGCTTATAATTTGGAAGCCAACCCCAGCTTAAGCTTCATCGTCGGAAATAAATAACTTATTTCGAACTGTCAAAAAGTAACATGGTGGCAATTATAAATGCATGATGACGATGGGAAAAATGTGTCAAATGTTAACAATCTTCACGTAAGTACTTCCCACGATATGTGTAAGCAAGGAATCGATCAGCAAGTTCCAACAGCAAATCGAGTTCACGTGAAATTACGCATCCTCAGTCCTGAAATTTGCAAGGACAGCTTATGAGTGAAAAGTTGAAAGGCTAAAGTAACAGCAGAGCAAAATAACCAAACTCAAGAGCACAATCAATATATCATAACTCAAGCTCAGAAGTCAAAACAGCTTAACAAACTGACTGACATCAAGGACACCAATTGCGACAATAAGAATTTGTGACTTAAAAAATAGGAAAAACGATTACTCAATGGTTTAATGGTTTATCGTTTCATATGACTCAGACAACAAGCAGAAGCACTACAAGAAGCCGTTGCGCTAAGCAAACCAACCATTATTGAACATTAGAGCAAATGAAAATGCAATGGCGCAAGAGCGGATCAGTAGGGCCGGCCTTACAATGATGCAACCGATGCAGGTGCATCGGGCCCCGCGCCATGGTGTTTGGATAGATTGTTCATTTTTGCCAAATACTCCATGCGCTCGAGAAATCAGTAGAAACGACTCATAAATCTCATTGTTAGCAAACAATGCTCTCATTAGAACGTTTTTTGTTTTTTCAACCTGGGGGCCACGGGGAAGTTTTGAAGATCCATGGCCTGTGGTATTGAAATTGAGTACTTGTTGCAAGTTGAACCTTGTAATCAAAAACGTAGATAGCTCTTGGGCTATAAACGTCGCACTACCATGTATTTCGTCATTATGTGAAATTATTGCAACACATGGAAATAATTTCCACGTAGCCTACCAGGTTGTGCGCAATATGTAGTTACTGAAGGCATTTTGAGGTAGGCAGGTGGCTTTTTTTGCCATAAAAACTAAATCTAGAAGCAAGCTTCATGTGGAAGATGACGTGATTTTTGCATTATTATGATTTGAGAGTCGAATATCTGTGCTTTCTAACAACACACAGGCTAAGCCCTAGCATTGATTGTAATAGCGCACTTTGTGGTATCAAATATTGCTTGAGTTGTTTTGTTTTTAATCCGGACATGTGCAACAGTTGTCGCATTGGAGAATTTGTAGTGTTTGGCCACGGACTCTCTGTTTCTTTAATAATAGGGCCATATGCTTGAAAAAATTGAAAACCATTGCGTTAGGTTAGAACAAAGATTGACACAAAAGATAAAAGGTTGAACCCGTAGACGCAGACCTCAGGTTCGAGACCGAAGACTCCAACATTTGACCATTTAACCATGGCAGCAAAACGTGTCCTATATTGCGTTTTCCGGCTTGGACTGTACTGGACACTGGACTGTGTCAGTCTGTCTGGGCAGTCGGTCAAAATATGTTGAGTATCATGTAACACTAGTTGTGCCGAAACGTTTGTTGGTCGTTGTTCTGTAACAAATTGCAAGCTTGGGCCTTCGCTTTGAAATAAATGTCTAGTGCGCCACGATTTGGTTATAAAATTTTGAGGATCCTGCGTCTTGACCAGAATGTCTTTCAACAGCTCAGCGAGATTTACCAATCGCGAGTTAAGTCAGATTTGAATTATTAATTTCCCAAAGATGCAGCAGGCAGGAAATGTTTCAAACTGTCATTTGCAACCTAAATCATCCAATGGAGAGGTGATGCAACGGAAATGACCAGTGTACTCAGCAAGGAAATTTCAGTGTTTTGCTGTTTTTGCAAGATTTTTCCAATGATAATGTCGCGCTTTCCATGTTTTGCAAGCTTTTTCCAAAGATAATGTCGCGCTGTCCATTTAGTTGTGTAGGATCTGAGGGGTCAAGCGCACCCCCAAAGTTTTTTGTCGAAAATTTTGGCGAAATTCCTGTAAATTCGGACACAGAAGATGAGACACGTTTGTTTCCTATTAAGTTTTCAATGAATCTTACTGACCAAACAAATAAAAATGTTTGATTGACTTTTTTCTCCCAAAAAAACAATTTCTTTGACCTCCATAAAAAAACGTCATGTTTTGCAATTCGTGAGAGGTGATAATTAGCAACCAACTGCAACACAAATTTGTAGGGGAAAATTTGCCGCAAAAACGTTTTTGGGAAAGTTTGGGAAAATTCGGTCAAAATATGCTTCGCACCCTCCAACAGTTGCCTGCTCCTACACCTATGTATCCATTGATGGGTTTTCAGACTGGTCCAGTCCATGTGTGCGCTTGGCTGTGCATGGAATGTCCAGTTGGTACGTACAGGCAAGTGTTCAATGATTTGAGTTTGAGCAAAGACTAACGAATGGTTACTCGTTGGATTCAATTTATCACATTTACCATTTGCCGCTCCACCAAACTTTCACTGTGTTTGGCTATTTGCGAGTGTAAATAGGTAGAAAAGCACTATAGGTTCTATGAAGTTCAGATGCACAAACGATGAGAATATCCCCGCTCTTACATCACTGAATGAAAGCTGCAGTTCGGCTGAACTAGGCAAGGCAAAAATTGTGAATGACTTCCAGCACACTCGTCCTTGTTTATCATATTAGGCGGCTATATGCTTCTATTTCATCAATCAGACAAGCGCATTGTACATTGCGTTTGATACGTTCTTTCTACATCTGTGACGCGATAGTAGTAAAATCTTTGTACATAACATTTCTAAGACTTGAAGAACAGTTTGCATTGGTATCCAAGTCAGTAGATAGTGATAAAATTGCACTTTTGGGAAACTTTGGGCGGATGTATGGGTTGTTCTCTTGCAAAGTCTGCTTTTTTCGTGTAGTGCGTCATACAGCGGACTGTTGATGGTGCGCCCAGACGTAAACTTCATATAATATTGCGTCTGCGCTCATTGTTACCGAAAGCGAGAAAGGTTAATCAGTTCATGTTAGCAGGATTCTCCAAGTCAGTCGTTCTTCGCAGGCCCGTAGTCAGGTTTCAAGGTTTGGGGTGGCAAAATCCATTTTTAGGGAGCAAGATTTTTGTTTTTATTATATGTTTTAAAACAAATTTTTCTGGACACAGCAAAATTTAGTAGGCGAACAAAAAAATTGGGGAGCACTGCCACTCAAAGTCCCCCGTGGCTTACGAGTGGTAGCGGTAGACTGTCTAATGTCCACCACAGCAGCATATTAGTCATAAACATGGACATAGCTGGGGGACACATGTCCCCCAACTATGTTGATATTCATACAGGCCATTTTTTCATAAAGGTCGTAGCACGATTGACTGAGCAGGATGACGTCATAAAACAACTGTTCAAAGGGGTTCCGCGCGTACGTCATGCATTGGGCCCCGCACTTGCTTGAGCCGGCCTTACTGATCAGTGTAAACAAAGAGGAGTGCTGTGTCATATAGGATTGGTGAGTGATCATGGCCGTCATCAAGTCAACCAACCCTATTTTTCTGTTTTTGAAGTGTAGAAAAACAACACTTGGAAGTGAAATAAGCACAATTACGAAAACAAACAAACACAGAACATTGTGAAGAAAATGTACACATGAAAGCGCATACGTATGTACGCAGATGACGAAATCAAGGTTAATTGAAGGAATTTGATGTGGTTAAGATAATGTTTAGACAAAATATGAAACTACAAAGGTAAGAAAATCTTATCAATGAGGAACAAAACAAAAAACAAAGCATGAGGAGGAGGAAGCTTTTGTGATATCGTTAATTTATATAAGGAAAAGCAAAAGCGAAATAACACTACCTTGTGGGACTCCAAAAGATATCCTTTTGTAAAAATATTTGAATGCTTCTATTTTGGTGCACTACATTCCATTATGCAAAATATTTGAGAATAATTTATGAGAAACACCTCATATACCATAGTGATAAAGTTTATCAAAGAAAATTTCATCGTCATAGAAGTCAAATGCTTTTGACAGGTCTACAAATTTGGAACATGTAATTAATTTATTATCAAAGTTTCTGAGCAGTTCCATCATACATAGTTGTAATGGCTAATTTGGTTGGGTGATTTTCTCTAAAGCCTTGTTGCCTTTTATCAATTAGATTGTGTTCTGTCAAATTAGAGTAGCCTATACTCAGTGATAAAGAACTTTTTCAAATAACTTTGACAATACTGGGAGAACAGAGGTTAGTTTATATTCAGATGGGGTAACGGGGTACTTGGGCTTTGAATTTTAGGAATTGGAGTGATGTGGGCAATTTTCCTGGGATCCGAGAATTCGCCAGAAGTCATGCATTTGTTGAAGAATTTGGACAAACATTCTGACACAATGCAACTAGTTATTTTCAATAGTTTTGGATGGAATGTGAATGGGGGAACCGTTAGATTTTATGTTAAGATTTTTAATGAGACGTTGGTTTTCGTATGCATCAGTAGGAGCTAGAAAGTAATGAGTTCTTTGAATTTATATTTTTATTAAAATGCCTGTAAGTGACAGAGTGTGGCAGTATTTTTGTAGAAAGGGATTTCCCAACTTCTTAGAAGAAGTTGTTTAATTCATTTGTTTGGCATTCTGAGCATTCGATTAGGTTATAATTTTGTTGAGATTTGTTTTTGATTGATATTATTTTCATTGGCAAGTTTCCTTGTTTTTTATATCATGATTGCACTTTTGAAATGCATGTTTGGATTAATTTTGTCTGGAAATTTCGTTTAAGTGTGTAAGTTTTTTCTGTAAGTTTTGGATTGTCTAATAATATTTGGTTGTTAGTCGTTAACTCTTTTGTGCATAGGGCATTCTTTTTTGCAATGGAAGTCAAAATACGTTTGGTGAGACAAGGTTTGTTGAATTAGCGTTGTTCTTTTCTAGATGCATAGCGATATGGAGCATGCCTATCAAGAGTATCATTAGCATTTTTCACAAATTCATCACTTAGAGCGTTTAAAAGTGACTTGTAATATTAGAAAAACGTTTACTCAAATAAATATTATTACTGAAACATTTAGCTAGTTGACGCCAAAGGCGAAAATCTACTCCAACAATCATCTAACTCGTAGTCAAATGACTAACGACGCTAGAGAAAATTTAGCAAACCATGTGTGGACAGCAGTTGTCTGGGGTGGGCATTTAAACCTGCCACGAGCTCGTGGGAGTAAGCAAGCTGTGTTGAGAGAAAAAAACAACACAGTGGAAGACGAAATCAGATTGACTCCACAATACAAAGCAAAGTTATCGCAATAATTATTTCACATGGAGAAGGATGGGGATCGTGATCAGAATGTGAATTTGCGCATCGAGTAGGCGATACCAAGTTGTTTTCACAGATATGAACGGAGTGAGAACTTGGTTCTTCGACATAAGTAACGGTGTATGCTTCGTGTAGAGGTGGCTTGTTTATAGTGAGGTTGCTCTATGAATAGTGCCGGTACAAGGCCATCTGGTCCTTGTCAATGTCAGTTTTGCAACCTGTTTGTTTCAATTACTGCGATACGCTGACTATCTTTTGGAAAATGTGTTGCTAGTTTGACCAACATAGTGTTCATGACATATCACACAACTCGCAATGTAAATGACAAAATTTGCGCAAGTCAAGTTTTGATTCTGCGAGAAATTTTGTTATTTGTTCCATAGAAATCACACCGTGTACAGCGCTCACATGGCCTTGAACCAACTTTGGTTTGCTTTCGTGTCTTATTTTAAAGCAAGGTCTTTGCAGTTGGTTAGCTTTTGTTCAATATGCTAATAGCCTAATAGGCTAGACTAACAGAAGAAAGGAAAATTGTCATTTGCCGAGCGGATAACGACGGGTAAATTGTTATCCTTGATTACGAAGATTACGACGCTGTAATGAGAAGAAAACTGCAACAGTACAAAACATTGGTTGTGTCTGTAGATGGAAGAGACACCCTGAAAAATTAAGAAAAGATTGCAACAACCTCGTTGGGGAATTGAAGGATTAAACGCTGGTACCCGTAACTGGAATAAAATGTAAAAACAACGCGTACCGCAAGATCAATGGGGCATCAGTAAAATATTTTCGCTGCACAACATATTATATTTTCGCTGTAAGCGTACGCTTACACGTTACCCGCCTTTCAAAACACACAAGCTAAATCCGGAGTATTTATTAAACGCTGATGTCACAGACCACCGGTACGCTTGGTTGCTGGGAACATCAGCACCTCACCCATAACTGCGTTACTAGAATACATACTAAAACCTATCAGTGCTCATTTTTTTAAAGGAAGTATGACAGGTGCCTTCACGTGGCCCTCCTGTACGACATTCGCTACAAATATCAACTAAACCTGCCACTACGAGACCAACCACTGCCAACCGCGCTGGATGTGTTCGGCGTGGG
>JGI24021J15306_10010448_pt1 | contig 11513 bp, 11 predicted proteins | sample Ectturendosymbi1_FD_15306 | JGI IMG/M metagenome (IMG submission 15306)
TTTCACCCGTAAGCTTTGCTTGCAATTTTCAGGACTGAGGATGCGTAATTTTACGTGAAATCGATTTCCTATTAAAAATTTGCTGATCGATTCCTTGCTTAAGTTACACCCATCATGGAAAGTACATACTTGAATAGAGATATGTGCAAGTTTGAATCATCGCAAAATGACGAAAGCAGATGGCAGTCGACTGACTCCTCGAAAGCATACAGAAACAGTGCTTTTAAGTGTTATTTACAGTAAATTAAACACGCAGCTCAAACGCACGTTTGTCAACCAGCTACATCTCCAATGCTGATTGGCGAACTGCAAATTAGCATATATACGTTTTCATTCTCCAACAACAAAAAATGAAGAGTATGTACGAAAAAGATGAAAGTTCCAAAGCTCAGATTTTCGGTCTTTGAGTTTATAAGAAAGCTCCCTATTTCGAATAGCAGCATTTGGGCTATTAACTTAAGAGTCGAAAACGTCATTAACCGGGAAATAGACGGAGTAGCAAATTTACGGCAGATTTTGCCTGAAGAGAAACAAATACGTGATCAAAATTAAATGTTATTTTAGTTGAAAATTTGAATTTCTTTTTGTAGTTGTTGCAGGGTGCCTCAGTTCTGCTCAGGGGTTTAAAAAATTTGGACAGTGGTGTTGGAAGGAATTCAGCAGTGTTTTCCAGATATTCGTTTTGATCATCCATTTTTTCAAATGTTACAATTTCTGCCATATATTGTAATTTACTAAGGTAAGTTTGTGTTTGTGAATGAATAATGATTGAATAAATGAACACACAAAAACATTTATTTTATCGTGCGTAATATTGATCTAACCAGGCACAACTCCAGTTCAACAGCGTTACTTGGGCTCATCACACATTTTGCATGCAGTCCATGAAAATGATAGATATATATATATATGCAAGAAAGGTGTTGTACATGGAAGATATATGCCTTTCCGCAATCTTTCTAGTCCCAAATGACTTATTTTTTATATCTAGCCTTCTTTCATTTCTAATTTAAGAGTGAAAAATAGCAATAAAAAAGCTTTGCTAAGCAAACAGATCTACATGTCGCGATTATGCTGACAGCTGACTGAATGCAAGGGTTCGAGGATTGCTTCGCGAAAACGTTCATTTGCTCTCAATCTGGTTAGCACTATATTTGCTTTGTGACTTTAGACATGTAACAATGAATGAGAAGTTCTCATGAGAGTTCGTCCACTGTTCCGTAATTCACGTCACAGAGCAAGGATAACGCCAGTTAGAATTGCTCTCGAATGGGAACTTCTCATTCTGCTTATACAAATGGGGAACTCAGTACAAATGTGAACTTGCCCATAGATTGGGAATTTAATCCAATGCTCTATGGCAAGGGGTGTGCAACAGGTGGCCGCGAGCCACAACCCGGCCCGCCAAGCCATTTAGTGTGGCCCTTGCCAACACTCTGATTTTTCCCCATCATGCAAGAAAATCCTAATGTACATGAAGAAACTAAAGTGTAGCCTATATAACCCCGACAATGATTTTATATATATGTGGATATGAAACCAGTGATTACTATAAAATGAAACCGACTGAACACGTTCTGTTTCATCCGATATGCGTACTTTCTCACCTGATGTGCACATGCAAACACTGTAATATAAAGTTATCCTTATATTATTGAACCCATTGAAGTTGCTGATGAACTTATCACTTCAAACACCCAGATTTAACGCGATTTTTCATATTTAAACCTGGACACCCAGGTCGACTAAAAAAAGCAGATCTGGGTGAAAAACCCCGCAGTGGGAGCCCTACATGGTCACATGCGGAAAAACGCCTACTACCGTAACTTGAAGTGAACGTTTTACGATTTATTACGGTGTTGTTTTTACACAAGAAAGACCCAGAAGTAGAACAATCCGCTAGCTAGTTTCGCAACCTTCCTCTGCGGTCAAAGGAGAGGACTGTAACGAACTGCAATGTCATCACTGCATGTTTGCACAAATTAAGTTAGTCAACCACACACGAACCACCGTACATGATCACCCCCAATTGTCTCTGAAGTGTAGGCTGCCAAATCGTATAAGTTTTGACGTTTTTGACCGTTGCTTTAGCAAAGTTGAAATGAGGGTATGTGAAACGCTACTCAGTTGCGCTAAGCGTTTAGGGGGCCTCGCGCTTATTTAATCCGGCTCTGATTATATTACAGCTAAGGATGCAATTTCAGGATATTTCTATTAAGGGTATAATTTACTATTTACCATGCAGAGCCGATTTACTTACTCAAAAAGCTTAAGTGATAAAATGAGTTTGGCCGCCTTTAAGCAGAGAAACGACTATTTAATTCTGATCAGCGTTATACGGCGTACGGGCAGACAAGCCACTCAAACACAACTTAAAGGAGCTCATTCAATGTGACAGACCAAAGTTTCATGAGCAGCAGTGGAGCAACGTCGCTATCTAAGGACTAAAAATACGGCATCACTGTCGTTATTCAGGCAAAATTATTGCATACGCTGGAAGTACCAAAGAATAAAAGTGGAAATTCTCATGTTCACAGCACATTGTTTAATTTAAACGTAACTTATTAACTGCCAAATTCCGGACATTATGACATTTTTCAAAATTATTTCCAGAATCCGGACACAAATTGTAACACCGAAATTCCGGACATGTCCGAGAGATTCTGGGCGTATGGCAACCATAATGTAGGGGATGATAAAGTGGAAGGGTTCGGTTGTAGTGGTCGCTCGTGTAAACCCAAGACAACTAAATGATGCAAGCAGAACAAATAGCAAAGACAGACTCACCAGTGATATTGACGTAATTGTTAGTCTTCCAATAAGTTTGATAAAGAGCCTTCGAGTAAGTTTATTCTTCATCAGTTGTAGGTAAAATTTAGTAACATGTACTTTTTTATTTAGATTGAATGACTAAAGTTTAACGATTAATCATTCTAGATTGCTCAAAGTCACGAAATCTGTTCTCTAAACGAGAAGCGAATAGCGCGAGAAGGCGACCGCGCCTTTCATGCTCATTTATGAGGCAATAAACACCAGCCAGTGACGAAACAATGTCAAATGAATGCGCATGTTTATTGTTCGGCGAACACAGTTTGAGAAACGCTGGACTGACAATAACCCTGGGGCGGATCCAGGGGGAGCGATTAGGGAGATCTCCCCCTAAAACCCACGCCACGAAAGTAACTTTTTTCACCATGATTCTGTACTATTCGGAAAACAGCATTCGTGATGTAAGGCCATTTTGTCGTCCATTGTTTTGGCACAGCAGTGTTGTGGAGTATACTTCATCTCTATTACAATAGTGGACCCACAATGAGACTTGACTGCCAAATATTACTGAAATCGCCCCCCCTAAACTTACTGACTGGATGCGCTCCTGCAATAACCAAATGCATTTACACCAAGATATTACACGAAACACACAAGTGTCACGCAATTACAGAACCACTAACCCAAGAAATGCACCAAAGCACTGACAAAGCTTCCTTTTACCCGTAAAGTACACCAATAAACATCTATCGTTCCGCAAAAAAAACAAGTGAGCGAAGTCAACTTTCCGCAAGTCAAGGTCGAACGAAAAGCAGAAGCGCAATTGGTGGCAGAGCATGGTTGCAAGTGGGGCGGCGGTGACACAGGCGCAAGTCTTTCGACGGAGGTTGCATGGTAGCTACAGTAAAATACCTGCAACAGGAACTGCCTCCCATCTAACAGCCAGTTGTGTTCTGCAAAATCGACACCAAATTAAAGCGAATAAATGTACACCTTATCTTGGCAGAAACTTAATTGCAGAAGCCGTGTCTCGAGTGAGTTAGACAACCTGAGCAAAAGCAAAAAGTTAAATTAGCGGTTTGCTGGCAATTATGCACGATTCATCGGTGTAGACAAAAAAATTACATAAATAAATTACCAGTGTTTTCAAGTACCTTTTGTTCAGAACTGAGAAACCTCCCACGACAAAACTTACTGCGGTTTTAACCTCCGCGCAACGATTTAGACGCGTTGTTTTTCCTAACAAGCCAAAAAACTATAGTATTTCGAAGTTCGAAGATATGTCGGTGTATATGCTTAGTGTGGCAGGGGATAATGAAAACACAGAGGTAAAAACGTTGCGGGGTAGCTAAACGACAAAAACATATGGCAGGTACAGAACTTATGAACGTTTGTGCTTGAACAAGACTGAACTTAGAATGTGATCATGCAGCTGGGGGGGCAGGAAGGTATGATCAGAAACAAGCGATGAGCGCAAAGTCTCTTGTGATGATGACGTTGGCAGGTCTGTGGAATAAAACGTAAAGCTTCCTCAGAGCAGCTTGAAATCCTTCGAAGGATCCAACTCGAACGAGAGGAAAAGGCTCTCAACAGTGCTGGGTGTAGCTGAAAAAATACAAGATTCGAGCGTTGAAAAAACGAAACAACTTTTGATCGATTCTGTTTGGTACCGATTTTCAAATGTTGTTTACGACGAAGCCATGTACTTTGAACGCGATGCGTGATTTGATAAGAAACTCCTTACAGTTTAATTCGTTTGACAATCGACCGAAACAAACAAAACGGCTCGACATTTTTCTATTTACAAAGATCGAACAACTCACGCATCTGGAAGTATTTCTTCAAGCCACGATCCAACTTGGTCGACTCAACAGCACGCTTGAGTGCGTCCACAACAGACACAGCCATGCACATCGGGGGTTCCCCAGAAGCTTTTGATCGCAGAACGCCGACGGGGTTTGGAGCGTTTCTGAGCAATTCTATATTCCACTCCACGGGAATGTCCTGAATAAAAGAAAAACGTTAGCGTCAAAGAGGTCAAAAAAACATCAAACAGTATGGAGGAGGCCATAGAAGCAGATATGAATAGGACAAGGAAGTTTTCGCCTTTCCTCCGCGATAACATAAGCAGTTCCAGTGTTTTAATAAAAAAGATCGCTGAGTTTTGATAGTGCTTTGTTCGTGTATTATGTCAACTAAAAATCAAGAGAGTAACTTTTTGTTAGCTCCGCTTCAGCAACATATTTTAAAGCTTCGCAAAACTTTTGACTCCTCACCATTACCGATGAAGCGTCAGTGAAACACAACTTCGGGATTTATTGCTCAGCATTTGTCAGGGATCCACAAACCGACTACTGACTTCATGCTGCTTACACCTCAATAGAAATAGATGCACTACTGCACGCGCAGCAAGTTATGCGACGAAACACAGGGGATCGTTACTAATCCAAAAAACGATCGCCATCGCAACAACAAAACTAACTACCAGCATCTCGGAAACATGGATTTAGCAGCTAATATAAAGTGTGTTGTGTTTCCGAGGCGTTCAAACCTTCCTTTCACCGTAAAGAAATGGGCACGACTGGCAATTATCTGCAATTCAACTATGACAACGCAACAACAAGTCCGTGAAAATAATGAACGTGAATTCTTTCAAAGCAAATCAGGTCTAAGAGTGGAAACTTTTAACAATGCATTGCCGTCCCTGGAGGTTTCGTCTCAAGACACCAATTTGGATAAATTTCGAAGCTAAATAAAGCCAACGTTTCGACGTATATTTAAAAGATAAACTTCGGAATATCAAACTGTTTGTTGCTCATTTGTTAAAGTGGAACAGCTTGAGTTATCGTGGGTCACTAAATCATAGATGACGTACAAACATCAGGTGAACTATCAATTTGCTACCTTCGATGTGGGTGGCTTGTATTCCCACGTGCCGTCAGTCAACATTCTTCCAGTTTCAGAGTCGATCACCATCTTCTCTGTTAACCAGAAGCCGAGGCCCATCACAAATGCACCTTCGACTTGGCCAATGTCAATGCTGGGATTCAAGCTGCATAAAAAGGTTAGCGGCCTGTAAATGAGATTACTGCACCTCAGGCAAAAAAACAACCTGGTCTTCATTTGTGGTTCCAACGACAGGTTTGTTTCGAAACAATACAATGTGAACGCGGTGCTTTGCGCAAAACATGTATTGCAAAAACAAATACTCGACTGCATTAGCGGCATTTCAATAGAAAAGCATGTAAAGCTGCTGGTGCGACACTTTGAAGTAAAATTGCCGACGCACGCAAACACTCCACGGGAATTTTCGGTCTCCACCGGAGAAATTTTGACCTTCTTCGATCTGACAGTAAAACCTGCACATCAGGATGCAAGAATCTAGAGACAGAGGCGGCGCAAAAAAAGCTTTATAAACAAAAACGAAACGAAACAGTTTAGTGAGCGGGTTGAATCTAAAGCTTCGGAGCAAGTCCAAGCGATTACACGAAAAATTTATTTGCTCCCACGCACCTTATGCCGCAGTCAAACACTGTGTCTACGCGGGTGATAATATATTCTCCGGTCAAAACATCGACTTCCACTTCAGAAGCTGTAGCTCCAAATGAATCATAGTCACTTCCATCCGGGGGGAACCACCTGGTAAAAAGCGGTTGAGTTAGGCAAGCGGAGTTTGACATACCTCAGCACAAAAGCTTATTTGAAGATCGCTCAACATGTCGAACCAATCTCTTAAATTGATTCACAACGAAAACAAACTGATTGATGATCTTTGGCAAGTTCCGCTATACCACGGCAAGTTCCGATGCGTCAACGTGCGTTTTTGAAAGCAAACGAAGATGAACGACGTTCACCCCAGCGTTCTGATAGATGTTACCGATGCCTTCTTGATCACTTGCGACCTTACCAGCGGTCGTCATGCGAGATTATTTTGAAAAGCGCGATCGTAGGTAAACTGCCTAACGACTAATCCAAAGCGGAAACGACTGATCATAATGTGAGCGTTGCTTGAATTGTTGTTATGGTTACCATCTAGTCTTCAACTAATGCGTCCTGCTCTGCTCACCCAATTAGACCTTGAGTGCAACATACGGGGTGTATGAAATTTTTCGTCTACGCAAACACAACTGATAACATATCACCAGTCAACCTTACAAAAAGATGGTAAACATTTATGAACAGGTCAAACGGGTCATTAATGTCACTAAATATTTGCTTCAGAAGATTCGTCAAAGCGCCTATCATTGTTCTTCATCACCCGCATTCAGGATTCCATTTGATCCATCTGTCAAATCATCAACAACGTGATGCCTTTTGCCCACTTCATACCCGCTGACTTTTTTCGGTCTCTTTTGAATTTTTTCTCGCTCGACATATCAGTGGCATAGCCAGCCCAAAAATTTGGGGGGAGCCAAAAAATTTTTTTTGGGCCAAAATGTTTGATTTTACGCGAATAACACTATTTTGTTTGGAAAAACGCCTCTCAAAACACAAAATGACTATATTTTCTAAAAATTTTTTGGGGGGCGTGGCCCCCCCTGGCTACGCCTATGCGCCATATAATTAGCAAATATCATGACACAATACTCAAGCCTGAAATTTCGTTCAGGGCAGTTAGGATTTGATAAAAAAAAAACAAAATGCCACGCAATCGTTTTGTGATGTTGTTTCGACGCGTGAGAATCAACTTAAGTTCCTGATTCACTTAATATCACGCCTTTTCATAGGTCTTCTCTGAGAAATTATCCTCAGTCTAGAGCAGTATATTTGTTTTACAAACCTGGTAGCTTCCTCCACAGTACCTGCCTGTCGACGTAGCAGTAGCACCAAAATAAACTCTTACACAAAAGACAAAAATCCGGTTACAATTGCAACGGAGGAGTGCGCAATCGCATAAAAGCATTATCGCAACGACTTGCTTCAACCTAAATCTACTGACATGCAGGTAGCAGAGAGTTCAACATTCTCTTGATAGCATCTCCGCGCTACGTCTCTCCAGGATGAATCTCCTGGCATCTTTGAGCGAACCGGTTCCATACGAGTCTTCAAGATCTTGCAACATTCCAAAACCGTCTAAACGCAACAAATTGCACCATGGACTCGTCAACGCTGGACATGGCGATTGCTTGTTTGCGCAAAATCTTAAGTGAAGCGATAAAAAAATTATAACAGCTCGAAGCTCGCCCGATACAGTTTGCTTAAAACTGCAGCATCAGACGTTTGTATGAGAACCTTGCGTACCTTGCAGGTCACCTCGCTTGTGATGCTTCCACCAGTGCACTCGCTGTTCGCTGACGTGATGCTGCTCGTGCGTTGGACAAGAACGTCATCCACGGGAATGCCGAGAGCGAAAGCGGCCACCTGTGCCACCTGGAACACAAGTGCTGGCTTGTACTGTTCAGTTTCTGTGTGCTTGTCATCCGAATCCAAGCAGTACTGAAAACTTTCTACCCACCATCAACTCTTTTTCAAAAAATAGCTTTGCATGGAGTTTCAAATGTTTACGATAACGTAAGTTCAACACAAACGGATGCCCAAACATTGTTCTGTCGACAAAGTAACGAAAAGACTGCATTCGGCCCGCACAAGGCCACCATGACGCATCAGGAATGGATTTGCTTTGAATTGAGATTGGTGACTTTCTCAACAGTTGTTTGGTACAACATAAGCGGCGACAACATTTCGTGCAAAAGTTTTACCTTTGTGTTGATTCCTTGTCCGCTTTCAATTCCACCATGAGATACAACAACAGAACCATCCTCTGCACAAATCGATACAAGAACCCCGTATTTGCCCCAGTTAACTCCGACCCTGCGCACACGCAACTTTTATTCGTAAACAATGAACCACCACATGCGGTAGGGAACGAATGCCTCGTTTTCTGAGGGGAAAATTAGCGGATAAGTAAATTTCAATATTCAACATACGCTTGACTTGTTTGTTAAGTTTCTGAATACAAATACAGTAAGTCAAAACTGCACGTCGTAAGATGCCAAAGGTTTCAAGTTAGTGACATCTGCAGCCCTCTGAAGTGAACTTCAAAACATTTACACAGCGAACTTTTTAACTGGTTCATGATGGAAGATCTCAGGATCGCATCACCATTGAAAACGCAAAACTTAGAGCAACTTCCAAAGACCATTTTGCAGCCTGAGTATCATGTAAACTGAAGTTAAAAATGTGCTTTTACTCCTTTGACCATGGTCTGGAGCCCTTATAACACATAACAATGGCCCTCTAAAAGATGTTCCTATCATAAAATATATAGCAGCAAAAATCAGTGAATTACAAAAAACAGGCACGAAATCAGCATGTTCGGAACTGCGCTATAAGCAACACACACCAAGTGCAGAAATGCACGAAACATACGATGACGCAATTTTCAGACAAGCAGAATCACACGGCACTATGAAAAAACAACGATCAGTGAAGCAAATGGGTTAAAACTGTCAACAAATTTACAATCTTTGCACGCAGCTTCGCTTTTCAACATCGCTTGCTTTACCTGTATTTCATTGGAGATACAGCCAGACCTTTTTTCTTCCATCGGTTGGATGCGTTGAAAGTGCTTATCGCTGTTTGTCTTTCTTGAATCTTGGCGTCTTTCAGAAGCTCTAAATAAAAGTCACTTGTCGCATTGTTGCGCGCGCATGACACCAACTTCTATTCGTTTGATTCCAACAAGTCGTTCTACAATCAAAGAACTAAAGGCAATTTGGTGCATATATCAACCGCTCTTATTCAACCGCACAAAGTTAAGCAATTCGTACACCTCGCCAGCAAGTGCGACTTGTCAAATGTGTTTTTATCCAAACACGAATCAATATTGAAAGTTAGCGCTCGGGGAATATTTTTTCATGAAATGACCACTAGCCAGGCTTGTCCATGGGAATGGGAATCCCATGGGAAATGTCCCATGGGATGGGACAGGCATAAATTGCTATGGGATGGGAATGGGACAGATAAATATGTCCCATGGACAACCTTGCCTCTAGCCCATGTGCAACAAACTGTTACTTCCCAGCCGGTTCTCTGGAACATTCCAAGATTTAAACAAATGAAATTAACCGAATATTACAGGAATCGAATGAAACAAGTTTGAAATTTTTGAAACTTGAACGAGGAAACGAGCAGTAACGTCCGTAATGAATTTTCAGAAGTTTTTTTACAAAGGTAGGGACCAGTCGAGATGTTTGTCCGGAAATAAAAACTTCAGTGTCTTCAACATTTTATACGTCATCAATCTTTGGTCAGACTTAATCATCTTTAACTAAATGCGGGTGAATTCAACTGATAAAGAAGCCGAAGCGCAGTTTCATCGCACAGTGTTTCGCACGTTTGTCAAAATTTGCTGACTTCGCCGAGACACATCTGCTTGGTTGAAAGAACCACTAAAATTTATCCGAAGCTTCTCGAAACAGGAAGCCGACGCGCAACGTACTCTTGAATATGACCTCGAGATTGTTGGATGAGATAGGGATGCCACCAAAATCCAGCTGGCCTTTCTTGTATAAATTCAATTGCTTCACTGTGACTGGATCTTTTCCGAGGTAACTGGCGACATGTTCCATGATTTGATCGGCAGTTCCAGTTAATTGAAGGCTTCCTGTGGATACAAACACGTAACGTAAAATAAAACAAAGAAGTTGTTTTACGCAATTTTGTCTTTGAACGTCGATCGTCAAATACATTTGAAAGCTGCGGTGTCGCCAGTGTACAAAGTTCACACGCGCGTATTTTAAACGAATCACTCCAGTTGTAATAACAATGCTTTCATTTTTATTTTAAAAACTTTTCAAACCCGTGTTTCAAAATCTTTTCTTTTCTCGCATTTCTCCAAAGAAATCCTAAAAAATCCAGACTACCTCAACAAGTCCCGCTAGCTAGAAGAACAAAAAGTACAGTACGCACTACGGTTACCAACAGCATTCGTTTTCATGATTGTGCAAAATGACACAAAACATGATACAACACAATACACTGCTCTATTAATACAACCAGTAAGTTCAACGTTGACATGCGTAATTACACATTTTTCTGTAACTGCACGCTGCCTTTTACAGTTTTCGTTCTCCCAGAACTATCCTCATTTTTGCACGGTTTTGTTATGCACATTACGCTCAACTCAAAACGCCCAACCCAAATGATAAATTTATCAACGAATGACGATTTCAAGGACACTCAACAGCAACAAAACGTTTTGACTGGACTGAGCCGCGCCAACAACACAAAAAGTAAAAAAACTTTCACATTTGTCGCCGCAAAACACCGAGAAGCATAGAAAAAAAGTTGATGTTCTACAAAAACATATACCACACGGCTATTTGGACATCGGGCCTTGATGAGTTGTTTTGAAGTTCAAAGGTTCCGACTGATGCCATTTCATTGAGTCACTTAATAAAATATAATTGCTTATAATTGTAAAAAAGCGCGGGTTTTGTGTGGCAATCTTGTGGCTTCGATGCAACAGAAGTGCTGTAAGATGCAAATGTTTTACCGAAACAGCATAACACGACAAGATTAGTATTTAAATCAACTGTTTCCCACGCATAATGACCGAAAAGCATTGTTTCAAGTACAAGTGGAAGAGAAAAAGATTTTTTCGAAGAGTTCGCAGCGACGTTTCGCAACAAAAGCTGTGAAATCCTGAATGTCGAGCAACTTCGTCGAATAGAAAGATCCCGGATAGGATGGTTCAAACACGTGACCAGGATACCGCAAGAAAGGTTGTCGACGCGAGTCCT
>JGI24021J15306_10010454_pt1 | contig 11510 bp, 7 predicted proteins | sample Ectturendosymbi1_FD_15306 | JGI IMG/M metagenome (IMG submission 15306)
TGTTTTACTCCTTTGGTTTAACGCGCACCCTGATATTTGTGCAGTAATGAACGGCTGTGTCGTAGCGTTAAGTTTTTTTCCTCCGATATTCTAACCTGGAGCCCTGGTAGTTTATATTCAGTGCAATGACATAAATTAAGGGGAGTGCGTGTAGAATAATATGCATATCATGTCAACAAACTTCGCCAAAACGTTAGTTTGGAAACATGAATATAACGTCGAATTGTGACGTCACAAACAGCGCACACCAAATACAAATGACCACCATACGCCACTGATAGAAACCCCCCTGAAAATTTTCTGCGTACGCCACTGATTCATTTCGTGAGTGAATTGTCCTCCGAGCTGCCAGTTGCATTCCTACGGTCGCCCGCTTCTTCGCAGTCGTTTCGTTGGTCGTATCAATCAGTCGACTACGTGCATTGTTGATGCTGCTACTTAGCTTCTTTGTTCGTTTCTTTAATAAGATATGATTGTGTTATTTTCAGCATTTCCCACTGTATGACCTGTTTAAAACCAGCAGCTAATGGACACCAAACCATTAAGTGACATTCAACTGCACACTCGACAATTTTCCTCTTCTGCAGACATTCTATCTGAGAGTATCGAAGTCTTTCCCAAACTTTTTGGGCCACGGACCCACATTTGTGAATCTATTTTTTTCTCAGACCGCAATCTGATGTCGCATCAATTCATCTGCTAAACCGGCGCGGAAGGATAATACAAAACGAAAATGAATGACACTGAATTTCAATTACGAATCACTGGTGGTTATTTGTGACAATGAAAATTCTGTACAGTGTACGTATTGGACCATTTTTGCCATATATTCACGGACGCCATGTGCAGTCGTCACGGACCCCAGTGGTCTGCAAGCGCTTGCTTTTCGTGTCGTTTCATTGGTCGTTTCATCAGTCAAATACGCATGGTGTTGATGCTGCTGGTTTGCGTCTTTATTTATTTCTTTTTAGATATGATTGTTTTCATTTCAGCATTTTCCATTGTATGGCTTCTGCCTGGGTCCGAAATTGTTGATTGAAGCTTAATGTTAAAGTTGTATGTGGCTCCTTTCCGCCAAGGTTAACCGGTATTACGTAGGGAGCACATCTTGCCTTTCTGCCTGCTTTTGCTACAGTAATTTTTCTTGTGATGCTGTTGATGCTTTTTTCGATTGAATGTGCAGGAATATTGTATAGTAAACAAACAAACTGTTTAACAAACTAGCTGATAAACATCAAAATACTAAGTGGAATTCAGTTTTCTCCAAACGTTCTATCTGGGAGTATCGGCAGATAATCTAAGTTTTTTCGATCTCCCAACTGCAAGCTTTGGAATACTTTCAGGCATGTGCAGAGAGGGCATTTGTTTATATTGTTTTTGCGCCCGGGTGTTTGCAGCAAATAAATACTATACAAAATACAAGAAGCACTTTCCGTTGATATCGTACGCTGACAGTTCTGTGTTTTTTGCTCAGGCAGTGTCTGCCAATCCTGATCGTTGTTCCCAACGTGACGTCACTGCCGTTTTGTCGTGACGTTGCAAAACTAAGTGCAGCCGTACGCTGGCATGGGTGCTCGAGTGTGATTTGTCTAAGAGAGTCAGACTTCTTCTGGTTTCACTTTAGAGCTCTTGCTTCTAAGGTTAGAATATCGGAGGAAAAAAACTTAACGCTACGACACAGCCGTTCATTACTGCACAAATATCAGGGTGCGCGTTAAACCAAAGGAGTAAAACACACTCATTGCTGCGCCAAAGCAATTTACAACTGCAGAATCAAGCTGCGCTGATGTCTTGTCGAACACGAGCAATCGAGCATAGAAAGTGTGCGGCTGGACTGTCTAACGCACACCCCGGTTTGAAAGATCGAATCTTACTAAACTACACAAGAATTGAGAATGCGCATAAGTGCGCAAGAAAAGATTCGATTTTTGTCATATATAGAAGTTCAGCAAAATTTTAATTGTCCTTTTTCCTTGCTGAGACATTATCAAATGCATGGATGTTTCTATGTTAACAACTGCTGTGTTTGAGCTCGTTAAACAGTTTTATCATGCTACAGAAATTGGTAACGCAGCCAATGCGGTCAGCACTTGCGCTGATCATCCATAGCAGACAAAATAAAGACAATTGTTTCGGATAAAGTGAACTATCGCGGAACACAATCTTAAACATGCGTGTTGGACGAAAGGTGTGCAAAAAATGGTGAGATGGTTTCTGGACGCAGACGAAAACCCAGATTCCCACCAAAACCTAACTATTACTTTTTGGCCCGTTTACAATGTTCCTTGAAATTTGCATGCAATTTCATTCCGTGGTATTTACATTAAGTCGACAAAGCAACAAGCGAAAAGTATACGAAAACAATTAATCTCCTCTGCGCGGATAATAAAGTTTTTGTAAAATACCAAACTCAAGTGAGGGTTTACCCCCCCCTTGCGTACGCCCTTGGAATGAACCGTACGCTTGTTGTAACACTCAACCATTGCGCACAGTAAATACTGCATTGCAAAATTAAAGAGAGAAACGAAATTACTCAAATCTCCAGACAGGCAAACGTTTCAACCTTTGCAGTCTCGTCACTGAAGCGCAGAGCAACGCTGCCACAGCTTTTTGGCAAAAATCACTAGATTCGCAAAAAAATTCATATCATCTGAAAAAAATCACTAGATCTATAATTTCTGCGTTGAAGTTATGTATTTTATCGCCTAAAAACCTCAACACTATTTGCAAGTTTTTTTAAAACAGATCATGCTAATGTGTCGAAAAAATCTTTGGTTGAAAACCTTTAGCTTTCTTTCAAGAGCTTGTAAATGACAACACGAACGAAAACTTAAGCCCAATTAACCTAATATACTTCATCAGTATATTGCACTGCACTGATCCTGCAGAGAAACAAAGTAAGGTCATAGTCAGTATTGCAATAATAAACCGCACAGAAGTGAAAACAATAAGAAATTGAGATTAGAAAATTTTGTTTGTTCGAAGGTGAAAACATTCACACAACGATTGATGTAGTAAATTGTTTTTCTGAGAAAAGTGGCTGAAAAGTCAGAAACAAGACATCCGACCTTCGAACGCGTATCTTGCAAAAAATACTAGATCAGTGAAAAATCACTAGGTCACCAGGTCAGCCCAAAAATCACTACACCTAATGAAAAATCAATAAGCGTGACACCAGTGGCGCAGAGTTTATACCTGCGCGTCAGGGTTACCAAACTGTCTTCACCAAAAAAAGCCAGATAGCAGTATTAAGACATGTACACATAAAACATGCATAACCAAACACAAAACAGATATGAAACTCGTCAGAAACATCGATATGATACAATTCCAATCTTTAGAAGCATTTTCTTTCCCCGTAATTGCACTGTCGTACATTTGTTTCTTATTAAATAAATCGAACATTTTTAGGGCAACAGTAAAATCTTTGCAATAGTCTTTGCAACCTGCATGGTCATACAATGTTTTGTCGGAGACAAGCTGAAAAGAAAACGAGAAAAGGCCTGATTTTGTCCTTGGCCTTTTATGATTTCAAAAAAAGCCAAGTGCGTTAACAAAGCCAGAAATTGAAAAACTGACTTCAAAACAAACAAATCGCCAACCCCTGCGACGACGGCCACCAACCCGAAAGTAATGGTTAAGTACTGCCTGCCATTTGTGGTGACGAGGTTATACGCGACACATCACATTGTTACAACCGCCGCTGAGCTTCGTCACAAAGGACTCGCACTGTCTCTGGCACGCCGTGCCATAGAGCGTGGACATCTGCTCTACTCAGCGTTCACCCGTCCACCGGATGGAAATGCACGGCGTCTCGAATCGAGACACCCATTGGCACCAGCCACACAACAACTCAGTTTGTCTGACAACAACAGAAGTGCGGTGCTCCAGGCGGATCACCGATGGAATGCGGAGTGGTTGGAGAACACTCGAAGACTCTGTACATTCATTCCCGACACCGGCACCACCCTGCCGGAATGGCCCTGCCAAGAACAGCGTGGGTCCGGCTTAACCGCCTCCTCACCGGTGTTGGGGGTTTCCGCTCTGCTTACACAAATGGGGTATGCCCTTCTGCGGCCTGTGAGAGTGGCGCAGAGCAGACCATTGACCATGTTGTTCTTCACTGTCCAATCCATCGACCCCCCGTGGAGTGGATGGCCTGACGGTTCTGGATGACGAAACAATCGAATGGCTGCTCAACACCTGGCCCGAGATCCAGTGCAGCCAAACAATGGATTGAAAGAACTGGCTCGAACGACGAAGAAGACTGAAGCAGCAAGTATTGCAACACGAATGCACAGCGACCAGGTACGGTGGTCTACATGGCCACCACCAACGGAGGAATTATGCACAAAATGAATGAACTGAAACCGACAGCAAATACGCGAAATTAAGGCCAAAATCTACTTTCAAGTTCAAATTGTTGCAAAACCGACACACTTCCCTTCAGAGAAAAAGAAAAACACAGACAGCGTGATTTTGCGCTAATAATAATAATTATATAAACCAAAAAGACGCTCGCTTGACGAGTAAAATGAACGTGAAAACGAATGTACGAGAGATGAAGACACTGGGATACTCTTGTCTTAAGCACATGCAAAATATACAGCTTCAGCACATGATTATGAATACGCCAAATAACAAGTGCACGTGACAGCGTAAGAACTAATGCAGGTGGAAAATATCCAGCTCAAATAACACTGAACCATTTCAGGGCAACAAAGGTTGCGCCGGCACCCGCAAAAACGAGCACGCTTAACGTCACCAATGCTTCTTTCTTCATGCGCTGGAGAATGTCATGTGATTTTAACAGGTCGTCGTAGATGCTGGCACCTTTGTTCTTGTGTGGGAAAGGAACGTCCGGCACATCGACACCGAGGAACTTGCACAGAGGCTCCCACCCATCGCGAACGTTGTAAACCAGCAGCTTGTCTTTCGGCGCATTCTGAAATACAGCACATTCGTACGAATTTGACAGCTGCGCAGTGTTTCCAGCGAAAGGGAATGCCAATCAAACCATGACATTCGAAAGCAAATCGTACACGAGAACGCCGTGACCACTTGCCTTTTTTTAGACTGTCAAACACCGTAAATGTCTGCAAGGGCGGATCCAGCCAGTAAGGTTGGGGGGGTGGCGATTTCAGCAACATTGGGTAGTTAAGTCTCAACATGCGATATGAATCAATGCAATAAACGAAATTACTCATTTGTAAGGATCAAGTACCGGAAAAAATCACATTAATTGTTTAATGAGATGTTCGTGCAGTCAACAAACCAGTGGCGTAACTAGAAGTTTGAGCAAGACGGGAACTTAGCTGAAAGAGGCACACTAGCCTCTGTAGGTGACCTACTAGTGAACACTCGGAAAAAAAACTTGAGAAATAATGGTGAATCCGGGTGTGGATGGCTGTGCCAACTATACTAGAACCAAATCAACGGAAAATACTCCGAAAAACGCAAAAAGACGACAACCTACTGAAAACCAATTAAAAGAATATTAAAACCGAAATAAGCTAGGTAGGGGCCTGGTTTTTACATTTAACAGGCCAGGGGAGTCAAATCGCCCCTCTTCCCTCCAGTCCCGTCGCCACGGGGGGATTTGGTGAGCTTAGACCCCTCAAACAAAGCTCCAAGCCCCCCCAAATTGAAACGTGAAACACTATCAATAGGTGGAATTTTGGTTAATTTATAATGTCAAGCCCCCCCTCGCAGAACTGCAAGCCTCCCTATTGAAAACTTTCTGGCGACGGTTCTGCTTCCCTCCCGTCAGTTACTCCACTGCAACAAACACTTTCAATTTTAAACAAAAATGATCAATGTTTAAAATCTTTGTTACAGTTGATAAACATCAAAGCATCAAATATTTTATCAGTCAAACAACATCAATCAGGCTTGATCATTCATCCAACAACGCTGAAAATTCGTTTGATAATAATTCCAATCTTGCTCACTATTTCTTCAAACTGCGGCTGCGGGTTATGATCGTCTGCAAGACAAGCCAGCATAGCATTGTCCAGCTTTTAATTTGAAATGAAATGGACAGTGAGACAGTGAAGCTAATATAGCTGCGCATCTGTCTATTGGACCAAAAGTCGATGGTCAACAAAAGCTTACAGGTTTCGTTGAGTTTTTTACTAGTGTCTGGTGGATTGCGGTTGACATGCTGGTTATCAGTGTTGTGGAAAAGTACTTTCGACTTGGATTAAAGTACCTTATTCCTCTGATGAAAAGTTAATTTACTGTATATAAATTACTGCACTAATTATATACACAGCCTACTCCAGCACTTACATTCATAAGTTCACTCTGAATATATAAATAAAACGAACTCCTCTCCTCATAATGTCTCGCTATTCTGTTGTCGAAGTGCCAACCCGTTTTTAAGTAAAGCTCTTTTAGTTGTTGCTATGTCTCACTAAACCAGTGGTTTGCAAACTGTGGCACCCGTACCACTAGTGGTACGCGAAGGCGTTCAAGGTGGTACACCAGTAGGCTTACCTTCTGCTTTTCTTCATAAAAAAACTGTGTTCACAGTTTTTACTTTCACTTTTGCTTACCGGGTTCTGAGAATGAATTCCTGCATTTTTGTGTGCTTGCCTTATTGGTTTTGAAAAATGGCCATTATAATTTCTCACCGCTATTTTGCACATGTCACTTTTGTGGCAAGTCCAGTTTTCTAAACTTTTGATCGTATGATATTTGGTTGGAATGCGTTATCCTGGAAGAAAGTGGTACCTGGTAACAGCACGATCCCCACAAATGGTACGCGATCAGAAAAAGTTTGGGAAACACTGCACTAGACTCACTAAATTACTTCTTACTTCTGGCAACCAACAGCAAAGCGAGATTTCGCTACAAACACTTGTGTTTGCCGCTGGACTACCTGGATTTAACACACACAGACGGGCAAATAGCCTCCTCTGAAACATAACCATAACAAACGATGATAAAGTATGAAACCCAGCTACCACAACCGCGGTTCAGCGCACAGTGATATAGGGTGAAGATTTCCAAGTTAATCGCGAAAGTAATCGTCGATTACGATTAATTTGGCAATGTAATCGTTTACGATTACGATTACATTGCATTTTTGGTCAGTTCAATCGATTACGATTACTCGAAAAACTGTAATCGATTACGATTGACGATTGCGATTACCCCATGTCTGCAACCATAGGCGTAGCCAGGGGTGGCAAAGGGCCCATGCCCCCCCAAAATTTAAAAAAAATATGGTCATTTTGTGCTTTGAGAGGCGTTTTTCTAAGCAAATTAGTGTTATTCGTCTAAAATCAAACATTTTGGACACCCCCAATTTTTGGGCTGGCTACGCCCCTGTCTGCAACACACTTAAAATTCCGTTGCGAGGTCTTTGGATTTGCGCACGAATCAGATTGTCAAGGCACGTAACATAAAAGTATAGATGTTTCCAAGAACCCACAAATCGAAAGCGATTCCCACCTGCAGACAGTAGGCTATACAGTCGCATATGAATGGCGCTCTAGTTCTTTCTCAGGGACAATGAATACTTACTGTGACGATTCTAGTTGTAGTTCGTTAGCTGAAGCGGATCTTACCATGAAGTTGCACCTCTCAATAAGCACAGATTGTTTTTTGTTGGTTAGGATTCTGCCTATCCGCGTAGGTTTGCTTAACTTGAACTTCACGTTGGTGTTAAAATTTCAAAGTACTGTTTTTGTTGACCCATGTATTCACTTCACAGCCAGGCCCAATTTGCACAGTTTTCCATTTCTTCATAAATGGCAATTTTACGATACACGTTTTCAGGCTCAGTTTTTCAAATAGCTCATATAAATTGTTATCAACATTTTTCCGGCACAAGAAAAGCTATATGGAGGTTGTTAAACGTTCCAAACTAATTTCAAAGTTCATACTTGAATAAACCAAGGCATACGTTCTGATTAAAGTACGGTAACATTACCTTTGTCAGTGAAATTTATAGGATCGGGGATATCTAACACGCAGTGCACTATTGATATAAGGATTAATTCATCGATTTAAAAATCAAAATCTGACCGTTTTATTGAAAATTAGATATTCAAAAAGAATTTGCTGCGTAACTGCTTCATTTCAGTCCGACATAAATAGGAATTATTCAACCAAATAGACCCCAAACCATTGGGCAAAGAGTTTGTTGTATTGTGGTATTTTCGATGGCGTGAGTCGGTATTTTCGTGATAAGGCTGTTTAACAGCCCCGTTGTAGTGCCAAACACTATTACGTCTCACACGAATAACTTTTGCGTGAAGGCACGTGCATCACCGCACTCCTTGCAACAAGCAGTCGTAGCGATGTTGATATTTTACCAGCACAGAGCTGCTGCGAACCTGAACTGTTCAACAAAGACTTCATGGCAAGGGCTTCGGTGTATGCAAGGGCCATAAAATGCTGTTTTTCTGAGGATATGTTTTCCGTTAGCATAGTTTAATTTTGTCTGGCGGGTGCGTGTTCTTACGACCAGTGCTGTTGGCATGGCTATTCTAACTCATAAAGTAACATGAAATGGGATACGAGAGCGTATATTTTTTTATACTGTGAGTGCCGGTTACTGGAATAAGAAAGTTAAAAAAAGATCAGTTAAAAACTTCGTTGCAAACTAGTTTTCGAACTCTCGTCTGAAAACATTTTTGTCAAGTGATTGTCGTGTTTCAATTCGTTCTCATTATCTATTGCCCAATGCTCACAGTGATGAGTAAAAAAATTCAAAAATTATGTTGTTGAATAAATGTTGTGTTAGGATTTTTTCCTGCAACTTCCCACGCATTTCATGAAGGGGCGTGCGTGCAGAGGTGGGGAATCCACAGAGTGAGATCGAAAAATTACATTTTATTAAAACGCCGTAACTGCATGGATGCTTCTTCTTGTTGTAAGGCTACTAACACATGCTGCATGGATCTGATGGGAACTTGCCTGAATGGGCATGTAAATATATGTTAAGTTACTGGAGAGAGAAATGAAGCACTGCAATCATTATCTTAAGGCCTACACCCTATCTCTCTTCCCCCCTTTGTGGTCAATTCCTGCTAGCCTGTTGTTGATCTGCAACAAGTGGTCTTCAAAATATCTCTCGATTCTCTCCAGGGCCTGGGGTTCTTAAACTATGGGGGGCGTAAACGGTTCGCTACTTTTTGTTGGGCTATCTGATACTTATTTGCATACATAAATGCAACATCTACTTCCTCAACGCATACCCATTACTATAAAAATTTTGCTTATAAACGTATGCCTCAGGCAGAGCCGGCCTTAAGCCGATGCAGCCGATGCGTCTGCATTGGGCCCCGCGCCGTGGTGGTTTAACCACCAACCACTACCGTGGTTGGACAGTTTATTTTTGCCAGATACTCCTTGCGCACGAGAATTTTGAAAAGGCTTGTAAATCTTATTTTAACAAATAATTATCTCGTTTGAATGAGCGATGAATTTCCTCTAATTATTATCGAACTTTATCAAACGTGGTCAATTCTCATGCTAAACGTTATATTTGCGCTCCACCACGTCCAACTCTTGTTGCTAGTGCCAGATGAGACTGAAGCAGATCTAGAGCTACAGCAAACAAGGTGTCTGGTGATTCAGCTCGCAATGAACAGGTCAAGACGAGTGTCTGAATTTTACTTCATGGAAGATTTTGACACAGACTCGACATTTGATTATTTTTTCAAAATAAATTAATTGTACCACATTGAAACAAACGACGAAAGATGAGAGGTTGGTCCTGTGGAGTCCAAAAATCTCATGCAAACCAGCGCAAACATTTGTGAAGTGTACGCAATTAAATTTGCCTCCTTTGCTTTGTCCACAAAATTATTCGACGTTATTTGTCGACCGTGCAAGTATATTTATCATTTAGCGCCCCACCAAACTTTTATTGTGATTTGCGAAAGTAAATCGGTAGAAAAACCACCACTTCAAAGTCCATGCAGGTTCATAAACGCAAAGGACACAGCAGCCCTGCTGCTGAACTAGGCGAAGCACAAATTGTGAATGTCATCCAGCGAAATAATAGCATTGTAAGCTCAATTCGCTCGTCAGTTCGGTTTGATTGACATAACATTGCACTGGACTCGCCGCCCCATTGCAGAGCTTCCTTTGCAACTTTCGGCTTGATTACGAGTGGTAGCGGTACACTGTCTAATGTCCACCACAGCAGCATGCTATTAGTCGTGAACATGGCCGTGTCTGGGGGCACATGAGCTATGCTCACTCCCCATAAAAGAAACGGTTGTGTATGTAGCCTACATACAGATCAACTCCAATAATTTGCCGTCTTTTTTATATTCATATGGATATTTTGTTAAAATATCTTCATCAAAAAGGTCATAGCGCGGTTGACTGAGCACGATGACATAATAACACCACTGCTCAGTGGGGCCCCACGCCTTGGTCTTGCATTGGACCCCGCAGTTGCTAGGGCCGACCCTGGCCTCAGGTCCACAGAATAAAAAAAATTAAAGACTTACACAATAAAAACAAAAAATACTCTGAAATATTTTTAGTTTAATCTTTCGAAACTTGTTTTTTTGTCAACAAGATTTTTAAAAAATTTCGAATGTCTGTGTTTCTTACATTCCTCAATACTAGAATTTAGTAATACAGCCAAGCAGTTGTCTTACGCATCACAAGACCTCTGTACGCCCCTGAGTTCGAATAAAAATATAAACATGTTTTACAATTGCTGTTTTGCTAGATTTCTTACTTTTGAAATGAATAGCGTTGGATTTGATAACCAAACAAGCTTTTTGCTAGTTTGTAAAAAGATGCTGGTGTCATCAAAAAGTTTCAGAGACAATCTTTTTTTTGCAGATATGCACGAGGCTAGTGTACCGTGTAAGCCTAATCTTTCATCGACAAATCAACAATGTTATGTACATTTTGAGTATTTTTGCTGGATTTAGGTGTGGAACAATGTTCGAAAACTAATGCCCGAAAGTGTACTAAATTTCTTTTTGCCAACATTTTTCCTCGTAATTTGCAAAACTGATCGCTATTTAATTGATAATTTGCAATTCAGTTGCGTGCAATGCGGGATTTGTGGATTGCACGCCCCCTAGTGGTGCACAACGTATTTATCCATTGCGAACAAGCGAATGAAGACGGCCTATGTAATTTCTCTGGATAAAAATGTCGTAATGAGGAACAAACTCGCAGGCATATTTCTTCAAATGCAGCTCGTAACAGGTTACTTGAAATTCTACTACCACTGCTATGTCCAACCCGCGGCCCAGTCAAAGGTTTCGTGCGGCCCAGTTATGGTTTCCGCTGTAGCGAAAGTATCCCAAATACTGACAACCTGTCCTTTTTGATAATCTTAAATTTGACACTTTTGATGCAGGTGGTCCTCAGTGCCACTTTATCACGTCTGCACCCTTGCATTTAGGATTCGAAGGCCTTCATTACATTAATAGTTTGCTAAGATCAAAGTAAGCCATTCAATGTGCGGCCCTCATTAATATGTCATTCAATGTGCGGCCCTGGTTAAGACAGTGACATAATTT
>JGI24021J15306_10010457_pt1 | contig 11509 bp, 8 predicted proteins | sample Ectturendosymbi1_FD_15306 | JGI IMG/M metagenome (IMG submission 15306)
GGTCGTGGTACACTAATGATTTATAATTTTTTATTGACCATAGTTTCAGAGCGTCAATATCGTCATTTTCGGCTTTGCACAAATTGATTAACGCTTTTTCATTTTTCCTTTGAAGTGGATTAGCCTACTAGGCCAAGGATGAACTTCACCAACTGATGCCACCATGGAGTGAGCTTATAAATTACATTCACAATACGCTTTCTGAGCAGAACGTGTTTAGGTAAAACTATGGAACAACACTCACTACAAAACAGATGGAAAATTGAACATTTTCGATAACACGTAACATCTGCAGGAAACATCAAATGCCTTCTAGTAAAAACACCTGCGCATCAAGTAGAATTGCAAGTGGTTGTTTTAGCAACGTTAACAGCAAGCAACTTTCATCACATTCTTGCCCACGCTTGGAAAAACGTTTTCGTTCAAAGCGAGAGTGTGCTCTTCACAGTGGCTCCAGTGGTCGGTGCGTTGCTCCTACAAAAGCAAGGAGAATAACGTAATCGTTCGCCAGTCACACGGTTTGTTTGTTGCGGAGTAAGCTCTGCCTCTAACGCATTCCTCACAGTCACTCCTTGTTGAATGCGCCTCCGCGTCGCGCGCGCTGAGTCGGTCAGTTGGGAGCGAGTGCTGCCTTCGCACTGGCCGTTTGATTTGATCGCTCTGCTAAGCTGCTGTTTCAGCCTCGTGTGTCTGACAATGTTTTGCTGAACCTGGACAGCGTGTTCAGCAGGCTCGCGCTGGTGCTGTGATCAGGATCATTGCTGAATTTGCGATTTTGTGGAAAGCGGCGGTGTCGTCGGAAAGCCGGGCATTTCCCTTACGACGTACAACTAAACATTAAGCGCAAGTCTTTCGCAAGTGATCTGCAGCCAGACCTCTCCGCTGGCAACACTTCGGAGGAATCGCCAACAGAAACGTCCTGTTCAACATCTCCAACCTTACATTGTAAAAATTTGCCACCTCGACCAATCTTAGGGGTTCATGAAAATAAGGAATGAATACGAAATTACTGACATTCCGTCTATTTTCCCCTCAAAGGTGCGTTTGCGTAGTTCCACAAACCTTACATATCAAATCTTAAGATTAGGCAAGATCTTCTTAAATTATTCCCAGATGTCGTATAACCTCATGAAATTGTACATTTTTTTTCACACAGCCTTACACTTTACCACAAAATATCGCGCTTTGCTATGGATAACAGTGCAACTGATTGGTGTTGGACTTTTTAGATTAAGGTTTCGACAAATTAAGGCGTTGAGATTTTTATGTTATGCCGATCTTGATTTCTGAAATGCAGCAGTGAATCTGTAAAAACGTAGAAATTCTGTTGGTGATTGATTTCGTATGCGCCAGAACAATATAGGTTTTTAAACATCAATCTTTTCGTGACGTTTCCATATAACATATATGCTTGTTCGGGAAGTCAATCTCAAAGCAATTTATAGTGTATTTGTCCACTCCACACGTACCTGTCTAGTCGTTTAAGTAATCATCGGTTCATCAACTTTCGCGTTCAGTTCATCTTGCAGCATGCTGCTGTTAGCGTGGCAAACTTCAAAATGCAGAACCCGTTGGGAATTTTGTCCCCAAAAAGTGTCAATCGTCAGCTGCAATGTCCAGCCCTCGCCGAAGATTTCCTGCAACCGCTGTCAGACGTTTTCAATGAGTAGAAAGCAAAATTCCTTTGTAGTTTTGAATTATCAGCACAACTTCGAAAAAAAGTGGATTTGTACAAATGGATACGACAGTGTTTGAAATAGAAACAAAAACTTTGTTACAGTGAGAAGTGTAATAAAACAATGCTTCACACGTATAATTTTCGTTTGCAAAAAAATTACATTTTCAGACCAAGATTAAGTCGCGTGCTTTGCCGGACTCAACATCTACTAACCTTTGCGTTCGCTTAAGTGTACTGCAGGCCGATTCCTCGTAAAACACAGTATATGCACTGCTATCGCACTTACCGAATGCAACGGTGAATCTAACCCCGCAAGTGTCCCTTTTACACCCAGAAACTTCGTACGACGTATCGTTCGATGCCGACATACGACGACTACTTCAATTCTCTGCACATCAACCCCAGCCAGGCTGGCCAAGTTGAGAACCTGATGTGTCTGATCGGCAGCAACGCCTATGCGGAGCGTATGCAAAGCGTTTCTTTTGACGAAGTATTGCAAATGTACCGCATGAGTACGAGCGAGCTGGAAAGCAAATTGCAAAACCCTGTGTGCGATCCGAAAACCTTGGTGGACATGCTTAGGCAGGCCTACGAAACTATGAAGGAAATTCTTGCTGCCAATGACCACGTGACGTTTTGTCGGTAAGCTGGTGCTTTAGCTCTTTGATATTGTTCAGAAACTTCTTGTATAATAAATCAAGATTGACACTTTGAAAGTGACACCATATAAGCGAACCACCAAGATTCATTAAGTTTCCAGTCCAGTTTCGGGATAATGTTCTCTCACTCACGAAATTGTCTGTATTAGGCTAATGACGTAACATTTATATATTTCGTAAGGTTTAGAGCAGCTTCTCTGCCTATGACGTCATATTCACGTTCATGTATGTGTGCTGAAACCAAAGTTGTTAATAAGCATAATAATGGCCGACTTTGTAAAACTGCTGCCCGCGAAGAAAGTTCCTATTTGAAAAAGCAAGTTTCATGGACTTGTTTGAAAAGAGTTTTGATCCGTTGTCCAGGCCACTGATAAACATGCAACAGAAGATGGGCAAAATATGGAACAAAGAATGCAGCAAGACTTCCATACTGAAATTTATCAAAGTTAANCTTCCACCAGCTTACGAGCCAATGTACCCAAAAATCCTGCAAGGNGTTGACATTTTGGAAAATGCATTGTTCAAATCTTCCACTGTACCTGGCTGTGAAGGTTGGTGATCAGTTATGTTTGTAAGTTTCTNTAACCAGCAGACCAACAGCACAATACCAAACCGGCTNACTTGAATNCAGTNTACTGTACGACGTGGTAGTTACGAGGAATGTGCAGCAANAAGACTTGAACGAAATCATTTGTTTTTTTCGGCGCTGAATGATGGCTGACTATCATTTTCAAAACAATGTTTTGTTTCAATAAAGAGTGTGGAACTCGAAGATAAAATATTGCGGCGNAACGTTGGGTTGTTGCACCAACCGTTTCAAGCAAATNAACTGTAAAAGAAGTTAATCAAGTTTTGATTGCAAAACCTTTGCAAAGAAAAACTTCACCGAAAGGTAGATAGAGCGTGGAGAAACAAGGTTTTGATATTTGGTTGAACGATTGAAATGCGACGACGCACTGAAATTTTTGGTGTAAGGCATGGGTGTCGGAAGGGGGGGCCAAGCCCTCCTGGATTTCGAAATTTTCAGCAAAAACGTTGTTTTCCTAGTTTCGAGTGGGAAAAATCAAATTTCACCACTTTTGGCCCCACCCCTGGAAAAATCCCCTAGTGCCCCCCTGGAAAAAATCTTTCCGACGCCCATTGTGGAAGGTAAATTGTTAATAGCTGCGAACATATCTCGAAGTATATTTATGCGCGACCTCGAGCTGATAATGCCACGAGTCGCTGCGCGCCTGTTGAGTGGATCGTTGTATTGCCCTCCCACAACCATTCACCCCGAAGCAAAAAAACAGCGCTGGTCTATTTTGTTTATTCTATTTATCTCTGCAGACGTCACTGGAGGAGGCTCACCGATGATGCGTCTCGCATCTGCCTGGAGTTTTCTACAAGTCCTGTGCCTGATTTTCTTTTCACTGGCGAAACTCTGATTTGAAGCTTGTGCTCTGTGAAAAGGCGAACGTGCCAGCTGGCCACTGGACATATGCGTGGAATCCCGGAATCACTTAACTGGCTTTTTCGCCTGCGTTGTAGTCAGGGCACCGATTGTACAGCAGTTGGTTTTTCTTTGTAATGGATGTGTGATCCGATTCGTTTTCGCGGATTTCAACTAACTGGGTTAACTGTTCNGGTTTCAGGAATAGAGTTGTTTTAATTTCTTCCGTGTTCTCACCAGAGGTTTGAAGGTGGGATGTTTTTTCATTAATTTAACTATAGTTTCACAAAAGAAAAGTATGACAAGAAACAGCTTTTCCTAGAGCTGGCATTAGTTAAATACTTTGAATATGCGTCGCAACTGAACTCATCTGTAATTTATAGCGGCTGAATATGTTGCAAAATTGTAGTTTTCGTCTTCTACCTGAGTCATGTCTGACATCGTCCCACACCTGACCCTCCTCCCCCTCCAACTCTATGAAGTGAGAAAACGCAAATGGCTGTCGGTTGCAACTCGAATTTTGTGTGGACAGACTAGGAGGGTAGCGTTACCAGCATGGCCTACTACGTCAGTTCAGGATACCTCACGCGTTAAACTTCATTTTCGTTTACGCAAGTTCTCATCAGAGCATGTATGTATTCCTAATCTTTCGTGTATGTCGAGTTTTGAGGCACAACTGCCCGTTTTCCGATGAAGCCTCTCGTTGCTTCGTTCCAAGCGTTCTCTATTCGAGTTTCGTTTTACGTGTTCGCTGGTATCATTTGATGGTGTCTTTTCTGTGTATGCAGGTTCGCACTGAACCAAAGGAAAAGTTGACCCACACACACTATATCCGTTGAATATCCGTTCGCATGTAAACGTTAAGGATCTTGAGCTGTTTATAGTTTGCGCCGCCTTCAAATGGCCTTTTGATCATGTTCAACTAAGAGTATCTTTTTTTTGCACTTGATAACAATCGTGATATGCGAGCATGTTCACCAAAAGTAAATGTAACCAACCAGCAATACTAGACGACTACTCAACTCTAACTTGCCCTTAACACAACACCACAATCGTTTTCGTGGACGCTTTGGTCTTTTTTTGCCAGTGTGGATGGACATCAAAAAAGTAGACAGTCATTTTCAATTGTTACTGGCGTGCTCACAAAGCAACAGTGTCGGTTTTGTGACTCAAATCTCCATGCTTCGTTGTTTGTCAACATGTTCTGAATTCCCCCGCTAGCATGTTTGGCAGTTGCTTCCAGATGTAGAATGAATAACATCATCATGATCAAAATTGTTAGATTTTGATAATTTCTTCTTTGCTAAACTTGTATATAACAAGCAAATGATTTCTTCCACTTGAAGCATCCTTCAGTTTTCCGAACCGATTTGAAATATCTCAAATCGAGAAAAAATCCTATATATCGTACTGATGGATAAAGTTGACCACTATTACAGAGGTCAATCCGACAGACACAACACATTTCGTGTAAGTCCATGCATTGAGCGTGGCGGATCCCTGGGTCATGGTTGTTGACGACGGAGTAACGGAGAAACCTGCGATCAAATGAACACGCTGAGGTAACTAACGACGTAAATCGGACTCGATGTTTCAAATGGTCAACCGTCAGTGCATGCATTTTTTGAAAATAAAGAAACTAACACCTGCTTGTTTACTGAAGTGCTTTGTAATTGTTTTCCAACTGAGATTGTATCGAACGAGAGCAGATTATTGACGCTGCGAAGTTTGCTTTCGGTCATTTGAGACCAGTGTTCGCATTGCAGACAAACTCAGCATTTCAGGTAAACGTTAATTTTAGATCCTCATTACAAAAACGTGACTGAAACGAAATCAATTGGAAAACTCAAGGCTGATAATTAGTTCAGCATACTGAGAAATAAACAGTAAACATGCACAAAACATTCACAGTAGAAAACGGGCTGAAGAAGTGTTTATCTCGTCCATAGCGATTCTGATCTCGTAAAAGACATTGCAGTTCGCACCAAACAAACTGAACAAATATTACCTGAGCACCAAGGAACAGTGGTAGTCGAATCGAACAAAACAGCCTCTGTAGTGCTGATCGCTTTCGCAATATATGTCAACAACGGCTGGTAACCCGTGGGCAATGAAGATCGGATTGGTTTTAGGAGATTAGTTTTGCTACAGTGCGCTTTCCATGTTGAACTGATCATGCCCCAAACGTTCAGGAAATTTCTGCACAGAATCGTTTGACATCACCAGATGATCGCTGCGAAAATTGAAGGTCCGGAAAAATCTGCAGCGAACGTTCAGTTGATTTGGACAGTTTTTGCGTTTCCCCGGACTGTCATGTGAAAAAAATAATTGCTGAGTTCTACTGAAATGTTTCAAGTTTCTCTTTAATTTCAATTACGATTTTGTTTACAGTGGTGTATTCAGTTCTTCAAATGCGGGGTTTGGTGAAATCTTAATTGTGAGATGGGGCGAGCGCCTTTGCTGCCAAACGTGTTTTGTAAAGTGCAACTCATTGATTTAAAGACGATTACCTTGATGCTAGCCCAGTTTTCGAATTTTTGTCTTGCACATACACAAAAATAAGACGTCTATGTTTGAGTCATGCTCGACTTGTTAACGATTAACACAAACTAGGTCACGCAACTTGGTAGAGTCAATGGTAGGGGTGTTGTGCTAAACAAAGAGGTGTGGAAACGCCGTTCCACGTCTTCCCTCCCACTACAACCCCTGATTTAGGTTAAAGGCGAAGTCTAACACTAAATATTGCTCAAACGCCCTCACACGCACAAGCTCATTTATTTCTTGCAATCCGCCACGCGTAGCAGTTGAAATGAAAAATCTAAATCTTCAAGTGACGTTGCTAGTGCAAAAAGGTGTGGGAACGCCATTCCCACCCCACTACAGCCCTGGTCAATGATGAAGCAAAATGTACCCAGTGACTCCCATACGGTCCTTTGCGTAACTTTACAAAAGGAAATATAATGACGTTGTTATCACAAGCTAGCACGTGAAGCCCGTTTCGGTGTATTTTTCAGTTTAAGATTGTTTTTACTGCACGTGGCAAATGCTGCTACCAAAAAACACTTCTGCTAAACCTGCAAAAGCTTTCTTGGTCTTTGGAAGCCATCATTTCAAAGACAGAATGTGAAGCATTCTCCTGAAGACCAACTATAGCAGAATGATCACACACTGGATAATTTGAAATGGAGGGAAAGTTGTCGATTGCAAGCATGTCTTGCAAAACGTATTGCATTTTCGACGCAAAAGTTTCAAGTGTGCTATTCCACGTTTGCCTTCCTTGAGCAGCATTCTGATCCTGACCTCGCGACTTACTGCTCTCGCAAATGTTTTTAAGTATTGGGGAAAACAATTGTATCCACCCGGCAAGTCTCTGTAACAAAAGCATAAAGTTAATTATCAGCAACCATTGAAAAATCTACGACCTTAATAATGACTACGAGATAGGTGTGCCTCCTGGTGTAGGAGGCAGGGGTGAAAGCGCACCCCCAAAACTATTTATTTGGTGAAAATCCGGGCTAAATCTGTAGACATTTGGGCAAAATGTGTGAAAACCTTCGCATAATTGCTGTATGTGCTTTGATTTTATAAAGGCACCCAAATTGAAAGTGTAGAGATTTTGTTTCTGGAGGTCATTTTCTTTGGAATTCTTTTCGGGCAAGCTTAGAGAAATTTGGTCAAAAATCCTTCGCCAAAAATTTTCCTGCTCTTACACCTTTGCATTCTTCCCTTGCTTTACCACATTTAACAAAAAAGAAAGCAACAGTTTGAAGCAATGCAAAGATTTACTGACAGATGTAAAAAGCAAGTTTACATGGCATATTGCTACTGCAATAACCCTTCGTGATCCATGAGATAGTTTTTTGAACTGTTTTTATCACACGGTTTGAAAAAAAGGGTGGGGGGTGAGCCGGACCTTGCACGTTTGGCACAACAATTCAAAATCCAAACCAAACTGCGGACCGAATCGTGTGAAATAAAATTACAAAGTCCAAACACGAGGCAGGGTTTTAACTATTTCCTCACCGATATGTTCATGCTCCTTACTGATACGGGCAAGGTGTCAATGATACTGGAACACGGGCTACTTAGACAAAACTTTGTGGTGTTCAGGAAACAGCGAAGTAGAGCGTCGGTGTTTTCCCTAAAATAGTAAAAAATGAAACATATTTGAGAGGTCTCTGAAGCCTACTTTCTACGATTCTAGTGAATGAAATAATGGCACCAAATAACAATTTATGGAAATTGCGCCTAAATATAGCAACGAATCCTTCCAGAGGTGCACCTAGCAACTAAATTGATCACTGTAACAAGAAAATCTGATAACTATGCAATGTATGACTTCCCTATCGAAAGGAATTCCTTTACAAGCAATGTATCAGACGCAAAGATCTTATAGAGTATAACATTCGCCTACTAGATAGGCATCATCAGCTCTTATTCAAACAGAACCTGTATGACAATATGACATTTGCGTCTAACTAAATTCTAAAATAGTAATCCCACGAAGTGCTCAAATTGAACGATTCAACGGAAATTGGCCTGGAAAACTTCGTTATATGATATTCAAATCCAGCATTTCGTGTAGGAAATGGGGTGTGACCGCACACCCACCCTTTTACGAAATATCGGAAAACCGTTGGTAAAAATCGGGCAAAGTTTTTAAAGAATTTAAAAAAATGTTCATAAAAATCGTTCAGATTAACATATTCACCACATTAAGAAAAACTAAATAAAAAGTTGATAATGCCACTATTGCTCAGTTTTCTTGAGAGGTTAGAGGTTATTTTTTCACTTTTGGCCGAATCTTATTTTGTCACTTTCAGCATTGTGCTCATGCTGGTCCTACTGTATAGACATGGTTGTAAAAACTTGTCATTACCTCGCAGCGCCATTCAGTCGTTTGAATAAGACAGGGGACGGTGTAGGTATTAACTTAAATAATACTATATTGTAATAAACAATATAACCGCATTGCGCATATTAAACTTTATACTCGGAGCAAAAGACTTTTACTTACTGCTAATAAACTGTTCCCTTAACACTATCAGTAGCTTCGTCCTTGGGAGTTCTGCAGCCTAAATGATCCCCGGTCCTTCGCAGCCTCCCACCCCCCCATGCATTTTGGCGCTTTGCGTGTGAGAGCGAAGGCGTTATACACCATGCAATTTCCTCGGCGGTTTAAAGGTATTATCCCATTTTTTTCAGTTATATTGATCTTACGTCACTGTGCAGCTGTTTCTCTTAGCTGTAGATTGATAATTACACACTTTGATCATGTGAAAGTGAGGGTATGTCTTTCTCTTTGAATAGGATAAAGAAATATTGTGGAGTGCTATCTGTAGTTTCATTCCGCGTTTTTAACACAAGGTTTGAACAGTCTTCAGTGTCAAGACTTTCTAATGAACAAACACAGCAAGATTTTAATCGCTGCATACATTTCATATTTGTATTATGTCTTAATAAGTGGTGTATGGCGGGCCATGCGTGCCCCCCCTAAAAATTTTTGTTTCTGGCATTTTTTTGAAAAACAAACAAAAAATCGTTTCAAAAACTAAGACAATCATAATTTAGTTTCGAAAACACTTTCGTTTCGCAAATGTTTCCTAAATAAAACCATTTTCGTTTAAAAAAAAATTATTTTCGTTTCGGAAACGTTTTCACTTGTGTGAAAATCAAAATCTTTTCGTTTCAAAAACACAAACAATTTTACTTTCGTTTCGAAAACACTTTGATTTCGCAAATGTTTTCTCAATAAAAACAATTACGTTTCAAAAAAATTCTATTTTCGTTTCTGAAACACTTTCACTTTTGTATCGGAAACACTTCGTAAAACAAATCGAAAAAAATTCGCATCAATTTTGTGGTCGTGGCCTATGCATGCCTGCCACCCTCCGTTGAGGGCCAGTGTTTCCACTTGAGAAGGCTTGATTATCTGATTCTATTATGTAGATGTATGGCTCTGGTAGCTCGCGATCGTATTGCGCGTACTTGTAAACTAGTCTGAGTCTTTCTTTGTTGTGACAACCTCAGTAGGTTAGCGCTTCTTTCTTTTTCCGGGCAAAAATCCCAATTGTTAGGCAAAGATGTTTTCTGCCCCCAAACATTTTTGTTCCACTACGGCTGTGCAAGAGAAACGTGAAAGTGAGTGCACGTAGCGCACGCAGGAATGCATGACTTAATGCAGCGCACAGACCCATTTTTATCAGCGACAAAGAAGGTGCTTTAGGCATTTGACTGCGGACGAAGTGGTCGTGAATACCAGAATAACATTCTGATTACTTTCACTGCAAAAGGAAAAACAAAGATACGAGCAAAATATTTTTTGCGATTACAAGAAGAAAAATATTTTGCACTGTTTGAAAACTCTAATTAATTACACCAACTGAACGGAAACCATTTGCTAAGCAACTGTTGCAACCTCCCCAGTGGTGTTGCGTTGATTGTGTGATTCACCACGAACGGGATGTGCGCGAAGAACAAAAATATATATTCGTGGCGCGAGCAAGCAATAATAAGAGAGATTGCGACGCATGAGCTCTATTGTTGCTTGCTGCCACGGTGCGAAGCTTTGCGCACATGCCGCTCGGGATTTCCGATCGCAACACAACCACGGTGGCTTTGTTCTGATCGGAACGCGGAAGACATCAACCTCCTTATATGAAATTTGAAAAGCGATCTGGTTGGGAATAAGCGTTCGAACTACAATAGAAAATACTTGTGCAGTCTGGTTCTAGCTTACCGACATGTGGTGATGTTTATGTAAGGAAAATTGCCCAGTAGTAGGTTGGAACAATAGAGCAACTTCTCAACGAAAGACTTCATATTGCAGCCGGGAAGGATCCTTATATCTATTGGTAAAGGCAAGATTTTACTGTTGAAAAGAAAGATATCGTAATTTGCACCGCAAAACACTTTAAGAAGGCGTGACAGTTTATCTCTTTATTCTTTCGGCTAGCCTTTGACTGGGCCTGAAAGCAAATGGGGGCCAAATGGGGAACAGGCGTCGATGTCCGCGTTCTCCACCTTTCCGCCCACGCGATGCATCGTAAATTATTATCGATTCACCGTAGTGTATCATATGTTTCTTTTGGCAAGCGCGCAAAAACATAGAAATTAGTTTATGAGGGTGAGCAACAGTTTCTAGACGAAGAATAAAAGCTATTGACTTTCTCTTGCAAGTTATTATCTGCGTGGAATACGAGCGTAGATTAAAAGACGCAGCGAAAAAATCCTTAAAAGTCAGCCTGTTCAACTGCACGAATGGTTAAAACCCACCTCTTGAATGCGATGGATCGTTGCAACCCGACTGTACATTGAACTGATTGCAGGCAAATTCAGAACAGGTCATGACAAAGCACTGTGACGAGATCCTTTCTGCTCCCAGAAGACTTGCAATTGTCTCTCCACTGCTGGTACTCAAAGACGCATTGAAGCATGACGCGTATTCCGTTCGCACTGGATCGAAAAGAATCGATTCATTCATTTCAATAATTCATTTTTGCGCTGCGTTGATACCGAGAGCTGGGCCATCTACTTACTTTATCCGGCATGGAGTTCTTGCGTGATGTTTTTTTTTAACGTTCTTACAACGAGATAGTGATAGAGCCTTTTAGGCCAGTGGTTCTTAACCTTTATATGCACTTGTACCCCCTGACCTTTCATCAAATTTTCTCGTACCCCTTGTCTGAAATCAAGTAATTGATAGTAACATAGTTTCATCGCAACAAATATAACGATACA
>JGI24021J15306_10010459_pt1 | contig 11509 bp, 4 predicted proteins | sample Ectturendosymbi1_FD_15306 | JGI IMG/M metagenome (IMG submission 15306)
CCGCGTGACGTCATGCCACTGCATTGAAATTATTTAAAGCTATAAGACACAGACCATTGACAGCTCCCCTTGTTGCAAAACTGGCCCCTCCAGTGGCTCCCCAGAATCAAAATGTCTGGCTCCGCCCCTGCATGTACATATGCACCACATTCCACTACACAAATAACACAATGGCATATACAACAAAATATAACCACCCTGCTGCTGCTTAATTTAAAAAGGCAAAAAATTCAGCACTTCAGCATATCCATCTCCATTTGTTTGTCTAGCACAGTGATTCCCAACCGGGGAGGAATTTCTCCCCAGGAAGGAATTTCATAAGTTCAGGGGAGGAATTTCCACATTATAATTAAGTTACCTATTCATTGTACAGTAAGTGTTGTACTTCTTTTTAAAGTTGACATTAGCTCTTCCAATTAATTATATTTATATTCATAAGCATACGGCATGGGGACGCAGGCGATGCGGTCGCATCCCCAATGCTGAAAAATTATTTGGGCAAAAATTTTCAAGATTTTGGCAAAGTACACACCTACTTTCACATGTAGGCTAAGTGAGGTAGTGTCTAGTGTCTACTTTCCAAACTAAGGCAAAAGAATAACCAAATCAGCAGCAAAATAATAGCCAAAACGGCAAAATAAACTGAGACTATTTTGCCATTCTTTTTTGTACCTGATGGCAAAATAGACATTGCCATTGAGTGAATTGGAATCATGTTGTAATTCCAACAGCCTTCATCGAATTTGGACCAACCTAAAAACTTCAATAATGTTTTGGGTAAAATTAGAAACATTTGAGTGAAAAAGGAGCATTTGGGTTAAGTACAACAGCCTCAAGTAAAATTGGGCAAATGAGAAAAGCTTCAATCAAACTTGGGTGCAAACAAAATATCTAGATAAGCTGGAAACACTTGGGTGAAGTCCATCATTCAAATCAAATTTTGCCAAAGTTGCAACAGCTTCATTCAATTGCTGGCAACTTCAAACAGTTTTTTTCAAAGATGGGCTTTTTAGAAAAGCTCCATTAAAATTTTAGTACGTTTAGAAATGTCTGGGTGAATTATTAGAGTTTTATTGTAATTTGGATAAAACCAAAATCATTTGGGTAAATTTTAACAATCATAATGGAATTTGAGCAAATTGGGATAAATCTGAATACTATACAACCACTTCAGGGTTTTTTAAGGCGTTGTAGGGACCCAATTCGGGTCCCTAGAATTGCAAATCGGGTCCCTGCAATCAGAGAAAATCATCATCAGGTCCCTAGAATCAAAGAAACTCGGGTCCCTATAATCAGAGAAACTACAGGTTCACATCGGTATTCTAACATTTTCCATAAAAAGAACCCTGAACCACTTCATTTAAAATTGCATACATTTAGAAGCATTTGGGCAAATTCCAACAGCCTCGATCATATTTGGGTAATTGAAAGAGCTTCATTCAAATTTGGGTACAGTTAGAACCATTTGGGCAAATTGGAAAAGTGTCATTCATATTTGCATATATTATAAATATTTGAGCAAATTACAATAGCCCAAATCAAAATTGGACCAACTGAAACAACTTCATTCAAATTTGGGTAGAGTTAGACACATTTTTTGATTAGAAACATATATGGTTTATTGTTTCATATGACTCAGCCAACAAGCTGAGTTTATTGTTTTATTGTTTAAAACAATAAAACAATAAAAGTTTATTGTTTAAAAAAAAAACAATAAAAGTTAAAAAAAAACAAAACAATAAAAGTAACAATAAAAAAAAACAATAAAAAAACAATAAAAGTTTATTGTTTTATTTTTTATATGGTTTATTGTTTCATATGACTCAGCCAACATGTAGTGGGAACTCACCATTCCAACTAACCCTAATTTTTGCAAACCTCAAATTGTTGATTCTGTAAAGTGTACAACTAAAATATAGCTGCAAAATGTTTTGCGGTAGTAATGTGGTGTAGCCGTGATATTATACTGTGACGTTTTCGTGTTTCTAACGTGCTTGATGTTGTGAGATTTGCAAGTGCAAATCTGTTTCCATAAAGTGTTCATGAATAGAATTAACTACGTAACTGCAGCTGTAATATGTTGTGTGGTGGTAATGTAACTGTGATTTTATGCTGTTTAGGTTTTCATATTTTCCTTTTGTTTCATGCAATGAATTGCATATATTGCATCCTGTCAAATTTTATTGTTTCAATTTAATGCTGTGAAGTGAAGCTTTCATGACCAGTAACAACTGTGCTATTTATTGCACTGCATAATTCACTTGTGCTAATGCAGTGTAGTGAAGCACTGTCATTTCTATAAAACATTCTTGTTGAGGTTATCAGTCATTTGTCATTGGAAACGTGCATTTATACACAATCCTTAGTGGTTGATCATATAGGCAGCAGTATTTGCGTGTATCAGTCCCATATTGCATTTTTCTTAGCATACTGTGTTCCATGCACATTTAACTGTCTAAACTGGAGTGGATTTTTGGTTTTCGTATTGTGACTTCACAAGCTGTAAACGTTTAAGTAAGTTCTAGTATTTTAAATGCAACACATTGCAGTGAAGATGGCCCAATGTGGAAGGTTAAGCTATATGCTATGTATTAAATTGCCTCCTTTCCCTCTACTTACTTGAGAATAAGACTTGACCTATTTGCAGGAATGTAATACTTTAGACTGTAACCCTATATTTTACTCCTTTTCCAGATTGATTGCCATTATGGCCAACACAAATGCACACATGAATGCTAGAGAAGAACAGATCATAGCCATTAGGATGATCGTGTTGAAAGAATAAGCTTAGAACGTATATAAAAACTTCAAAATGAAGATTCTGGGCAACACCTTACACGCGTGGTGGCATGAACAGCAATTCCTGGGGGGATTTTATTGTGATTAAATAACATTTTTCAACACAGTAGATACTACCATTGTTCGCATGTAGCTATGCAGAATATTGATTGCTAGTTGAGGGCGTACTGTTTGAAACTCAGTAGTTGGTAGGCCTAATTAGGCATGCAGAAACCTTGATTTGTTTACAGAGTCATCTAAAATTTTTTCGAGTCGAGTCAGAGGAGAATCATGACTTGTTCCAGGCAGAGTCGAAGTCACAAAAATTGTCGAGTAACTTCCAGTCATTAGTTTACAAGCGGAGCGAAGACATTCCGTACGCTTCGGATCTACACTAAATGTAGGGAAATAGGGAAGGCAGGGCGAAGACTTTCCCTACGTTCAGGTTCAGCACTGAATGTAGGAAAATAGGGAAGGCGGAGCAAAGACAGTCCCTACGTTTCGGATCTACACTAAATGTAGGGAAATAGGGAAGGCGGGGCAAAGACTTTCCCTACGTTTAGAGCCAGCAGTAAATGTAGGGAAATAAGGAAGACGGGGCAAAGACTTTCCCTACGTTTAGAGCCAGCATTAAATGTAGGGAAATACGGAAAGCAGGGCGAAGACATTCCCTACGTTTCGGATCTACACTAAATGTACGGAAATAGGGAAGGCCTGGCGAAGACGTTCCCCACGTTCAGAGCCAGCACTAAATGCAGGGAAATAAGGAAGGTGGGGCGAAGACTTCCCTATGTTTAGAGCCAGCACTAAATGTAGGGAAATAGGGAAGGCAGGGCGAAGAACTTACCTACATTCACGTTCAGCACTAAATATAGAGAAATAGGGAAAGCAAGGCGAAGACTTTCCTTACGTTTAGAGCCAGCACTAAATGTAGGGAAATAGGAAAGGCAGGGCGAAGACTTTCCCTACGTTCAAGTTCAGCACTAAATGTAGGAAAATAGGGAAGGCAGGGCGAAGACATTCCCTACGTTTCGGATCTACACTAAATGTAGGGAAATAGGGAAGGCGGGGCGAAGACGTTCCCTACGTTTAGAGCCAGCACTAAATGTAGGGAAATAGGGAAGGTGGGGCGAAGACTTTCCCTACGTTCAGGTTCAGCACTAAATGTAGGACAATAGGGAAGGCAAGGCGAAGACTTTCCCTACATTCACGTTCAGCACTAAATATAGGGAAAAAGGAAAGGTGGGGCGAAGACTTTCCCTACGTTCAGGTTCAGCACTGAATGTATGAAAATAGGGAAGGTGGGGCGAAAACATTCCCTACCTTTCGGATCTTCTCTAAATGTAGGGAAATAGGGAAGGCAGGGCGAAGACTTTCCCTACGTTTAGAGCCAGCACTAAATATAGGGAAATAGGGAAGGCGGGGCGAAGACTTTTCCTACGTTCAGGTTCAGCACTAAATGTAAGGAAATACGGAAAGCATGGCGAAGACTTTCCCTACGTTCAGGTTCAGCACTTAATGTAGGGAATTAGGGAAAGCAAGGCGAAGACTTTCCCTACGTTTCGGATCTACACTAAATGTAGGGAAATAGGGAAGGAAGGGCGAAGACCTTCCCTGCGTTTAGAGCCAGGACTAAATGTAAGGAAATAGGGAAGGCGGGGCGAAGACTTTCCTTACGTTATCAGAGCCAGCACTAAATGTAGGATAAAAGGGAAGGCCGGGCGAAGATTTTCCCTACGTTTAGAGCCAGCAATAAATATAGGGAAGGCAGGGCGAAGACTTTCCTTACGTTCAGGTTCAGCACTAAATGTAGGGAAATAGGAAAAGCAAGGCGAAGACTTTCCCTACTTTCAGCACTAAATCTAGGGAAATAGGGAAACAAGGCAGACTTTCCCTACGTTTCGGATCTACACTAAATGTAGGGAAATAGGGAAAGCAAGGTGAAGAATTTCCCTATGTAAGAAACAGTGATAGCAAGGCGTAGACAAAACTCCACGCCTCCCGAGTTGAAATATGAAGCACTATAAATAAGTAAGCCAATAGTTTTTGTTAAATTTTAGATTGCCAAGCTTTTCTGTGCAAACCTGAAGCCCTTTTGAAGGTTTTATAGAGGCGGTTGTGGTTCAGCCCTGAATGTAAAGAAATAGGGATGGGAAGACGAAATATTTTGCTTGTGTTTCAGTTCAGCATTAATTTTTGGGAAAGAAGGAAAGAAGCGAATAGCTTTCCTCTACATTAGGCTCAATAATAATAATAGCAGCGAATGTTAGCAGAAACCTTTCAATGTAGGCTCAGCAATAAATAGGCTAGGTAGAAAAGCCGAAAACAAACCAAGAACGTTCTTTGTGTTTAGGCTGAGCAGTTACCACGAAGTGTAAGATAAAGGGAAAGGAAGATGCAAGACATGTACTTTAAGTAACAACATATGCGTTGAAATTATTAGGCTAAATATGTGAGATTTCACGTTGTAATATCTACAACTTTCAACATCCCGATAGCAACCGTTTGTTTCCATAGATGTATTTCGTGAAAGACGTTGATTTCGCAAATTCAACACAGTGAAAGACATTTTTTAAATATTGATTTCAAAAGTGTTTGTTGAACTGTTGTAAAAGTTTGAAAACAACACCGATGTTTCAGCCAACTTAGCCTGCGGTATGTTTTCATCAGTGCTGGTGGCAACGGGCACAGGAAAGCTAAAGATGTCACCGAAAGCCCGTGGTTGCATGACGTAATGATAACGACGGTGAAAAAGCAATGTGAAAAAGTGAAAAAAACGGTGAAAAAGCAATGCCTTATTTCTTTCTTGAACAACGATGTGCATCACGCCACACCTGGATATGTCCGTCGTCACGTTAGGTCGAGCGAACAAGGCAAAGACACGATGAAAAGTTTTAAAAACTTGCAAATGAAAAACAAAATGGCAACAACAATTTGAGACTCTATTAAGAATGCTTTTTTAAAAAACAAACCGGACGCAACTGTTGGCAAAGGAGGCAGTCACTGTGACCACAGGACTGGATACTGTTCGTAAAAGCAGCGTGCAGCGAAGTAACAGAATTGCACAAAAGTAAACTGGTCTTTCATTAAAACGGTTAATGTGCACATATTATGTAGCAAAAACTATACAAAAAATCCAGTTGTGTGTCTGTCTTTTTGCTTTCCCCCAGTAAAGGAATGTGCCTGGTATCATCGCTGCCACCGTTACATTTTAAATAACTCTGCTTCGTTTCTGCGTATGAATGTAATATAGAAACAAAAATCATTTGGGCAGGCGGAAAAGTATACACGAAGTACGAACAATGTCCGGAAAAGACTATTGCAAACGTAGCAGTTGGACGCGTTGACGAATGGGAACACACATAACTTTCCCGTGTTGGTTCAGTGATTGACTTGTTGTCTGCTGAAGCCAAACACCAAGACAAATTGGTTCTGCCGATTTATTCACATTGCCATAGGAGCGTCAACCAGGGCTTCCACAAAACAATGTTCTGACCGAGGCTAATGAAAAACTCTTGCCTCAGTGAAAATGATGAATAGCAATACTCCATCGATGAGCAACTTGGAGAATATTTCACAATTTTCAGAACCCTATTCCGAAAAGACATTGAAGCAGTCCCGTTACGACGGGAGGACTTTGGTGGGCTTAACCCCCCAACAAAGCTCTACGCCCACCGAATTGAAATATGAAACACCATAAATAAGGAGTTTTTGTCAAATTTTAGAATGTCAAGCCTCCCTGCACAAGCGTAAAACGCCCGTATTTAATATCTTCTGGTGAGGATGCTGCATTTAAAAGAAAGCCTAAAGGACATTTGAGGAACATGTTCCGGAAAAAGATCAGCTGTTTGTTGCACAGACACAGGATTAAGATTCTCACTAACGCTTGCTATGAGAAAAGACCACAAAACTCAGAAAAATTTCTTTTCAGTGGCTGTAGCGCCACGATTACATTTGGCAAATAACGATAGCGCCGTTTATTTCAAAGCAGCATTCCCCACTTCTGAACTCAAAGCGCATAGGCCCACATATTTCTGAAAAATGGTTCGGCTGATTAACCCTTCCTCAAAATTTGTCACAAATTTGCAAGCCTCCATTCTTGATTATCGTGTACCACTTTAAAGTCTTCTTTCTTGAAAGCAAGGCAATACAAGAAGCCTACATGAAACATTCGCTAACAAGCAGGCCTGTTACCAGCTTTGGACACAAGGAGGGGCAAAAAGCTTTCTGAGAGGAGCCCAGATATTTTGAACTATGTCCAATAGTTTTAAACCGTGTCCAACACATTTTTCCAGGGGGGGAGAAAAAATTTGTAGCCCTCCCCCCTGGTTACAGGCCTGCTAACAAGTGAACTGTCCACATTTTCTAAAAATCATTGGGGGCCATTGAAAATTTTGATCCACAAAAACTTCCAAAACTGAAATTTTAGTCCAGGAATTTCGTAGTTTTGTATGACAGGCAATCCGCCACATCCACATTTTCCGACCTGCTGTATTGGAAACCATAAGCTTGCACAACCATTTCACATACCAAAGCAATAACAATTTATTGTTCGGCAGCATCCAAAATTCTTATAATGTCACATAACTAACCACGTTCCTTTTCTGCAGCGTCCAAAATTTCTAAATTTTCGATATTACCGCACAGGCATATTCACAATACTTCATAAGATGCTTGCTTTGAAAACCAAAGTCAGTTTCACTCAGCAGTGTGACTTGTACTAATTTCATTCAACCAAAAATTAAAAAGACAAAATTTCTCTCTTCACCAAAGCACTTCTACTGACAATATGTCTAGTGTCTACACATTTTCACCTAGATCCTACACTCATTAGCAGGGTGCAGCGGGGCGAGAACAACTTTTTTACGCTTTGCATTGAGACATGTTTAGGCTACTTTTTCCAGGAAGTGCTGAAAAACTGAGGTAGGCTACTCTACTGTTTGTGTAAGCGTAACATTGCATTATACAGTAGCCTAACTAGTAGTCTCAAGTAAGGTATATGGCAGAACACAACTCTGTGCTAAAGGATGGAAAGCTTTCAGAAAAGCCTTATGCTGGTGAGAAAAGTGACATTTGGCAAGACTTTGTTTACTCATACAACAGCGATGATTCAGATTGTACATCGATTATATGTCATTGTTCTAGGATATGTTACATTCAAAATTAACAAGTTCTTTGTTGATATATATCATAATTTCATCGCTGACAAAATGTCTTACCAGGCCGAATGAAATGTTTTTGTGGGTTGGATTCGCATTTGACCTGCTGGCCACATAGGTAAAAGATCCCTGGCCTAATGCTTGATATGTTTTGATATCAGCTTAGGTAGTGTCTACTTTACCGCCAAGATTCTGGCAGCAACAGATTGGCTGGAGCTATTCAAGTGTCGCCGGTCGAACATTCGGTCTTGTGGCATGACGTAATTCGAATAAAAAGGTCAGTTTGTCATGCAATCGGCGTGCTGCTCGTAGCGTAGTGGTTATGCTTCACGTCTGGTATGCCATTGCTTTTCAGTTCGACCCTCACGTTGGTGACTTCCCTTTTCTTTTTTTTTAATATTTTCAAATTTTCCAAAGTTTACGCTTAGCTGTCAGGTTTAGGGTTAGTGTTTGGGTTAGCATTAGGGTTATCTTTAGGGTTAGTGTTAGGGCTACAGTAAGGGTTAAGGCTAGAGTTAGGCCTAGGGTTTATCTTTTAAGCTTACTTCGTTTCTGCCAAGCCTGTTGCCGCCAGCATTTTGGTGGCAAAATAGACACTGCCAACAATTTAAGTTAAGCATATAACAAGTTGTGAGAGGAGTGTTTACAGTGAAGTACATAAAATGGGGCTCACGTAGTTGATATTATGTTGAATATGCATGACTTTTATTGGTGCGGTGTCAAACTGGAGTCGGATTACTTGCATCATGGTAGTGGCAGAGTCGGACTGGATGCGGATTCAAAATTTACCAAACAGGATCGGATGCAGAGTAAAAAAAAAACAGAGTCCGCACACCTCTGCACTAAATGTAGGGAAATAGGGAAAGCAGGGCGAAGACTTTCCTTGCGTTCAGGTTCAGAACTAAATGTAGGGAAATAGGGAAAGCAAGGCGCAGACTTTCCCTACGTTTCGGATCTACTCTAAATGTAGGGAAATAGGGAAGGCAGGGCGAAGACTTTCCCTACGTTTAGATCCAGCACTAAATGTAGGGAAATAACGAAAGCAAGGCGAAGACCTTCCCTACGTCTCGGATCTACACTAAATGTTGGGAAACAGGGAAAGCAGGGCGAAGACTTTCCCTACGTTCAGGTTCAGCACTAAATGTAGGGAAATAGTGAAGGCGGGGCGAAGACTTTCCCTACGTTTCGGATCTGCACTTAATGTAGGGAAATAGGAAGATCAAGGCGAAGATTTTGCCGACGTTTAGAATTATCACTAAATGTTGGGAAATAGTGAAAGCAAAGCGAAGATTGTCCTTACGTTTAAGTTCAGCCCTTAATGTAGGGAAATAGGGAAGGCAGGGCGACGGGTATCCCCACGTTTAAGTTCAGCAGTAAATGTAGGGAAATAAGGCGAAGATTTTCTTTACGTTTAGGTTCAGCACTAAATGTTAGGAACGCAAGTTGAGAGCTTTACCTCAATGGAGGTTGAGCACGAAGATAAGGTAGTACGGTAATGGATGTATAGTGCTAACAAAATAGATGTATAGTGCTAACAAAAAAAGTTGTGGTGAGGCATCCAAACAAGACAGCCATTTTGAAACAGCTGCAAACTCTAATAAAAACTCTCTCTAATAAACCAAGAGTCTTAAACTAAGAGTTACTTCAAATGAAATGTGATTGGAAACATGAGTTCACAATACAATCTAATCTTTCAGCAGTAGCCCTCGAATGTTGGGCATATGTGTAAGATAATAACTGAAAAGTTTAAAATTAACAAGGCCTAACTGCAGTGCAGGACGCAAGCGCTTGTAGTGCACCGCGAAGGTGTGCTGTGCATTTTGCTGATTGTTAAACTTGCGCCGCAAGCTGATACAAGCTCAAATCGAATGTGAGTTTAGGATTAGCGGATATACCAAGAAATCTGAAGATTTCGAAACATACTGGAGAAATTAACCATCTACAGTATTTCGTCAATGCTTTAAAGCAGTAGTCGCCTGCCTGTAACCCGTGTGAATTATTTCCAAATGTTTTTATTAGCTTGAGAATATTCTTGATAATTGCAGCTACAGTAGCATCTGCTGAAAGATTTTTCAGCAAGCTTAAACTTGTAAAAAATTATTTGTCGTCTGCTATGCCACAAACTCGACTTGTTGATCTAGCAAGATTAAACATTGAATCTAGCATTGCCAGACAAGTTGATTTTGATAGTGTTATTAGACATTTTGCATATAAGAATACCAGAAAATCGCTTATATAATAGTTAAATAATCTCTTTCATGATTTTTTCCTTGAACAGATTTTACTATGAACACTTAAAAGTCATGTTTAAAAAATGGTAATAGGGTCACAATTCTTAAGTACCTTTATGTTTTAACATAAGTTTCGTATGATCATTAAACGAGTACTTCTTGATGGAGTATGATGCACATTAACTAGCCTCAACCTTTATTGATTTCAAAATAATTTTGCATGTCTTTGGGACCCCAAATGGGTTTAGTTCCACCTAAAAAAATTATCTTGGAGGCCCTATACTGGCTCACTGCACCACGTAAATATCCATCTGCAGTGGCGTAACTTGAGGTTTGGGCCAGGGAGGCAAAGCTCAGCTGAAGGGTGGCCACTGGTCACCGTAGGGGGCCCACTCGCCAAAACTCTGAAAGAAGTTAAGAAATAATAGTGAAGCTCAGGGTGTCGCGAATGTCTATACCAACTACAAAAACTGAAAACACCCCGAAAAATGCAAAAAACAACAACCTAAATAATGCTAAATGACAAAATGTCAACTAAAGGGGTCCAGTTCTTACATTTTACATTTAACTTGCCAGGGGGAGCTCGCCCCGTTGCCCCCCTGTCAGTTACGCCACTGTACATCTGTCATATTCTGCTCTCAAGACTAACGAAGAAGAGTCGACACCAGCTTTCACACAAAATCACCATGGCTGTTTGGCAAGTACTAAGCTAATGGATTGCCTACTAATTATTTTTTGTATTTGCTCTCTGAAACTGTAAGAAATGTGATATTAACAAAGTTTGTGTGCTGCGCTGACAGTGACTTACTATACATTTCAAAATTTAGTCCCTTCTACCTGGCACCACATACACACTAGCCACAATGCCAACCGTCTTGTGAGAAACATTGCGTTGTTGCATGACACTCCATTGCGTGGTGCGCTTGGGGTTGATCATGTCTTGACCAAGTATGTTTCTATTTGGTTCGGCAATACTTCACGTAATTAATCCTCTCAAAAATGTCTTATCTGAATTTGTACTCCTTTGCAAGAAAGCTGCGCCCTTGCATTTCATTCAGGCTACACCTCAGCCCGTGTTGCTCGCATTAATTGGCAACTTTTCTAACAAAGTTGCATACTTTAGTCGTATAGTTTCGCATCCAATCGCAAAAAGTCACGTTAAACCTTGGCCAGTGAGAAAACACGACGCTACACGAGTCCGACTGATCCTTCCGTTTGTTTCCGAACAGTTGAGATTGATATAAAGCACCAGCGAAATATCTTAACAAGTTTTTTCGGGGGGGCCATAGCCTTTTCGGCCTCGCTCTGGCTGCGTCTCTGGAGCCAGGGGGGCAAAGCTTA
>JGI24021J15306_10010463_pt1 | contig 11507 bp, 7 predicted proteins | sample Ectturendosymbi1_FD_15306 | JGI IMG/M metagenome (IMG submission 15306)
CCTCAGAATCGCCACTGTTTTCACCATATTGAACTGCAAATGTCGGTAAGTCCTCAGGACGCGAAAATTGCAAGTTGCACGACTTGATTAATTTTGCAATCTAGAATATTCTCGTGTAATTGCTTGCCAGCTATTGTACGTCTAAGCTCTACGCAGCTCCTAAATTCTCACACACAGATTTTAGTTTTTCACAATCAGGACCGTAACAAAAACCTTGGGCATCGAACAGAAAACCAATTTTGGACAGAAAAGGCTAGTTCTAAACAAAACTAACAAATCTCCACTTTCATGAGTTAACATTTTTTGCTCAACTGGTACGGTAACGATAATAACTGTTGATGTTTCCAGAGGTAACACTTAACTAAGGTTCTCTTCCTTACCTTAATCTGTGGACCGGGGCGTTTAGCCTATTGTCGGGCACTGGTGGCCATCGAAGAAGTTTCGTAAACTCGGAGTGGGCCGCAGCAGGTTAAGTAATTTCTAAAACTGTGAGATCTTAACAGCAGTTATTTGCGTACCGGTCAGATTCTCACAGCCACGCACTAACAGCAACTCGTCTCAACCAAATTCTGCCTAATATCATCTTGCCTGAATCGCAGCAGGACAGCACAGATTGACTTCGCCTATGGTACAACGTGAAACGACGAGGTCTTGTAGATAAGGCAAGCGAGCGTTGTTCTCACAATTTTCGACCATCGCGTCGTGCCACAATACCACAGTTCTCTCATATACTATTTGATAGTGCTGGCGCAACTCACCCTACATTAGATAAAAGCGTTGTGTTGATGTAGCATTGGCTGTACGGGGCGCAAGATAGAGGTTGAAGAAACTGTAAATAAAATTTTAATTTTTCCAAAGCAATTTTTGCGCCCCCGTCAAAGTGGCTCTCATGGCACGTGCCATGCCTGCCAAACCCTAGATACGCCACTGCATCTCAACTAAACAGACTGACGTTGAGAACATATGCTGCGATGAATGAAAGTTGGACCGATAAAACTAGAAGAAACGTTTACTCAAAATTTTCAGTAGAACTTCGAAAATGATTTCAATTAGAACTTCAAATGAATGATTTCATCAGAACTAGAGCAACCGCTTCTAGTCTACAAGAACAAGGCATTCATCGTCGTCCTGCAGGAGACGAGACCGACTGCACAACTGCAGAGAAGCTAGTGATTCCAACTTTTTACTAGTTGGGTCAGTCCTAAGCAGTGGCGTACACAAAAAATTTTCACGGGGGGGTTTCATTCAGTGGCATATGGTAGTCATTTGCATTTGGTGTGCGCTCTTTGTGACGTCACAAGTTGGCGTCATGTTCATGTTTCCAAACCAACGTTTTGGCGAAGTTTGTTGACATAATAGGGATATTCTTCTACACGCACTCCCCTTACTATATTTGTCATTGCACTGAATGTAAACCATCAGAGCTCCAAGTTAAAATATCGGAGGAAAGTAAACTCAACGCTACGACACAGCAGTTCATAACTGCAAAAACGTCAGGCTGCGTGTTGAAACAGGGTGGTAAAACACACTCATCACTGCGTCAAAGCAATTTACAACTACACAATGAGGCCGCGCTAATATCTTGTCGAATACCAGCAGTCAAGCATAGAAAGTGTGCGGCTGGACTGGCTGGCACACACCCCGGTTTGCAAGATCGAATCTTCCTAAACTACACAAGTATTGAGAATGCGCATAAAGTACACAATAAACTTTTTATCTTTCAAGTTTTTTTATGTATAGAAGTCCAGCAAACTTTTAGTTTTCCTTTTTTCCTGCTGAGATATTATCAAATGCCTGAATGCTTCTATGTTAAAAACTACTGTTTTTGAGCTCGTGCAACAGTTCTATCGTGCTACATAAATTGGTAATGTAGCCAATGGGATCAGCGTTTGCGCTGATAGCCATAGCAGACAAAATAAAGACAAAAGTTTCGGATAAAGTGAACCATCGCAGAACACAGTCTTAAACATGTGTAGTGGACGAAGGGTCTGCAAAAAGTGGTGAGATGGTTTCTGGACGCAGACGATAACCCAGATTCCCACCAAAACCTAATTATTACTTTTTTGGCCCATTTACAATGTTCTTCGAAATTTGCATGCAAATTTATTCCGTGGTATTTGCAGTAAGTCGACAAATTAACAAACAAAAAGTATGCGAAAACAATTAATCTTCTTTGCAAAGGCAATAAAGTGTTTGTAAAATATCAACCTCAAGGGGGGTTTAACCCCAACCACCCCTTGCGCATGCCCTTGGCCCTGAGCAGGAAGCACGGTCTTGCAGTGCAGAACTTACCCTGATGATGAGAGCTTGGACTCTTATGCAACAGCCAACAACCTTTGGCTGCTGTACGGCCTAAAGGGAGCAGCCAGTTTCTCTTCTCACTGATGAAACGTCAGGACCAACCCGGACCTGGCCTTTGCGAATGTTGGCCAGGGCAACCACCTGTCGGATAGACGTGTTCCAGAAAAGTTCCCGCAGTCACAACATCGGCCCTCCACCATAACGCCACCAAGGCTCAAGGTTCCTGCCCACAGCGATCCGGTGAAGCGTTGGAAGGCTGATTGGAAGCGCTTTTGCCTTCTCACGCAGGTGAATCCGTTAAGAGATTGCCACCTCCGGATACAACAAACATCGAGAAGGCATACGAAGAATTTTGCAAGAGCGTGCTATTTGCGGCTAAGCAATGCATTTCACGTGGCGGTCGCAAGAACTTTGTGTTATGCTCGGACAAAGAGTGCGAGACCCTTCATCGCTCATTCCTCCGAGCCCCAGTGGGGACTGACTCCGATATAACGGCTTTGTTCCTACTTTGTCGGCTAGAACAGAAGAAGCAGGAACGATGGGAAGAAGCCGTCAATTCCATCGACTTCTCGCACTCTAGCCGCAAGGCGTGGGCAGTGGCGTACGCAGAAAATTTTATGGAGGGGTTCATTCAGCGGCATATGGTGGTCATTTGCTTGCGGTGTGCGGTTTTGTGACACCACAATTTGACATCATAGTTATGTTTACAAACCAACGTTTTGGCGAAGTTTGTTGACATAATATGCATATTCTTCCACACGCACTCTCCTTATGTTACGTGTCATTGCACTGAATATAAATTATCAGCGCTCCTAGTTAGGATGTTGGAGGAAAATAAACTCAATGCCGCGACAAAGGAGTTCATCACTGTAAAATTTTGGCTGCATGTTGAAAAAGGGAAGTAAAACACACTCATCACTGCGTCAGAGCAATTTACAACTGCAAAATGAGGCTTGTGCTAATGTCTCGTCGAATACAAGCAGTCGAACATAGGTGTGCGGCTGGACTGGCTGGCGCATACCCCAGTTTGCAAGATCGAATCTTGCTAAACTACACAACAGGGTTGCCAACCTGTCTTCACCAAAAAAAGCCATACCTTGTCCCAAAAACCCAGATAGCAGTTTTGAGGCATATACACATAAAACATGAACAACCACGCACAAAATAGAAATTAAAAACCCGTCAAAAACATCGATATAACCCAAGTCCATTCTTTAGAAGCATATTCTTTCCCTGTTATTACATTGTCGTGCATTTGTTTTTTATTAATAACATCGATCACTTTTGGGGCAACAGTAAAATTTTTCCAATATTCTGTGCACCCTGCATGCTCGTCGCCAGAGATTTGTAATGAATATGCAGCTCAGACAATGTTTTGCCAGAGCCAAGCCAATCCGACTGAAAATAAGCTAGAAAAAGCCAGATTTTTCTGGCTTTCTTAGATCCAAGAAAAACCACAGGTGTTCAAAAAAAGTCAGAATTTCAAAATCTGGCTTCAAAGAAGCCAATGTGACAGCCCTGCTACACAAGATTTGAGAATGCGCATAAATTACGCAAAAAAACTTTCATTTTTTGTTATGTATAGAAGTCCAGAAAACTTAGTTTTCCTTTTTCCCTGCTGAGACATTAATTATCAACTGNCTGAATGCTTCTAAGTTAAAAACTGCTGTCTTTCAGCTCGTGCAACAGTTCTTTCATACTACAGAATTTGGTATGAAATCAATACGGTCAGCGCTTGCGCTGATTAGCCATAGCAGACAAAATAAAGATACTGTAATTATTTCGGATAAAGTGAACTATCGCGCAGCACATTCTTAAACATGCTTAGTGGACGAAAGGTCTCCAAAAAGTGGTGTGATGGTTTCTTGACGTAGACGATAACCCTGATTCTCATCAAACCTAATTATTACTTTTTGGCCCATTTGCAATGTTCCTTGAAATTGCATGCAAATTTATTCCGTGGTATTTGCATAAGTCGGCATATTAACAAGCAAAAAGTATGCGAAAACATTTAATTTCCTTTGCGCAGGTAATAAAGATTTTGTAAAATATCAACTCAAAGGGGTGGGGTTAACCCCAAAACCCTCTTGCGTATACGCCCTTGCCGCCAAAGTTGGTAATCTTTGAGGTTCTCCTAGCCTGCGCTGTTTAAGTTTACTGTGGCAATAGGTTATGAACATTTTATACTTATTTGTTGTCTTTTGAGAGAACAGTTTTCAGAGGTAATTTTGGAAACAGTTAAAACTAAATTTCTTGGTTTATTATGAAAACCATTTACACGCTAAATTTCCACATATATTACTTTATTTTAAGTTCATTAGTAGCTTTTCTTGGTTGCACATTTTCCCTTCTTCGGTTATCTTTGTGGGCTAGAACAAATAAGAGCCTGGTGACATACACAAGAAAAAACAAATTTGTGTCAAAAGACCTTTTTATACAAAAATATCTAAAAGTGCATTTTTAGAAGCCATGTACCGAATGATTTTTGTTTGATATGACCTATTTGAAAGATTTCTGAGTGTAAACAGAAGTCAGAAATTGTTTTCAAATATATCGAGGTCGGAGCAGGAGAAGTCAAACAGAAGCGAAGTCTAAAAAATTTGACTCCACTCATCTCTGCCGCATACAAGAGCATCAAATGAAGCTACAGCTGCTTTGAATAGCGTCCACTCCACCTCCGCGTCCGCTGTGCATTTCAGGAGTTTTCGGAACAAAGACGATGCGCTGTCTGCAAAGGTGTTTTTTCACATTTTTGCCGCCGGGGCCTCCCACTTGATTGGCTCATCTGGAGTAGCTGCTTCCCATTCCTAACATATTTCTTATAGAGGTGCTTAAACGTAACGTTGATTTTTCAACTTTCGGCAAAGACCATCATTTAAAAAGATTGGCATTCATGTCTAAAAAACGTGTTATGATTTACAAAAAATAAAACAAGATTCGGAATCAGAAATTACTCAAAATCTTACAAAATACTCTTGAAAAAAAAACTGTTGATCAGTGTTCAGCTGCTTTAGAGTTATGCATCAACCACTGGATCAATCGTCTTCAGTTTTGTTGCTTTTTGGTTATCACAAGAGGTATTTACACGAATTATTATTAACACAGGCGGATATTAGTGGAGGCGAACGATCAATAAGCTCTAAAGCAAGTCATATTTTTTTCAAAAATAAAGCAAAAATTATGTGCCAAAGGTGTCCCTCAACTTTATTGTATATACAAATAATATTTTAAACCAACCATTTACTAATCAAGATTTAAATAACCTTGTGACTTCAAGCATAGGCTAAATCAAACCACCTAAAGTACCTGAAATATCTGTAGAAAAAATGAGTATTCATAATACTCAAAAATTGCCATTTCTGCTACGTGTTAAGAAGCGTGAATGCAGCTTTGCCTATTAACAGTCTTTGCAGCGCAACACCAATAATACAAAATTATTTTGTAAACTAAGAAGAAATTGTCCTATAAATTAAAAGATGTAGTGTGGTCCCTGCTATACCAATTGCATGTTGTCTATTTTCTGATGGAAATGTTCACGAAGGCACTATTTTCATGAAATTGTCAATATAGCAAATACTTCAATCTCTAAAAATCATCATGTGGTNTAAAAGATTACCATTTGGTATAAGTAGGCCTATTTGCTCTTATTTGATAGGGTCTTTTCAGAACTTTGTGGAAGAAATTTTAACCGATATTCTACAATTTTTTTGGGTATAGAACAGGGGTCGGGAACCTTTTTGGCTAAGGGAACCATGAAACCTACATATTTTTAATTGTATTTCCGTGAGAACCGTGTAATATTTTTCAACACTTAATGCAACGAATCACTAACTAGCGTGTGCATTTTTAAGCAAAACCAACAATTTTTACATGCTTCTTAATGTTAATGCGACTTCTGGTGCTGCATGGTGTAGCTGAGGAAAATTACAGAAAAAGTTTCTTACGTAGAAATCGTGTTAACAAAATATCGAGCGAGCCAGATGCCGTCATCAAAAGAGCCACATCTGGCTCGCGAGCCATAGGTTCCTGACCCCTGGTACAGAAGTTGTTTTGAAGCTTTTGTTTATTTGCTCATTGGAGATGGTGGTGGGGCCGCTTTGAAAGGATGGTACTTACACATCACAGTAGCTGTTGGGGGCTCATTTGACAGCATAGTAGCCTACTTGCACATTACAATTGCTGTTTGGGTCCACTTTGAAAGCATATTACTTACACATTAAAGTTGCTGTTGGTGGCCACTCTGAAAGCAAGGTACTTGCACATTACAATTGTTGGTGGGGGCCCCTTTGAAATCAAGGTACTTAAACATTACAATTGTTGTTGGGGCCACTTTGAAAGCACATAATTTTACATTACAATTGCTGTTGGGGGACCCTTTGGAAACAAGGTACTTACAAATTACAGTTGCTGTTGGGGGCCCTTTGCAAGTACAGAATTGTACATTACAATTGCTGTTGGGGGTCCCTTTGGAAGCAAGGTGCTTATACATTACAGTTGCTGTAGGGGGCCCTTTGCAAGCAGAGTATTTACACATTACACTTTTTTTAAGGCCACTTCAATGAAGTTTAAAAGTAGAGTACTTACACATTTCAGTGGCTGTTAAGGGCCCCTTTGAAAGTAAAGTACCTGCACATTACACCTTCTGTAGGAGCCCTTTGAAAGCAGAGTACTTACACGTTGCAGTTTCTTTTAGGGGCCCCTTCAATAAAGTTTAAAAAGCAGAGTACTTACACATTTCAGTGGCTGTTGGTAGCCTCTTTGAAAGCAAATTACCTTCAAATTGCAGTTGCTGTTGGGACCCCTTTCAAAGCAAAGTACCTGCACATTACAGTTTCTGTATGGGGCCCCTTTGAAAGCAGAGTACTCACTTATGATCTGCTTTGTAGTAAATTATATGAGTGAATAATAAATTTTTCATCAAAAATAAGGAATATTTACACGCGTAACACCTCAAGGGCGGGCCCCCAAACAGGGGGGGCCCAAGGCAAGTGCCTCGCTCGCCTCCCCTTAAACACACCACTGAGCGTTAATCATTTTGCTAAAGCCGAATATAACGATACTGACGCTCTAAAAGTACAATCAATAAAAAATTCTCAATCATTACCAGAGTNCCCCAAGATCACTGCGCTTGTTGCTGCCTTCGACTCAAAAGCGATCAGTGACACGGAATTGTTGAAATCGTACTTGGCTGGCGGGAACAGGATTATTAATTCTTGCAGGCAAATCAATCGAAAACGTCTTGGTTAAATATTTGACAAAACACATGCCATACGTATTTTATAAGTTTCACATCTGTTTTGTCTTATCTGTGCTTAAAAANCCAAACACATTCCACATATGTTTGGCGGCGTAAAGTCGTTAAAGCACAACGTGAGGACCACGTTGCGATTCATTGGCGATTCTAGAATTTCAAAAGTGGGGGCCACTTTGGGGCCAAAGAAAAAGTAGGGGCCAACGTAAATGTCTATCTTGCATGGGCATTTTTTATGTTAACCAAAAGAACTTGAACGTGAATTTGAGACACAACTTTGGGGGCCTGCCCTTGGTCCACCCAGACCTCCCTTAGAATCGCCACTGTTGCGACTCGCTTACCGCGGCTGTAAAATCTCACACACACGAGCAAAATACGTCAACTACAACGCACCCAAATGGTTGCAACTTCTAGGTTCACGATTCGCGTGTTAGTTACTTTTTCAGACTGCTAATAAACGCAACGAAACCGTCGCGCTAATGGATGTGAGATTTAACCAGAACGGTCGCCAGAACGTTTTCAATAGGGGGCTTTACATTTGCGCAAGGTCTTGACATTCTGAAAATTTGTCAAAATCTCCACTGATTTATAGTGCTTCATATTTAAATTTGGAGGGGCTGAGCCCACCAATGCTCCCTCGTGGAGACGGGACTGGTTTAGACCTCCCTTATGCTGTCATTATTAAAATATGTACAAAAAAGCTACAATAACCGAATCTATTAAGGCTGAACAGAGCACAGTAAGCGATTTAAAAAGGTTTTGTCCTGGTCTTCTTCATAACAAGATTATCCAGGAATTCATTAAAATGAAGTTTGTCACTTTTAATGTACTGAATGCTTAGTGTGGCAACCTCTGCTGGACATTGCAACCTTTAATTAATTTTTAATTCTTTTGATACACTTTTCTCCTGAGCAGTTAGTGAACTTCACGCAAGAAAAAAGGGTCCACGAGGTTGGATATACTAAAAACCACTAATCTAAGGCATCAGAACCAAACGCGGTTTTGTCATTTTCTTGCTGTTACCCTTTTCTTTGTCTCCTTGGGGTAGAGTTCTGTGGTTGCCAGTTGGCAAAGTCACTTTTGCTTGCTTTTGAAGCTCCTTAAAATCATCACTGATTGGCTTAGCATGGGAGCAGTACAAGCTTGCGCAAGTATTCAACAGCAATGTGATTTTTGAATGACTTTGTTAAAGAAAATTAAAATTGAAAAAATCATAGTTAAAAACACCAAAGGAGATTTACGTAATAGAAACGCTAACAAAACCACAGTATTGCTCAGAAGCAACTGTGTTTTTATTATAGGTTAGTGCTGCTAGCCCTACACATGGCTCTTATCTGTAGTAGTACAACCTCAAGCTTTGAGCAGATGTATTTCAAACACGAACAGCCAAAAGTTCTTTCGCCTAATTCACACATAAAATCGGTACGATTCAGCAAACACAGGACGCAACCATCGTGTTTTGAGTATGTGGACATAATAGTCGACATGCCGCTTGACCAACCGTCATATTGAGATTCGTCGCAACTCGTTGGAAGACCCCGGCGTTATCATCACGGAATCTGATTAGGTCAGCTCTGTCCAACCCAAGTGTCTTACTGAGCCAAAAATTATTTCACTACTTAACCAGTGCCGCACATTGAATGACATATTTATGAGAGCCGAGCATTGAATGGCTTACTTTGATCTTAGCAAACTGAATTTAGCACAAGCTAATGTACTGAAAGCGTCCGAATCCTAACTGCCATGTTAAAAGACGTAATAACGTGGCACTGAGGACCACCTGCATCAAAAATGTCAAATTCATGATTATCAAAATAAGGACAGGTTGCGAGTATGTAAGGTACTTTTACCACAGCGAAAACCTAAATTGGGACGCAAAAAAACTTCGACTGGGCCACATGCTGGCTGCGGGTTGGACATAGTTGGATTAGGTGAATAAAACAAAATTTACTGATTACAAAATTTTGACGAATATTTATCGAACTGATCATCGGCAATTGACTCTGTGGGGACCAAAGATTGCTGGAGGACCCCTTGGACCTTGACTCCCTAGGCTTAAGTCTACATAGCCTATTGGTAAACCCGGCCCTGCTCTGCTGTCTTGGTTTCAGCGGAGTAATTAGTTTTGAAGTTTTAAGGCTGTTGCGGAGTAGGTGACAGGCAAACTACAGTAGTTTGTTTGAATGGACTGCGAGAACCAAAGGAGCGATTGGCGTGTGAGGGCATCTGAGCGATATTTAGTATTTGAGTTCGGCTTCAACCTAAATCAATGGTGCAGTGGGGTGGGAACGCGTGGGAAGGGCGTTCCCACACCTCTTTTTTTGGCACTACACCCCTGCGTGTATTGCGTCATAAAGTGGATAGTTGATCATGTGCCTACTCTTGCCGTTAAACAACAGTGAAATAATTGCATTGCAAGTTCAATTCACTTGTCAGTTCGGTTTGATTGACGAAACTTTGCACTTGCGCTAGCCGCTCGGATCTCCATTGCAGAGTTTCCTTTACAATTTTCGGCTTGATTAGGTTGGTAGCGGTACACTGTCTGTTGTCCACCAGAGCAGCATGATATTAGTCATAAACATAGACGCAACTGAGGAACATAGATACAGATTAACTCCAATAATTTGCTATCTTTTTTTATATTTATATATTTATTTTGTTAAAACATAACCATCAAAAAGGTCATAGCACGGTGGCTGAGCACGATGACGACATAACACCACTGCTAAGATGGGTCCCGCGTCTAGGTCTTACATTGGGTCCCGCACTTGGCAAGGCCAGCACAATTGTGCACGGAAGATGGTGATTCGCTTTGCATGTGCAGTGCTGTGGAAGTTGCATGGTTAGCACATAATTTTCGACATAGCAGCACATGTGTGTGATTGCATCTACAGTGGCGCGTTTAGGTGTCTCTAGTGAATAATAACGCTAAGTCATGTTTTATGATATTCACAAGCCTATGTTGGGTTTGATAGGGTGAATCAGCAACTTAATCTTCAAAACAATGAAAAACCACCATGCAAGATAGACATTTATGTTGCCCCCCCTACTTTTTCCTTGACTCCGCAGTGGTCCCCCCAATTTTTTCATTCTAGAATCGCCGCTGCTTAAACGTCTCCACCTGCTGCAGGGTATTGCCGTTAACTTGTCGAATACCACCTTGGGCGTCTTGAGAGACACAATACCTCAATCTCTTTAGTGCTGATTTTCGTTTCTACTTGGTTGCACGCAGCAGAAAACCGATCAAGTGTGTGCTGAAGACCCTGTGAGAAGATCCACACATGCAGTGTCAATTCTTCCGCAAAAAAGCAAACGGTTCGTCCTGTAGTTCCCAACAGTGACACCCTCGTCGACGCCTCTGTGACTGTCTATCCAATTCATATAGATCAGTGCTCTCCAAATTTTTTGGGAAAGGAATACATAAGCTATTACGCAATAGTTCGGGGGGGACATCTTGCGTAATGTGATTTTTTCGGGATATGTTACATTCTACCAAATCAACACATTTTTCATAAATGTATTATTTTTTCATTATTAGTAAAATGTGTTTTGCGGCCGGGTGAAGTGTTTTCGCAGGTCGGATTTGGCCCGCGGGCCGTAGTTTGGAGAACCCTGATATAGACTATGAGTAAGAGTGGTGGCAGCACACACCATTGTCCGACGATTGTGGTTTGCCTCCATCGACACGGACATAATCTTCTGAACAGGAATACAGTTATTTGACGGCCAGTAACAGGCGGCCATCAGCACCGTACTCACGCAACACTCCCCAACGCGTTTCGCGGGAAACCCGGTCGATACTTTCTCGATGTCGACAAAACATGTGTAGGCTATAAGTCTTCGGCATGCTCCCAGGATTTCTCGAAAGTTTGCTGGGGAGTGGAAATTTGTTCTGTATTGCTACGACCGCCACAAAAACCGCACTGGGTATCATTCAGCTTTGGTTCAATTGTTT
>JGI24021J15306_10010464_pt1 | contig 11507 bp, 8 predicted proteins | sample Ectturendosymbi1_FD_15306 | JGI IMG/M metagenome (IMG submission 15306)
ATGACAATCTGGAAAGAGAAAAATGAATAAGGTCATCGATAAAGGTTTTAGAAGCTGCCGCTTTGTTTCAACAATTGTGAAACACCCTGTAACTGTGGTTTCTATCAGCGGTGGGCGGGCGTTGTTTTGACCTTGTTGTGGTTTTTCGACCAATGATCAAATAATTTATGTGTTTTTCCTCTGACTCAAGCATGACGTCAGCGACATTGCAAGCCTGCAATTAAAGCAAACCTCTTAATGAAAACGTTCCTTTCTGAGATGGATGCAGCAACCTAGTGATGGACATGAAGCGCTTCATTTCTGCAGTCTTTTGCGGGAATATAACAAAAACAACTTGTAAAAGCAATGACTTAGTTGAAGTTCTGTGTAATCTGTGGGAATCTGCCTGCTGCACGCTAGTGTCATGATTCAAAACCAATGAATATCATTCCAATTTACTACAAAATAATTACACTTGATCATGGGACAGGATCAAACAGTCAGAAACCACGATTTTTTCAGAGTTCGTATTCGAGTGTGTGAAGCCATTGTCCAGAATCCGAACATACTTATCTTTGCAGCGAGAAAACGAAAACGGATCAAAACTAAAACGTATGAAAACTGGGAAATTTTAGTGTCTTTAACAAAAGCGCTAGTTTCAGAGCGGCCCTGTACTTTTCAGATTTTATAAAGGTGAAATTGTCACAGAGCGATAGCAGACAAACTATATATCTTTAAAATGGTCCCTTGAAGATTGCGGTTAAAATATTCATGTTGTACTAGTGGTGGAAAGATTTAAGTGTGTACAATGCTCAAATGGCCAGGAGAGTCAAATGGCCAAAGATTCAGGTGGCAACGAACAAGACTTTTAACATCAGGTTTTGCTTGTCTTCCGTCTTTGACTTGCAACAGCGATATCGGTACATACGTAAGCGTGTGGCTCAACTCACTCGCTCCCCTCATCATTACAACAATATTAAATCAAAAGGTGTTAGTCAATACCAAACAACACAAAAGAAGTCTCGCAGCAGTGATCCTCCAAGCATGTAGCATGCACCCAAGCCTTTCGACCCAAGCCTGAAGCATGTACCACATCAGTTGTGAATTGCCAGCCACGGAACCAGTGGTCACTCACTGCGACAGTGAGAAGCATTATCAAACACTTCTGTATGACGACTCTTTTCTGGGACTTGACGGGCAAGCCCAATATTTTCACAATCTCCTGTATGAAATCAAAACAGTCTGTCGCTCCAACTGAACACCGCCAACAAATTATTGCTAGTTTTCTTGTTTCCAAAGCAATTTGCCATTTCGCCATTTGGCAGTGAAATTATGTTTCGCTCGCGGTAAGCACGGTTTTTGTTGAAGGCTTTAGCAGCTATTTGTTGCTTGCCGTTGAAAAGCTTTGGCGGAAGGTTGTTCTTGATGAAAAAATTCGAGGTGACAGATTTTTGTGACTGAAAATACCTGTGGTTATTATGTATCCGAATATTATATTTCATTACTATATTATCATGATAAGTAGTAGTTTTATGTTGTTATGATCATTATGAATATAGATATCTATTTTTATTGTTGTTGATATTATGCAAGTACTTGTGATTATTGTGATTATAATGGTGATTATTATGGTGGCAATTCTGTGGCGGTTACAGTGACGCAGCCTGAGTGAATAAACAAGAAGGCGCTCTTCGTTTTTCTCGGGGCAGGTGCTTCTATGTTGCAGCAAGCGAAAGAGATTTAGATCGCTGCTCTTTTTTTGAAGTTTCCAAGAGAAAAAGATCATCATTAATGTTGATTGTAAAAAAGCACGTTTTCATTCAAACCGTGCTCCCCCACTTTTATGGCATTGCACTGGCAGGGCGCTTCATGGATTCTCGTAAAATAGCCTACATTTTTGGTTAAAGAAAACATGGAAATTTTAGAAAAAATGTAAAAGTTTGTGCAAGGCTTCAGAGTTAGACTATGTTGTTAAAGGTGAAATTTTGGAATGAACTTGAAAAGTTAGTAATGGCTTGCAATTTTTGTAGAAATTCAGAAACATTTGATTAAGCATTTAAAAATTCGTGAGGGGGCGTACGAGAACTCTCTTGCATTAAAATAATACTAGATTAGAGCTGATCATTTCTCAAATTGTAACCAAATGAAATAAAAATCTTCCAAGCTTTTGGATATGTGCGATATGTTCTTTTCTGTTTAGTTTTGGAAACCAAGCTAGCATCTTTTTCAACGCTTTGAGCTGAGACACAAAACTAGCCATGGCCGCTAGGTTGACACGGGACAGATTGGACAAACTGCTCCTGCCCAATAAAAGGTCCGGAACGTGCGTTCAACGCGTTTCACTGTAAAATCCATATTTTTATGGCAATACAAGAACGCTGGACAGACCAGAGAACTGGAGGTCATTAGTTCATTTAATTTCACACACGCTTTTTATTTCATTCAGGAGGTTTGCGTGGTCAGCAGCCCGAGGAGGTCTCGAACTACTTCACTATTTTCAGCAACCTATGATAGTTCTGTAGGATCCACACAAAGACAGGACCAAGCCATGTCAGAAATGCGATCACGCCACCTGGCCCTTGGTTGATATCGGGAGCGTTTTCTTAAGGGTATGGCCAGAAGGACTTGCCTTGACAATCTTTACTGGATATTTTCATCACGAGGCCAAACTACCGCAGTTGAAACATTTATATTCCAAAAGGTGACTCGACACTCAAAAGGTGACTAGACACTTTACGAATTTCACAGCTGCGCACTTTGTCGCAAATTGTCACGACGTCACGACACGAGATCTTATCAGAAAATCCCATCTCTGCCTCTTGAACTCGAGATTGCACTTCAATGGTCATTACTCAAGATTAACAACCACCGGTGAAGATTGGAACATAGACCGATGTTAGAAACAAAAAGCCTTTCTGTGTTTGAAGGTTCCCATTTTGTAAACATGGAACGGTGAAGTTACCGCAGTACTAGGTTTGCTTTACCAATCCGTGTATAAATGATTTTGTTCTGTCTGCAGTCACTCATGAATACTGCCCAACATCTGCTCCACTCAGCGCTCATCTGTCCATCGAGTGCAAATGCACGGCACCTCAAATCGAGACACCCATTTGTACCCGCCGAACAACAACTCATCAGTTTATCTGACAAGAACATCATACGTGCGGCGCACTAGGCAGATCACCAATAGAATGCGGAGTGGGCGGTCAACCCTACAAGACTCCGCAGTTTCATCCCATCCCCCCGGAATGACCATTCCAAGAACAGCCTGGGTCCGGCTTAACCGCCTCCGCACTGGTGTCGGACGTTTCCACTCCTGCTTGTACATATGGGGTATGGCCTCCTCTGCGGCCTGTGAGTGTGGCGCAGAAGAACAAACCGTCGTCCATGTTGTCCTCCAATATCCAATCCATTAACCCCCTCATGGACTGCATGGCCTGACGGTTCTGGACGATGAGACAATCGAATGGCTGCTCAGCACCTGACGCGAGATCTAGTGCGGTCAAGCAGTGGTTTGAAAAACTCACTCAAAGATGAAGAAGATGAAACTGCCCTGAGGTACTTGAACTTTTCAATCTGCTACAGTGTATAGCCACTTGCTGCGTACGTTGATTTGAATTACTGGAATAGCATGATGCCTCGGTCTGTTTGGTACAAAATTTCATTCCAGCCTGACCACACTCAGGACCGTAACCAGCTGTAACATTCGGGGGAGGGGAAATGCTTGTAAGTTGTTGTACTCTACCTAACAACCAAAAGCTTGTTTACGCTTTCGCAATGATTTGAAAATTTCGGGAATGCAATTGCCCGGTTGCCACCCTCGTGATTGTGGGCTTGACCGCACGTAGTTGCAAACCGATCCAGTGCACGTTGAAGGCCCTGTTCGCAGGATGGAAGCAGCACCCAGTCATTCGTGGAAAGCAAACCACGATCCTGCAACTTCAAACAATGACATCCACGTCGACACAGCTGTGTGTGTCTATCCAAGTCATAGGTAAAAATCAGAATACACAAACAGTAATTCCTGAATGTCGTGATTTGCAACATCATTTTGCGAAATTAGAAACAAAGGGAATTAAAAATGTTAGAGATTGTGTCGTCACAAAGTTACGGCACGGCGCACAACCAATGGAATTCTAGGAAGCTCTGACGCGTGAACTGCACCGCGCACTCGCACTAAACAAAACGTCCAGTTGTCAAAGTGGTTAAATACCAAATACTTGAAGCTGTTGTGGAGTTTAGAACGAACCTTAATTTCTCTAGCCTCGGCGATGCTTGGTGGCTGTCCAAGCTAGGACTCAAATTGGGCAAAGAATGTGATCTGCTAACAGGGCCAAGGCCAGAGATAAATTCGGTACGGGCTACTATTCTCAGGTTGACTTACGCAGCTGCAGCAGTGTTGTAGTTAAACGTTGTACGCAATTGATGGTTGGTTTCGTCACCATCAATCGTACGTTATACTGTCAATTTGGTTCTTTTTAATAGCTTTTTTCCAAGTAAATCTTATCAACTGAAAAGCAGCGGCGGAAACGCAATTAAAAGTTCCGTTTTCATCTACAATTTACAAGAAAAACTGCAATTTTTATCCACAGCAAACCGAGATCTTTGCATTAATGAAGCTGTGCGAATAGTTGTGTGCTGCAAAACGTATGATTAAATTTTCTGTTATTGCGTTTAGAGTATGAAAATGTTTAAGGAATTCAGTGCATTTTCAAATAAGCGACTAAATATATCCTGCGTTGTGATTGAAATTTAAGTAGTTGATTTATCCAGGTAAAGCACCAATAAACCATTTAGTAAAAATCGTTTTTCATTAAATCATATAATATTGCAGACAATAACGGCATTTTTCTGCCATTATGCGTTTGGTGAATGAGCCACTTGTTTCTAAGTGGTCTTTCTAAAATTGAAACGATCCGAGTTTTATGAAGACAGAATTAAAACGATTGTTGAAGCTACGCATCACCGGTTGGTGAAACAACTGTGATCTACACCAGGGTTTTCTTAAGGCGTTTTAGGGACCCGATTCGGGTCCCTAGAATTTCAAATCAGGTTCCTAGACTCAGAGAAAATTATCATCGGGTCCCTAAAATCAGAGAAAATCGGGCCCCTAGAATCAGAGAAATCGGGTCCCTACAGATCCAAACCGGGTTCCTAACATTTTCCTTAAAAAAACCCTGATCTACACCATTGGTTTCAATTTCAAGTAGAATACTTCAATAAGTATCACAGTCAGTTCACAGCACGTGCAGACTGTTGGATTAAATCCGCGAGAGACAAATTTCGTGAAGACGCCACTCGACCGCGAGGCTTGTGGCGAAAACTTTATCATTGTACAAAACTGTGTGGTCTATTATTTGAAACTCTGCATCGTCGTCCGTTAGTTTTGTTGCTACTTTTTCTTTTTTATTATAACCAAGCAACCGAGTGTTTTGACAGTCAAATCGTTTAGGTTTACCTGAATTCCATAATACGTGTTGCCCACGCCACGAACGTAGCGCTTGCATTTCGTGGAGCACTTTTGATTTTACAAGATATTGTTGTTTGCAGGGAGTGTATAACGCATGGCGACAACCAAACGTGGTGAAGTTGTTTGCAGAAAGTTGACAATGGATTTTGACCATCACGGTGCTTACTCCATAAATGTGTTTTTACTAATCAATTCCAACCTGGGTGTTGTCTCGTGAAAACTACAGCTGCATCACCTTTGTCCTTCGTCTTCAGCTGACAAATAGATTGTGTACACCGCGCAGCTAAATGAAGTGCCGCAAAAGCGAACTTAAGTGGATCATGGAAAACGCAAAGTGTTCTGCACTTACACGGAAAATGTAATCCTAATTTTATGAGAACTCGGCGTACGACAGCGGTGTTTTAAGAACAAGCAAAGAACGTGTTTACCAAGTCCAACTTACGTAATTGCAGCATTCGCAAACCCTCCCATCATCACGCTGTCCTTGCAAAGTGCGTCAGAGTACTCGGCGCTGTTTTTTTTNAAGCCGTTAATAAGTTGATAACCTGTTATGTACAAAAATGTCTACTTAAAAGTGCTGAAAGTCATTTTTTCTGCAAAAATATTCCTTCGTTGGCTGATTTTTGTGGCAGAAAGTTTGCGAAAAGGCGCTGATGGGTGACAACGTTTGCTTGTGTTGCCGGGTTTTCCAAACAGGTAAGCTAAGCACAATCAAAAATTGTCAAGCAGTAAACATGTTATGCGCATGATCGATGTTAGTAAACGTACACAAAAGTTGAAAGTCTTAACCAATCCTACCTGTTGCAACAACTGACATTCAATAGTTTTTGTTAGTTTAATACGTGTTGAATTGGATGTTAGCAATGGATTTCTATTGTCAATCCCTTCACTAGTCTTGTTGTTTCGATGTGGAAACGCTTTTAGAAATTGTAGCGGCATTTTCAAAATATATTCAAGGGGTTGCTTGCACTCACTGTCGATAGTACGGACATCACAGACAAATATATAGAAGCTTTGGCATTTAATTAATCCAGAAACTGTTTACTCACACCTTTACTTATTCGTTGCAGCCTTTTACGAAAAATATAAACTGCTTAAGATGCTGCTTAAAGTTCTTATGAATACATCAAGCACAGTAACAATCTTTGGGCAGATAGATTAACAACAAATAAATCACAACAGAGCACCATAAACAAATAGTTGCTTTCAGGGCGGTAACCAGCTGATATTTTCGCGTGAGGCAGAATGATTGTAACTTGTTGTTGTACGTAACAAATAAACATGTTTTTGAAAATTTCATGGGGAGGGAGCAATTACCAGGTTGTGGGCCTTGTTACCTTAGTTGCTTTATCATTCGTGTCTGGCGGCAATTGCTATAACAACCACGAATGAAGTAAGTGAAAGTAATTCTCCGAATATTGCTGCTTTGGTTACGGGAGCAATATATTTGAAAAGAGCATTAAAAATTGAAAAACATCTGAATGATCAGCAAAAATCACGTTTCTATCGAAAAAATGAAAAAAAAATTGCCTGCATCCAGTTCCAGATATTCGCTTTAGCTTATCATCTCGATGTGATATGATTGATGGGGTTTGATTGAAATGTAGACGTAACATTCAAAACTATGGGCGTCCACGGGGAGGGGCAAAACGGGCATTTCTCCCCTGGAAGTTGAGGCTAAGAACCAACAATTTCTGAAACACCTAACTCAGCAGGTAAGTTCTAATTAATTGATTTCATTCATGCAATAACAGTTTATTTGCAGGTATGACACTCACACTGCACAATAGCCAGGTTCACTGTTCTGGCATCATGCAGTGATGAACTTGCAGTTCACTCATGTCGGCTCCTTTGCCTGCAGCTGCAAAGGCAGGTTGCGAAAAATGTGTGCGGATTATTCTATTGGACTTTCTTGTGTAACAATAACATGGCCACAAATATATTTAAAAAGGCTCAACTGACAAACGTTCCCAACCAAAATGAAACAAAAATACACTGACCTATCATTCATTCAACGACCGGCTTTCATCAGGGCGCAGAACAGCGTGTGCTAGTTGAGCCTTTTAAGATATATACTGTGCGTTACATCTGGCAGCCATACTATGTATGGCAACAAACTTTCAAAGATTCACTTCAAGTGACTGTAGTAGGCGTTTTGTCGCATGTGACTGTTGAACACGGATATCTTGACAGGTAATTTCAGTGAGACAGTGACTGATGATAGCGGTAAGCAACGTAGTTTTATACTGTATTAAAATAAGTACGAGTGAATCCGTGGCAATGCTTTCACAAGTTTGGAAAATGCGTTGTTAGTGCGAGACTGTGCGTGCTACCAATGTGCCTGAGTTAATCAAACTGCGCTTATGCAGGCTTCTTTTCACACAGGGCGTAAATTGCGGGAATACGTCTTTTAACAATATCACATGAGTGCTAGTCCTGTTTTTATATGATGAGTTTTGACCGTGAAAAAATCAGCAAAGACAAGCAGGATTTTGAGGGTGATTGATTGCTTTGGAAGAGATCCCAGACGTTTACACGTCTTGTTCCTAAGTGACGCTGACAAGTCTTGCTAGGTAAAATAAAGTCGTAATTTGTGGTTTCGTCAAAAACCACGGCATTGCTTCTTTGAAAAGAATTTCCGCGCTTGGAAAACCTGAAAAACCTGCTTGGAAATCACAAAAAATGAGGAAAATTTACGCGCGAAACTACTCCAGGCGGTACCCTACAAAGGGAGGGCAGGAGGCAAGTGCCTCGCTCGCCTCCCCTTAAACACACCACTGACTACAAGAATGTTTTAACTATAATCGTTATCGCTGCCAGCGATTTTCAGGCAGCATCTTATATTCGCCAGCTTAGGTGTAGGAGATACTTGTTTGCCTTCATGAAAGTCTGGTGACAACAGAGCCACACAACTTGATTCTTACTCCTAACTGTTTTGAAAACGAATTACATTAGAGCTGTTTAATTGCATAGGCTATCACTTTTAAATACAGTAACAGTATTGTCAACGTATAATCATTTTTGTTTATGTGAGTGGAGAATGCTTCAACGAAATCTTGCGAATTTACGCCAACAAAGATGCTCTTCTAAATAGATGCAACTAAAAGATGTGATGAGTTTTGAATGAAATGGTCACGCTAACCGCGTTGCATATTTGTCGCCACATATTGTTGACTATGTTTAGCACTCGTACTTTCCAAGTATCTGCAGACAAGAAAGAAAGGTGAGCGGCATTCACCGAAATTGGTCTGAAATGAAGTAGCGCAAAATCAGATGAGAGATTTCGCATAGAGCACGGCATTTCGGCCAACGCTAATTGCATGTTTTCGATCGAATGATGCACAGCCTACGCAGAAAACGTGGCGTGCATCAAACCAATTATTTGTCTGCCAGCCGCAGACAAATAGTTTTAGGTTCATATGTTAGAGGCAAACAAGTGCAAGGTGGTAAGTAAAAAGTTACTTTTGAATTCTTGAGCGTTTTTTTGATAAAAGCTTACGCAACTCACTTTGAATGTCGAAACACATGAATTTTACGCACAAGCAGTAACTGAATTTAGTATATAGGTTTTGTCTTTTCCAGTTTGCTAAAATTTGTGGGTCACCTTTACCTGTCGCAAGCCAACCTTCCTGGATTACAGGAAATGTCAAAGATGGTAAACTTTAAATCAAAGGAAATAATTTAATTCACTGTAACTGATGGAAAAACAGTGACATGTTTCGTCGTTACAAGCCGAAATGACCGAGACTAAATGCTGTTGCATAAAGTGAGATTGAAGTTGCAAACATGTAATTGGAACCTTTTAATATAAGAAGGTTAGAAACGTTTATTAATAAAGTTTCTTAGAAAAGAGTTAGCAGACAAAATCACAACCTCCCTTGACCAGAAAACTGGGTCTTCAATGAAAAAGAATAAGTAAATTCGTCAACACTTCATCACTGAACGCTTTCGCAATATTCATCGCATATTTGTCAAAAACAAAAATGTTGATTTGAGTTATACTAAAATTCTGTCTTCTGTGATAACGCAGTGAATGTGGGCAGCACTGACTTTACGTTTTTCCGTGTTTGTATGCTGGTTTCTGAAACGATAATATGTTTTTTCTACAAAGCCGTCCTGATATATACCTTAGGACAATTCTTAACTTTATTGTGTTTTATGAACAACGGTAATATACTGCAAAGCACTGAACATTTACTAGAACCCTTGGTTTTCAAAAATCTTCAACATGCAGTTTAAATTTTCATGTGGTGCCATCAGCAGTTCATCTTTGACTTGCACGCAGAACTGAAGGCATGACGTTGCATGTTTTTTTTATTCTATTTTGCACTCTTTTAGCCATCTAGCGACCAATTATCAGATCCATTTTAAAGTTGACGTCATCGCCATGAAGTTATTATTTAGCATCCTGCATGTTGCGGTTGAATCGAACAACGCGTAAAACTCAACCTTTTTGAGAATCCTATTACTTTGCAACCTCCTCATTTACTCTTGAGACGCAACGGTTGATTTCACTACCTTGTGTTGTCGTTAATACATTGCGAATAACTTCTTTGCTTGCCCCGCTCGTTGCACGGATAACTATAAATATAGTTTTCCTGAGATTAAATAAAGTAGCTCTAATTGTAATGAAGTTGTGGTTGATATTATCCCCATTGTGAGTAATTCTTGACTTTTACACCTTCAATCCACCTTTGACCACCGAAAAAAAGTTGCATTTCCAAAATTAGCCAATTGTTGCTGTATGCAGTAAAATCATTTTCCAAATGTCAAGAAATTATTTTGGTTTGATCCCAAAAATTTGAAATGTTTGCAGCGTATACCGATGAACCTTCTACCATTTTAGGGTGATCTCCCTTAGTCTTCACCGTAGTTAATTAATTAATAGCTTTCTTCTGCTCACGAGTTGCTTTACACCTACTTTGACAAAGTTTTCCTGTGGCTTGGTAAGCAAAGATGAAATATCAAGTAATAGTGTAGCATTGCTGTTGACCACCTAACACAGAAAATATTAACACTAACACTGTAGGTTTATGTAAGGATAGCATCGAAAAGTCTGGGGGTGTTCTTTAAGTAAACGAAGAAAAAAATTGCGTTTTATCTTGCTGAAGTGATGTGCCGCACAGATGGACAAAACCTTAATCGCTCTCACGGAAAACTGTAGAAAATTGCAGCAACACGAACACCTAATCTCTCACTTATTTTGTGGTGGGTAAAAGAGGAAGGCTTTGGTTTTTATGTATGAGCATTTAAAATTTTTCATACAAAATATAAACCAACCCTTTGAATTTTGGTAGATTTGTTAGGAATGCCTGAAATTTTTGAAGAGTGTTGTTGTAATTTTCAACCGCATTATTAACAAATAGATGAGGAATTGAAAAAGCAATCATCCCGATTAGTGTTGATTTTACACCTAGCTAAACTTTATTAAAAAAGGTTCTAAAATAATGATTTATTAGCCAAAAAATTGTACTTATGCATTTTGAAGGGCTTGTTTCTTGGGAAATAGTGCTTTCTATTATGATTTATATCTTTTTGTTTGTTTCTCTCAGACGTAATTTAAATAAACTTGGTTAAGTACACAAGAGCTACGAAACACATTTACATAAAAGAAAAATTGAATCCCCTCTTAACAACGCAGAAGAAACATGCGCTTGAGCAACAACATACACATGGACTATACTGAGAAAGAATGAACACTCAGAAAACTGCACCAGAGATTACAAAAATCTCCCATCGTCAAAGGAAGCGGTGAGTAACGCGCAAAAATGTAGACTTGTATGAAATGTTAAACGTTTGTAATGATTTGAAAAGCTTGTTGAACGAGGATGGTCACCGATGAATAAATGTGTTTGAGGTGATGCTAGATGTTAAAGGCCATTTTCATCTGAAGCCATTGACGTAAACGTATATAATGAACATACGGGAAGGTGATTATCAAAAATAGTTCATGAGCATCTTGCGCTGGTCATGTTTAGCTCATAGGCGTATCCTTGGGGGGAGGGGACATGCCCCCNCAATGTTTTAGGATATCTAGTCATTTTGTGCATTGAGAAGC